>Ga0335074_10000028_pt1 | contig 288971 bp, 278 predicted proteins | sample Lox_Sample_23_FD_206715 | JGI IMG/M metagenome (GOLD analysis project Ga0335074, IMG submission 206715) | Soil microbial communities from Loxahatchee National Wildlife Refuge, Florida, United States - Lox_Sample_2.3 | ecosystem: Environmental > Terrestrial > Soil > Wetlands | place: USA... | reverse complement strand
TCGCCGTCGATCGCGATCGCGCGATAACCCGACCAGCCGCGCGCGATCGCGGCCTGTATCAGGTGCGCGGCGATCCCGCCGTCGGGCGTGCCGTCTCCCAGCACCGCCAGCGTCCCGTTCGCCGTCCCCGGCGCTTCGAGCCCGGCCGCGACCGTCGCGACGGCGACTTGCCAGGGCAGCGTCAGGCGCGTGATCCGTTCGACGGCGATGCCGGTGAAGTTCGCCACCCAGACGTTCTGCGTGTTGGTGGGGTCGCAGACGTTCTGCACCTGCACGACGCACATCACCGCCGCGACCAGCGCGACCGGGGGCAGCGCGTGCAGCGTGAGCAGCACCGTGTAGACGCCGATCCCCACGCCGTAGGGGTTGAGCGGGCCGCGGTAGAGCGCGAGCGGTGAGAGCAGCCCGAACAGGATCACGAAGCCGAGCGGCGAGCGCGGCGCGACGGCCGCGACCAGCGGCGCGACCGCGGCCTGCACTTGCGGCGTCTGCGCGGCGACCAGCAGCATCCCGATGCCGATCATCAGCACCGTCGCCGGCGCGACGTCCTCGATGCCGCGAATCCACGCGGCGACGAGCGTCTGGATCGCTTCGCGCGGACGCGTCACCAGCACGCCGTACACGGCGGCGACCGCGAAGCCGACGATCGCGTCCAACCCGAACCCGGCCAGCAGCACCAGCGGCAAGAGCGGCGTGATCAGCGCCCAGGGCGGCGCGCGACGGCGCGGCGGCGGCGCCGGCTCCAGCTTGGTGGCGTAGTCGCGTGCCGCGCGCCCGCGCACCAGCGCGTAGGCCAGCAGCGCGACCGCCTGCACGACGACCAGCACGAGGGCGAAGCTCTGGAACTGCGCCCGGTCGACGCCGAAGACCGTGCTGTAGAACCGCCACTGCGCGATGTTGAGAACGTAGCCGAGGCCGTACGCCAACAGGAACAGCGTCGCGGCGAGCGCGCGCGGCAGCCCGACGGTCAGCATCACCGGCAGCACGATCGTCCCGATCATGATGATCGCGCCCAGGCCGGTGACGGTCGTGAAGAGCACCGCGACCACCAGGCACAAGAGCAGCGCCAGCACCATCGGCCGGTCGCCGCCGAACTCGGCGGCGTAGGTCACCAGCGTCTCGGCGATCCCGGTCGAGAGGACGACGCGGCTGAGCAGCGCGCCGAAGAACAGCGTCGCGTAGACCGGCGCGAGCTTGACGGCGCCCTGCGTGAGCACGGTGGCCAGATCGGGTCCGATGCCGGCGGCGTGCGGCGCGTCGGCCAGCGCGACCGTCGCCAGCGCCATCAGCGGCACGGCGACCAGCGCCGGCAGCTTGCGCGCGATCATCAGCGCCGCCAGCGCGATGAAGACCAGGACGATGCCGACGCCGGTCAGCGCGCCGATGAGAGCACCTCGTTCCACGGCGGGAGCGGCTTGCCGGCCACCAAATCGTCACGCTCGACGGCATCGAGCGCGTCCGCGCAGCGCTGCGCGTTCGCCTCGGCCAGACGGTACTTCACCAGCACGCGCTGCAGGCCGGGCTCGGTACTCTCGGCGCGCCACGCGGCGGCATAGACGGGGACGAGCGCCGCCAGCGCGTCGCGCAGCTCCCAGCACTGGTACTTGGCGACGTTGAGGCTGCGTTCGGCACCGCTCGCGCCCGGCTGCGCCGCGCGCGTGCGCGCGTCGGCGTAGTAGCGCGGCGCCTCGCTCCCGATCTGCAGCCGGCGCGCCAGCTGATCGTAGCGCAGCGCGCCGAGCCGCATCGCGGCCAGCGCGCCGGCGTGCAGCGGCGGGCGCGCCGTCCACAGGTCGCTCAGGACGCGCTCGGCGCGGGTGCGCAACGCCGCCAGATCGATCTTCTGCACCGCCGTCTGTAACGCCGGATCGAACGGGTCGCGCCAGAACAGGTAATCCGGCGGGATGTCGGGGCCGGCGCGCAGCCCGTCGCGGATCGCCGCCAGCGCGTCGAGATCGGCGGCGTAGCGCGGATCGTCGCTGCCGAAGAACGCGCGCGCGAAGGTCGCATGCCAGGTGCGCGCGTCGACCGGCGCACGCTGCCACGCGCTGGCGGCGGCGTAGGCGACGGCCGGCCAAGTCGCCTCGTACAGGCTCTCGCCGTCGTCGTGCCAGACCGTCATGAACGTGCCGAGCACGCCGCGCGTCGTCTTCGCCTCGGCGACGAAGCGGCCGACGTTCGCGTACGCCGTCGTCAAGTCCGGATAGATCTCGTTCCAGTTGGCGGCGCCCGGCGCGATCATCTGCTCGAAGCCGGCGTTCGCGATCGTATCGAGGTACGTCCGGTACGTCGGCTCGGCCCCGTAGTGGAAGGAGACGATGACCAGATCGCGCGGGAGGAGCCGCAGGATCGTCGGGTCCTGCTGGACGGCGTCGTCCCAGATCATCGGACGCGAGCCGGCCGCGCGCACGACCTGCGCGACGCGGTTCACGTGGTCGGCGAAGACCTGCGGCGTGCGCGGCGTGCGACCGCGGCCGAGGTCGATCGGCTCATCGGCGCCGAGATGGACGAACGGTGTCGGCTCGGTCGCCGCCGTCACCTCGCGCAGCAGCGGCTCGAGATACGCGTAGGTGCGCGGATCGCTCTCGGCGATCAGATAGCCGTGCGGGAGCTCGGCCAGCGGCGCCAGCGACTCCCACTTGAGGTTCTCGTGCAGGTGCGCGAACGTCTGCTGCTCGGGGATCAGCGCGACATGGAAACCCCGCGCGTAGACGGCCAGCTCGTGCAGCTGCGCGGCGGTCCACCCGTTCGGCCACGCGACGTACGGATAGCGCGGATCGACCACGACCTGTTCCATGTACGGCGACCAGCCGTTGATCTTGAGCGACGCCAGCGTGCGAATGCGCTGCTTGGCGTACGCCATGGTCGGGAACGGCCCGCGCGAGACGTCGTCCGAGACGATGCGCCAGCGCATCGCCGGCGCGTCGTCGATCGCGACGCACGGCAAGGTCCAGCCTGCGCCGCGCCGCTCCGGCAATTGCGCCAGCGTCATCAGCGCGTCGAACTGCGCCTCGCCGCCGTTGGCGCCGATCGCGACGTGCGAATCGACGCGCAGCGTATAGACGCCCGGCACCCGCGAGACGACCGGGCGCAGCTCGACCTGCGCGGCCGCCGGCGCGACGCGCACCGGCGGCGCAATGCCGAGCGCCGTCCACCGTTCACGCAGAAGAGCGAACCCGCCCGGATCGACGTCGCGCGGTAGCCGGAGCGGGCGCGCGAGCGCGAACGGCCGCGGGCAGGCGGCCGGCGCCAGCCAGCGAGGCGCCGGCACCAACGCGGGCGCCGCCGACGCGCTCGTTGCCGTGAACAGGACGAACGCAGCGACCAAGAGCGAGCGCACGCACGCGGCTACACCATGGAATATCGCTCATCCTGGCAGTTAACTGGCAAGCTTTTCGGGCAGAACGTTCCGTATGAAGCTCTTCTCCCTCGCGCCGGCCGTCGCGCTCGGCGCCGCACTCATCGCCTACGGCGCGCCGGCGAGCGCGCAGCAATACAATCACCACCGCGGCTATACGCACACGACCGTCACGCGCAGCTATCACAGCGGCTATCGCTACGGTGGCACCTACAACGGCTATCGGCCCGGCTACTACGGCAACGGCTGGACCTACAGCGGCAACTACCACTACTGGCACCACCACCGCGCTTACTGGCGCAACGGGGCTTGGGGCTACTACGGCCCGTCCGGCCTCTGGATTTCGATCCCGCTGTAAGGGGTAGACCGGAACCAACGTCCACGCGGCGCGCGTGAGTGTAGCGCGCCGCCCCGCCCCTTTCCACGGCGCACGTATTGATGCGCCGGGGAAAGGTCTTTTTATTTGACCTCGGGCGTTGAAGGTGGACCCGCACCCTCTACCTCAGGCCTTGGACTACCGACGTCGCGGTTCGCGTCGCGCCCAGATTGCAGGGCCCAAGCGGGTACTTCCCGTCTAACATTGTCGGCGTACTTGATGAGCCGGTCGACCCAGGTTGTCTCAGGCATAAGATTTTCTCCTTATCAAGCGATTCAGGCTACATAGTCTTCGAAAATCGTGTCATAGCAGGCGGCGCGCACGCAGTGAGTCCGCATACTTGGCGAGCAACCTTGCTTCGTCGAAAACAACCTCTCCGGCGTCTGGCGTAAAGTAGGGCAGTTGGGGTGCAGCCGTTTCGATGTCGACCGTTTTCGGACTGCCGTCAGGCCCTTTTCGCTCGTCTTCTCCAACGGTGAAGAGATCCAAATACCGCGGTGGTGCTACGCCCCGAAAAGTGCGAAACAGAACCTTGTGCCTCGAGCGCACGTCTGGATCGACCTGAATCGAGTCTTCGTACAGACGCGAGACCCCACTCTTCGGATACGGAGCAAGGTAGACGACCTTCTTGATACCTGCTGCGACGATGTGTCTAGCACATTCATGGCAAGGAAAAACCGTGGCGTACATGGTCGTGCCCTTCGTGGCGACGCCTGCCCTGGCCGCATCAATGATTGCGGCTCCTTCTGCATGAACAGCGCGAATGTAGTCGATGTTGTCTTTAATTTTTGACTTCCTTAGCGGCGCGCTCCTCGCAAAGTAGAGCTCGTTTAGTCGATCAGTAGGATCCAGTGCGGCGTAGTAGTCATTGAGGGCACCCGAACCGGCTAATCGCTGGAGCGCGTCCGCTACCATTTCAGCCCTGAACTCATCGCTAGTATCACGTAGGCGATAGCTGCGGTCTCTGCCATGGTAGCGCTTATCGTCGGCGGCCCAATACTGGCCGCCTGTGATCGGCTTCGCTACCTCATTTGTGCCGACGCTCACTACGGACCCGTCATCGCGAAGGATCGCAGCTCCGATTTGACGGGCAAGTGATCCCGAGCGAGCTTGGGCTGCACGGGCCAAGAACATCCCCATCTCTTGCTTTGTGGGCGTGACATGCGGATCGCCAAATAGTAGTCGAAATAGGCGCTTGAGCGACCGCTCGATCTGGTATTCATCCTTGGTTGCGTCGACGATGAAGTCGCAAACGTAAAATGCATCCGAGGCTCTTTGCCCCAGATCATCCGGTGCCCGCGCATCTCGGTCGAGTAGCGCGTCAACGGCACGCTCCTGTCCTCTAGCTCTGAGGAGCAGAAACTCACGACGCTTCGCTGGCGGCGCATACAAAGCTATGGCTATGAATGCCGGCCCGTAAAGGCTCCGAAGGGTCTCTAGTTCATGCGGATGCTTTAGTGAATCAATAAGGTAGCACCGAGCGTCACCAGCTGCCATTGTGGGGCTCGACCGACTTGTCGAGTCGCGATGCTCATGGATCGCGAAGACCGCGGCAATTGCTACGGCGTCGCCTCGTCGATCTCCATGACTTGCCCAATCTGCGCGCATCTCGTCACCCGCGTCCATCAGAGCTTCCTTACGCTCCAGGTAGCTCTCCGCGTGTGGTTTTGGGCGGTTACGGTACTCCTCGATTATCTCGGTGGTATCGATTCGGACGAAATCGTATCGAGCATCTTTTACGCAGGTCTTGAACGCTTCGATCACCTTGTTCTTGTCGACGCCGAGGGGCGCGACGAGACCGAAAATCAATTCGCGACGGACTGGCTGCTGCTCAATAACAGGCGCAGCCACGTCTACACCCGGCCCAGTCATGTTCCGCTCGAATTGATCGCCCTTTGTTCTGCGTCCTAGCCAACGTCATCGCACATGAGACCTAAGAGGGAGGTTGCTGCTGTGAATTGCGTGGACAATGAGTCCGACTGTCGGCGTCGCCCCGGGGATAACTCTGTCGACAAATGTATTCTGCCTCAGCTCCGTGCCAGGTGTGTGGCACTACCTCAGTGTTCCACGAGACCCAGCCGGAGGGACAAACTTTCGTCGATAGAACGCGAGCGCCAATGCACCTGAGCCCTCTCGACATCGCGGTGATCGTCGGGTTCTTCGCGATCAACCTGGGCATCGGGCTCTGGTTCGCGCGCGGCAGCGGCCGCAGCGTCAGCGACTACTTCCTCTCGGGCCGGGCGGCGCCGTGGTGGCTGACCGGGACCTCGATGGTCGCCACGACCTTCGCGGTCGACACCCCGCTGGCGGTCACCGGCTTCGTCGCCGCCAACGGGATCGCCGGCAACTGGCTGTGGTGGAACATGGCCGCCAGCGGCATCCTGACGGTCTTCTTCTTCGCGGCACTGTGGCGGCGCTCGGGCGTGCTCACCGACGTCGAGTTCATCGAGCTGCGCTACGGCGGCGCGCCGGCGTCGTGGCTGCGAGGCGTGCGCGCCGTCTACCAGGGCGTGCTGGTCAACACGATCATCATGGGCTGGGTCAACCTGGCGATGGTGAAGATCCTCTCGCTGACGCTGAACGTGCCGACGCGGCCCGCGCTGTACATCTGCTTGGTGCTGACGGCGCTGTACGTGACGATCGGCGGCTTCTGGTCGGTGCTCGTCACCGATCTCTTGCAGTTCGTGGTGAAGATGGCGATGGCGATCGTGCTGGCGGTGGCGGCGGTGGTCGCCGTCGGCGGCATCCCCGGCCTCAAAGCGGGTCTCGCGGTCGTCGACGCGCACCGCGGCACGGGCGGCTCCATCCTCTCGTTCTTTCCGAGCGGCGGCGCGAGCAGCTGGATGCCCTTGACGACGTTCCTGGTGTTCGTCGGCGTGAGCTGGTGGGCGTCGTCGTATCCCGGCGCGGAGCCGGGCGGCGGTTCGTACATCGCGCAGCGCATCTTCGCCTCGCGCAGCGAGCGCGACGCCGTGTACGCGACGCTTTTCTTCAACGTCGCGCACTACGCGCTGCGCCCGTGGCCGTGGATCCTCGTCGCGCTGGCCGCGCTCGTCCTCTATCCGCACGGCGTCGTCGGCGCGGGCGGGGTCGTCGACCCCGAGCTCGGCTACGTGCAGGCGATGGTCGATCATTTGCCGGTCGCGCTGCGCGGGCTGATGATGGCCGGTTTCTTGGCGGCGTACATGTCGACGATCGGGACGCAGCTCAACCTCGGGGCGTCGTACCTGACCAACGACCTCTACCGGCGCTTCATCCGGCGCGACGCCGACGAGCGCCACTACGTCGGCGTCTCGCGTTGGATGACCGTGCTCGCGCTGGTGCTGGCCGCGATCGTCACCAACTTCATGTCCTCGGTCGGCGAGGCGTGGAAATACATGCTCACGCTGACGGCCGGCGTCGGACTGGTGATGATCCTGCGCTGGTACTGGTGGCGGATCAGCGCGTGGAGCGAGATCGCGGCGCTGGCGACCTCGGCCGTCGTCGGCAGCGCGTGCTATCTGTTGCCGTTCGTCGCCGGCGACGATCCCAACGCGACCGCGAAGCGCCTGTTGATCACGGTGGTGGCGACGACGATCGTCTGGCTCGCGGTCACGTTCCTCACCCGTCCCGAGTCCGAGTCGACGCTGGTGCGCTTCTACACGCGCGTCATGCCCAACGGCGCCGGCTGGGGACCGGTCGCGCGCCTCGTTCCCGGCACGTCCGAGGACCGGCTCGGCATCGCGCTCATCGATTGGATCGCCGGGCTGGGGCTGGTCTACGGCACGCTGTTCGGCATCGGCCGGCTCGTGCTGGGAGAGGTCGGTCCTGGTATCGCCTGGTGCCTGCTCGCGGCCGTTTGCGGCATCGTGATCGCACGCACGCTGCGCGCCGCGCCGCCACCGCGCGGGTAAGGGTCCTCATCGACCGAAACAGGTGAAGAGATGGGAATCCTCTTCGGGCTGATCGCCCTGGCCGCGCTCGGCGCCGCCGCCGGCTGCTGGGCGGTCTGGCGGCGCTGGACCGCGTCCCAGCACGAGCTGGCCCGCGTGCGCGCGACGTTCTCGCGCTACGTCGCGCCGTCGGTGGTCGACATGCTGCTCGAGCGCAACGACGAGCGGCTCTTCACCGGCCGTTCGACGCGCGCCACCGTCCTGGTCTGCCGCATCCGCAACTTCGCGCACTTCATCGAGCAGCTCAACCCCGAAGAGACGCTGCGTTACGTCAACGAGTTCTACGGGCTGACCGGCACGGCGATCCACCGTCATCGCGGCATCATCGAGACGTTCCTGGGCGACGGGATCGTCGCCGTGTTCGGCGCACCGATCGAAAACCCGACGCAAGAGGACGATGCGCTGCGCGCCGCACTCGACATCGTGCGCTACGTGGTCGGGATGCGCGACCGCTGGGCGCGCCAGGGACGGCGCCCGTTCACGGTCGGGATCGGCGTCAACACCGGCAACGTCATCGCCGGCGACACCGGCTTCCGCGACCGCCGCGAGTACGCCGTCGTCGGCACCGAAGCGACCTTCGCCCACCGGCTGCAAGAAGCGGCGTACGATCTCAACGCGTTCATCGTCGCCTCGCGCGCCACGTGCACCTCGCTCACCGACGAGTACAAGCTCGTTCCCGTCAGCGGCATTCCGTTGCCCGGCGTGCGCCGTCTGCTCGACGCGTTCGTCGTGCGCGGCCGCCGCAACGGCCCCGAACGCTTCACCGTCCCGGTCGACGCGCTGATCGAGACGACGATCCAGCCCGACGAGCCGGCCGCACCGGTCCCGCCGCCCGCCGTCGTCACCGCGCCGGCCGCCGTCGCGGGCGCCCCGGCCTCCTCGCCGCTGCCGCCACCGCCGCCGGCCGTGCGGCCGGCCCCCGAACCGCCGATCGCGCGGCCACGCCCGCGCCCGGCCGACGCGACGCCGCCGTTCCCCGAGCTGCGCCACTCCTGGCTGCTCGGCAACGACGACGCCGCCGGCCCGATCCTCCCCGAGCCCCCGCCCCCCAAAGCGACCTACGAGGACCGCCGCGGCACCATCGACCTCTGACCGCAGCTCGCGCTGCGCGACCTCAACCCACCGCGATCGCGGTGACCTCGAAGCGGCAGCCGTAGAGGAGCGGGCCGGAACCGAGGAAGGCGCGGGCCGGGAGGTCGTCGCTGAAATACGTCAGGTAGACTTCGTTGAAGGCGGCGAAGTGGGAGACGTCGGGCGCGTAGATCGTCACCATGACGAGCGCGTCCATCGTCAGACCGTCGAGCGCGAGCACCGCCCTGATGTCGTCGAGGATCTGCTTTGCTTCCTCGCGGACGTCGGCGTGCGGCTTGCGCGTGCGGGGATCCAGGCCGAGACGGCCCGCGACATAGACCGTGTCACCCGCGCGGACGGCGTCGCTGAACGGCCAGCGCGGCATCCCCTTGGGGAGCTGCTTGTCGGGAAGGTTCAGATACCGGCGTTCCATACAGGCGTCTCACGACGAGGCCGAGCGGCAATCCTTGCAGCACGAACGTCGCCAGCACGACGGCGAAGACCGCGTCGACCAGCACCCCGCGGTCCGGCGTCGTTTCCGGCAGCGAGAGCGCCAAGGCCAGCGGCAACGCGCCGCGTATCCCGGCCAGGAACACGGTGACGGCGGTGCGGGGCTCGCGCGCGATCGCCGCCGCGAGCAGCAGCCGCGCTGCCAGCACGACCAGCACCGCGGTCGCGATGAGGACCGGCGCGTCGAGCAGCCGCGTCAGCGGCACCACCAGGCCGGTCGCGATGAAGACCGCGGCGTTGGCGACGAAGGCGGCCGCGCTCCAGCAGCGGTCGACCGCCGCGGCGTTCTCGACCAGCGAGGCGCGGCGGCGGAGCATCGCGCGCAGCGCGATGGCGCTGGCCGCGGTGGCGAAGATTCCCGACCAGCCCAGCCGGTCGGCGGCGAGATACGCCAAGTACGCCTGCGCGAACGTCGCCGCGATCTCGTGCTCGGCATCGCCCGTCGCGCGCAGCACCAGACCCACCAGCGCCGCCGTGCCGATGCCGATCAGCGTGCCGCCGACGACCGCGACGACGCCGTGCGCGAGCGCGCCGACCGCCGAGAGCTGACCGCCGGCGACCAGCGTCAAGGCGATGCCGTACAGGACCACGGCGACCCCGTCGTTCGCCAGCGACTCGGCCTCCACCAAGGTCCGCACGCCGACCGGAACCGCGACGCTGCGGAACGTCGCGATCACCGCGACCGGATCGGTGGCGGAGACGATCGCTCCGAACAACAGCGCCGAGACGAACGAGAGCTGGTGCAGCATCACCAGCGCGCCGGCGATCGCGAAGGCGGTCAGGAGCGTGCCCGGAAACGCGAGCAGCGCGACGCGATTGGCCGCGCGGCGCAGCGCGTTCAAGTCGATCGTCCAGGCGGCCTCGAAGATCAACGGCGGCAGGAACACGAACAGCAGCGTCGGCCCGAACGCGAACGGCAGGTGCAGGTGCGCGATCGAGCCGGCGCAGACGCCGGCGACGACCAGCAGCACGGCAGCCGGGATGCGCACGCGCTCGGCCGCGATCGAGACGACCAGCGCGCCGGCCAGCAGCACCACGAACGCGGCGACCGCGCTTTGCGTCATCGCAAGAGGTCCGGCAGTACGGCCGACGCGCCGGCGCGGATCGACCGGTCGACCTGCGCGCTGAGCACCGTCTCTTCCGGATTGATCTCGACGACGTACGCGTCCGTGCAGCGCCGCGTCGCCAGCGACGCGGCGGGATGCACCAGTCCCGACGTGCCGACGACCAGCATGACGTCGGCACGCCGCGCGGCGGCGAACGCTTCCTCGAGCGCGGCGCGCGGCAACGGTTCCCCGAACCAGACGATGTCCGGCCGCCACCAGCCGCCGCACGCGTGCGCGAGCGTGTCGAGCGTCATCTCGTCGACCGGACGCCGCGCGTCGCACGCGGTGCAGCGCGCCTCGCGCAGCGCGCCGTGCAGCTCGAGCACGCGCCGCGAGCCGGCGCGATGGTGCAGCGAGTCGACGTTCTGCGTGATCAGCGTGAAGTCGGACGCGCGCGCCTCGAAGGCCGCCAGCGCGCGGTGCGCCGCCGACGGCTCGACGTCCGCGTGGGCACGGCGTCGCTCGAGATACCACGTCCAGACCAACACCGGATCGCTCGCGAAGCCGTCCGGTGAGGCCAACTGCTCGACGCGGTGCGTGCGCCACAGACCGCCGACGCCGCGAAACGTCGGCAAGCCGCTCTCCGCGGAGATTCCCGACCCGGTCAGGACGGCAATCGAGCGGGCGTTGGCGAGCCGAGCACGCAGTTCGTCAAGATCGTGCACCGAGCGCGGTTCGATCCCATCCGCCGCCCCACCCGCGCCGTTGACTCCAGGTGACCGCACGGAGGACGCGAAGCCCCGCCCGATGGATCCGGGAGTCCGCTTGATGGAGCGGGTGCGCGCGCGCGACGACGCCGCGTTCGAAGCGCTCTATGATGCCTACCACCGGCTCGTGTTCGGCATCGGATTGCGCATGCTCGGCGATCCGACCATGGCGGAAGACGTCACGCAAACCGTGTTCTTGAAGATTTGGAGCGCGCCCGACGCGTTCCGCGGCGGCTCGTTCGTCGCATGGGTCTCGCGCGTCACGCGCAATCGCGCCCTCGACGTGCTGCGTTCGCGCTCGGCCCGTCCCGAGAGCGAGATTCCGGCCGATTTGCCGCTCGACGGCGCGCTCGAGGACGACGTGTTCGCGCGCCTGGACGCGCAGCGGCTGCGTGACGCGCTGGCCACGCTGCCGGCCGACCAGCGCAGCTTGATCGAGCAAGGTTTCTTCGGCGGCGTCACCCACAGTGAGCTGGCGCAGCGCACCGATACGCCGCTGGGCACGGTCAAGACGCGCATCCGCACGGGGCTGCAGCGCCTGCGGCGCGCGCTGGGCGAGGAGGTGTCGTGATGGACGGCACGGCGCGCGAGAAGATGCTCGAGCTGGTCGCGCTCTACGCGCTCGGCGTGCTGCCGCGCGAGGACGCGGCCCTGGTAGCGGCCTTCATCGCCAACGACGACGAAGCGCGAGCGGAGTACCTGGACCTGCGCGCCGCGGCCGACGCGCTCGCCTTGACCGCGGACGAACCGGTCGACTCGGCGCGCACGGCGCGCATGAAGGAACGCCTGATGGCGCGGGTGCGCGCCGGCGTCCCGGCCGACGGGTCGATCGCGCGGCGGCGGTTCGCTCCGACCCCGGCCTGGTTCGTAGGCGCCGGACTCCTGACCGCGGCGGCCGTGATCTTCTCGCTCGTGACCGTCACGCAAGACGTCTCGCTGCGCGGCGACCTGGCCGCGGCGCAGCGCCGCGCGACGACCCTGCAAACGCAGATGGCACAAGGCGAGCGCACCAGCGCGCGCACCCGCGACGATCTCACCCAGACGCTGACCGACCTGGTGTCGCCCGACGCGCGGCACTATGAGGTCGCACAGGGGACCGTCGTCGTGCGCGGCCAGCACATCTACTTCGCGCTCTCGAAGCTGCCGGCGCTGCCGCGTGGCCACGTCTACCAGGCCTGGACGGCGGCCAAGGGGTCGGCGGTGATGCAGCCCAGCATCACGTTCACTCCCAACGGCAGCGGCGTCGCGGTGGTCGCCCTGCCGGTCGACGCGCAGAAGGTCGGGACCGTGGCGGTCAGCGTCGAACCGGAGGGCGGGAGCAAGGCCCCGACCACGACTCCCACCTTCGTCCGTCCGCTCACCTGACACCCTGCTCGAGCCGCTCACCCGGGCCGCACGCCGCGACGCGATCGCGTACGCCGCGCGCCGTCCGTACGAAAACGTTTTCCTCCAGTGGGTGCTCGAAGGCGGCCACGGCTCCGCCGCGCTCGACGAGATCGTGCTCAACCGCGACTTTCGCGGCCGCGTCACGGGCCTGGCATACTTCGGCATGCAGCTGGTGATCGCGGCGGACGACGACGCCGCCATCGACGCGATCGCCGTCGAGGCACGCAAGCACCGCGCGCTGCGCAGCTTCGTCGGGCCCAAGGACGCCGTCGACGGCCTCTGGCAGCGGGTGCGCGTCTGGCACGCGCAGCCGGCGATCGTGCGCGCCGAACAGCCGCTGTACGTGCTCTCGCCCGAGACGCTCGCCGACGAGCCCGACGTCGACGTGCGGCATGCGCGCGAGGACGAGGCGCTGCTGATCGCGGACCACAGCGGGGCGATGATCCTGGGCGAGCTCGGCTACGACCCGCGCGTGAACGGCGGCTACACGGCCGGCGTGCGGCGCGCGATCGCACACGGTATCTGGTGGGTGTGGATCGACGCGCAGGGGGAGTTGCGCTTCCAGTGCAACGTCGGGCCGCGCACCCGAGCCACCGCGCAGATTCAGGGCGTGTGGACGCCGCCCGACCGCCGCGGTCACGGCTACGCGTCGCTGGCGCTGGCCGCGATCGCACGCCGTCTGTTCGCCACGGAGGCCACGCTCTCGCTCTACGTCAACGATTTCAACACCGCGGCGATCGCGCTCTACGAACGACTCGGCTTCACCCGGGTCGGCACGTTCGCGACGTACTTGTTTCCGTGACGCGCGCCTTCGCGCTCGACGCGCTGGCCGTCGTCTTGGCCGCGCTCGCCGTCGCGCTTCCGCTCCCGCGCGGATGGGTCGAGCACGCCTACGCCAACGGGCTGTTCGCGGCGATGAACCAGTTCTTCGTGCCGCTGACCAATCGGGTACCGTTCGCGGTCGGCGACGTCGAGCTGGTGCTGGTCGCCCTCGCCCTGGTTTGGGGCTGGGTGCGCGGGCTGCGCGGCGCACCGGCCGGCCGGCGTCGCGCGACCGCCGCCGCGCTGCTGGCGCACACGCTGGGCTGGGCCGCGTTGGGCGTGTGTCTGTTCGAAGTCTTGTGGGGCTGGAACTACCGGCGGGAGACCGTCGCCGCGCGGGTCGCGTACGACGAGCGGCGCGTGACGCCGGCCGCGGTGCATGCCTTCAGCGAACGGATCGTCGGCATCCTCAACGGCGAGGTCGCGGCCGCGCACCGCGAGACGCTCGACCAGGCGAAGCTGCGCGCCGCGTGGGCACCGATCGTCGCGCGCCTGGGCGACCGCTGGGACGTCGTCGTCTCCAACCCCAAAACGACGATCATCCAGCGCTACTACGAAGCGGCGGGGATCGGCGGCCAGTACCAGCCGCTCTCGTTCGAGACGTACCTGAACTCGTCGTTCTTGCCGTTCGAGGTGCCGCGCGCGCTGGCGCACGAGTGGTCGCACGTCGCCGGCTTCACCGACGAAGGCGACGCGAACTTCATCGGGACGCTGGCCTGCCTGCGCTCCGACGATCCGCTGATCCGGTACTCGGGCGCGTTCTGGACCTACGGCGATCTCCCCGAGGACGAACGCCGGCGGCTGCATCTCGACCCGCGGGTGGTGGCCGACTTCCGGGCCAGCAACGCGCGCTTCCTCGCCGGCTACATGCCGCAGATCTTCGCCGTCCAGTGGCGCTTCTACGATTCGTACCTGCGCACGAACGGGGTGCGCGGGGGCGTCGCGTCCTACGGGTACTTTCTGCGCCTGCTGGTTGGCACGTCCCTGGACGCGGACGGCCTGCCGGTGCTACGATCCCCCCTGCTATGATCGAACGGGTGAGTTCCCATTGGTGGCTGTTCCTCATTCGGGGACTGCTGGCGCTGGCGCTGGGGCTGGCCATGCCCTGGTTCCCGCTCGCGTCGCTGTTCGCGATCGCGATCTTGTTCGGCGCCTACGCCTTCGTGGACGGGATCGTCGCGATCGCAGCCGCGATCCGCATGAATCACGTCGACGCCTCGTGGTGGTGGCTGCTGCTCGAGGGCGTGCTCGGGATCGCGGTCGGGCTGATCACGTTCTTCTATCCCGGCCTGACGATCGTGTCGCTGGCGTACCTGCTGGGCGCCTGGGCCATCGTGACGGGTATCCTGGGGATCATCTCGGCCTTCCGGCTGCACATGGCGCTGCCGAGCGAAATCCTGTGGATCATCCTGGGCGCGCTCTCGGTCGTGTTCGGCTTCATCGTCTTCGCCTCGCCGCTCTACGGCGCGCTGGCACTCGTCTGGATGATCAGCATCTACGCGATCTTCGCGGGGCTGGTCTTCCTGGGGCTGGCCTTCCGCCTGCGGGGGCTCACGACCGGACCCAGCGGAACCGTCCGGCCGACGACGTAGGGCTCGGCCGTCGTCGGCGGGAACCACGACGGTCCCCGCTCCCCGTCTGGGGTCCACCAGTGACGTGATCGTAGATACCGGCTCGCAGACCGGCGGCGACCAGCGCGACCGTTCCCTCATCGGTGAGGTCGCGGTGCTGCTCGCGGCCGATCGGACTCCACGCGAAACGTTCGCGTCTCTGTGCGAGCTGCTCACGCGCGTCATCGACGTGAGCGTCTGCTTCATCGCCGTGCGCAGCGGCGCGGCGCTGCGCATCGAGTACGTGCACGATCACGGCCAAACGCGACCCGACCCCGCCATCGTCATCGAGCGCGGCGGCCGATCGTGGGAGACGTTGCGCAGCGGGCGCTCGCAGCTCTTCCGCACCGTCGAGGACTGGGCGGCGATCGCGCGCCAGCCGCTCAACAAAGCCCAGCCGTGGACCGACGACAGCGTCTCGGCGATCTTCGTTCCGATCCAAGCCGGCGGCGACCGCATCGGGGTGCTCTCGGTGCAGAGCACTCGCGAGTACGCCTATGACGAGAACGACGTCTCGCTGCTCGAGGCGATCGGCCGCTACTTGGCGATCGCGATCCGCAATCAGCGCCTGTTCGCGCGCCTCCAGCGGGTCGCCGAGGTCGACCCGCTCACCGGGCTCGCCAACCATTCGACGGTGCTGCGCACGATCGACGAGCGGCTGAGCGCGCTCGACGGCGACGCGCTGGGCATCATCCTGCTCGACATCACCAACTTCGGGCGCATCAACGACGTCTACGGCTCGCGCGTCGGCGACCGCGTCCTCGACGCGCTGGCCGAGCAGTTGGCCTCGCTCGCCGATCGCGACACCGTCGTCGGCCGCTTCGGGGGCGATGACTTCGTCATCGTCGCGACGCGACCCGATCGTGCCGCGCTGGCACGACTCGTCGACGACGTCGGCGCGCGTACGCACGATCTCTCCTTCCGCGGCCACGACGACATGATCCCGATCCTGGTCAACCGCGGTTGGGTCAGCGCGCCCGACGAGGGAACGACGCGCTCCGACTTGCTCGCGCTGGCCGACCTGCGGCTGCGGTTGAGCTTGGAGCACGGCGGCATGGCGGTCGGCGAAAGCGTTTCGCCGCTGGTGCGCTTCGGCAACTTCGGCGACGTCGAGCCGCTGGTCGAGTGCGCGCTGCTGCGCGATCCGTACACGCGCATGCACCTCTTGCACGTCAATCACATCGCGCATGCCTGGGCGCCGCGCCTGGAGCTGGGCGCGCTGTACGAGACGTTCGTGCGCGCGGCGCTGCTGCACGACATCGGCAAGCTGCTCGTCCCCGAACAGTTGCTGCTCAAGCCCGCGCGGCTCGAACCGCACGAGTACCGCACGATGCAGCGCCACGCGGACTATGGCCGCTCCATCCTCAGCGACTACCCGGGATTCGAGGACGTCGCGCGCATCATCGGGCAGCACCACGAGCGCTGGGACGGGCACGGGTATCCCAACGGCGTCGCCGGCGAGCGCATCGACCGCTTGGCACGCGCCGTCAGCGTCATCGACGCGTTCTCGGCGATGACGATCGACCGGCCGTACCACCGCGCGATCTCCGAGCGCGAAGCGCTGCTCGAGCTCGAGCGCTGCGCGGGAAGCCAGTTCGACGCCGAGATGGTCCGCTCGTTCTGCGCGCTGCGGCGCGGCGAGACCGCTTAGGCCAGCGCCGGCGCGAGCCGCCGCGCGTTCTCGCCGGTGATCGCGCGCAGCGTCGCGGGATCGAGGCCGAGCGCGCGCAGCCCGCGCAGATCGCCGTCCCAGGCGTGCGGGATGTTCGGATAGTCGGTGCCGAGCACGATCTGCGTCGCGACCCGTTCGAGCGCGCGGGCGTCGAAGGCACGGCGCATCGGGGACTCCGGCGCGAACACCATCGTCGTGTCCAGGAACAGCCGCGGCTCGGTCGACGCCATCGCGAGATAACGCTCGGAATCGGGGACACCGAAGTGCGCGACCACGACGCGCAACCGCGGATGCGCGTCCAGGACGCGCGCGATCCGCGCCGGGCCGTCGTCGGTCTGGTCGGACCACGGGATGTGGCCGACGTGCACCAAGACGAAGCCGTCGGCCGCGGCAACCTCCGCCAGCGACCCGGCCAGTCGCGGATCGTCCAGGTGCACCCGTTGCACGTCCTCGTGGACCTTGAGCCCGATGCAGCCCGCGCCGAGCGCCAGCCGTGCGTCCGCGGTCGGGTCGGGATCGTCGGGGTGGACGGTGGCCAGTGCCCAGCCGACGCCGGCCAGCTCGCGTGCGGTCGCCGCAAGCCAAGCATTGAGCTCGGCGGCCATGCCCGGCTTGTGCGCGTACGAACAGAAGACGAAGCGATCCACGCCGTGATCGCGCAGCGCCGCCGCGACGACCGCCGGGTCGGTCGGGTGATCGATGACCCACGGGCTGCGCTCGGCGAACCATCGGCGGATCGCGGCGTAGAGGCGCGGGGGATGCAGGTGAACGTGGACATCGATCATGGCGGGGTCCAAATCCTTAACGCAGCGTAGCAGCTCGGTCGCCAGGAACGGGGCGCCGAAAGGCGCACCTCCCGTAAGCGATGGAAGCAGCGAAGAACGCCGGGACGCGTCGTCTCCCAGGGTGGGTCACTTTCACGGGCTTGGCCGTGGTACACCTCGGTGCACTGTGCGCCTTCATTCCCGGCACGTTCCGCTGGAGTTCGGTGGCGGTCGCACTCGGACTCTACTACGCGACCGGCGCCTGGGGCATCTGCCTGGGCTACCACCGGCTGCTGACGCATCGCAGCTTGCGCTTGCCGAAGGTCGTCGAGTATGCGACCGCGGTGCTGGGCGTGCTGGCGCTGCAAGGCGGCCCGATCGAATGGATCGCGACGCATCGCGCGCACCACGCGCACACCGACAAGGAAGGCGATCCGCACGACATTCATCGCGGCCTGCTGTGGAGCCATTTCGAGTGGCTCTTCATGCCGAACGACGCGATGCTCTCGCCGGCCGAACAAACGCGGCTCGCGCCGGATCTCGCCGGCGATCGCGTCTATCGTTTCCTCGAGAAAACATATCTGTTGTGGCAGATCGTCCTGGGTCTGGTGCTGTTCGCGTTCGGCGGCTGGTCGCTCGTGATCTGGGGTGTGTTCGTGCGCTGCGCGGTGACCTATCACATCACGTGGCTCGTCAACAGCGCCGCGCACCACAACGGCTACCAGAGCTTCCGCACGGGCGACGAGTCGACCAACAACTGGTGGGTCGCGATCCTGGCGTGGGGCGAGGGCTGGCACAACAACCACCACGCGTTCCCGTTCTCGGCACGCCACGGGCTGCGCTGGTTCGAGATCGACACCACCTGGTGGACGATCAAGGTGCTGGCCTGGCTGAAGATCGCCCGCGACGTCAAGCTGCCGACCCCGGCCATGCTGCAGCGCTTGCAGCTGCGGTCCCGCCGCCGCCAAAGCGCCTAACACTCCTTCGCTCAGAGAGCGAGGCGGCAACCACCTGCCTTTTATAGACAGGTGAGCGCCGGCGTGGTATCAGGAAAGAACCTTCTTTCGTGGTATACCAATGCACGAAAGAGGACTTTTTGGGCTGACTTGCCGCGTGAAAGGGCTCCTCGACGATGATTGGACGCGCTCTCTTCCTCGGATGCTTCCTCGTTGCCGGTCTGGGCCTGGCGGCCTGCGGCACCGGCGGCGGACCGACCCCGCCACCCGGTAGCCAAACGCCCAAGACGCCGACGATCGACGGCAGCGGGCTCGCGCTCCTGACGACCGCCGTCGTTCCCGGCCTCACGGTGGGCGGCAGCTTCTCGTACGACATCGGCGCGGTCGATACGACCGCCGGCAACTACTATCTCTCGGACCGCACCAACAAAGCGCTCGACGTCATGAACCTGCAATCGTACGTCGTGCAGCAGGCGAAGGTCGGCTATGCGGGCGCGAGTCCGGCCGGCAACCCCTACTCCGGGCCCGACGGCGACACGCCCCTGCCCAACACCGGACTCGTCTACACCGGCGACGTCAACAGCGTGAAAATCGTCAACTCCGCGAACCTCTCGCTGGTCAAGGACATCGTCACCGGCAACGCGGGGCTGCGCACCGACGAAGGCTGCTACGATCCTGACGACGGCCTGATGATGTTCGTCAACGGCGAGAACTCGCCGCCGTACGCGAACTTCATCTCGACCAGCTCGCAGTCGGTCGTCAGCGTGTTCACCTTCTCCGGCCCGCAATTCGGTGCCGGCGAGGTCGGCCTCGACGCCTGCGTGTACGACCACAACACGAAGAACTTTTACGTCAACAACGACGGTACGACGACGAACCCGTACGGCGAGCTCGACGTCATCCCCGCCGCCAGCGTCGTTGCCGGTGCGCCGGTGGTGAGCGCGCAGTACGACGAAGGCAGCGGCGCGCAAGGCGGCGCGACGAACGACTGCAACCCCTCCGGGATCAACCTCAATCCGAACAACGACGCGCTGGTCATCGCGTGCGACACCAACGCCGGTAATCCGCAGCTCACCCTCATCATGAGCGCGACGACCGGCGCGGTGCTGGCGAGCATCACCGGCGTGGGCGGCTCGGACGAAGCGGCGTACGATCCGAAGCTCAACCGGTTCTACGTCGCCGCGCGCGACATGACTGCCAACGGCATCTCGCAGACCGGCTCGGCCACCGCGACGTTCACACCGGTGCTCGGCATCATCGACGCCTCCAGCTTCGCGTGGATCGCCAACGTGCCGACCGGCAAAGGCTCGCACTCGGTGGCGGTCGACCCGGCCAACGGCTACGTCTACGTCCCCGTCCCGCCGACGACGTCCTCGGCCGGCGGGATCGACGTCTTCTACCCGCACTGACCGCACCTCGAGCGGGCTCGCCGGCGCGGCGAGCCCGCTACGGGTGGAAGCGCTGCACGTAGTCGCCGCCACCGTTGCGGTCGGACCACACGGCGAAGACGTCGTGGCTGACCGGATCGACGGCGTCGGTGTGCACGCCGGCGGCGACCGGCGTCGTGTCGAGCACCCGCGGCGCGCCGTGCGGATCCAGCGCGAGGCGCGTGATCCCGCCGTCGCCCGCGCACGCCAGCACGTGCTGCGTGCGGTCCAGGTCGCACTGGTCGAAGCGCGGCGTCGTCACCTTCCCCAGCAGCGTGCCGTCGGGGCGGTAGGCCGCCATCACGCCGTTCGTGCCGCCGGCGACGATCTCGTCGAAAGCGGGATCGAACTGCAGCGGATGGTTGCCGGTCAGGACGCTGGTCGGGAACGTCCGTTTGACCGCCAGCGTCGTGGGGTCGATCACCGCGATCTCGGCGAGGTCGGAGATGTTCTGGTAGACCTCGTGCGTGCGCGGATCGACGGCGAGGTACTCGGGCTTGTGACCCGGTATCGCGATCGTCTTCGCCAGCGTGAAGCTCGCCGCGTCGATGACGAAGATGCGCGTACCGTCGTCCTCGTCGGCGTAGATGCGATGCATGGCCGGATCGTACGCGATCGCGTCGGGGACGGCGACCGTGCGCAGCACCTTGAGCGCGACCGGATCGACTTCCGCCACCGTGGCGTCGTCGCCGTCGCCGGTGAAGACGTGGCCGTCGACCGGGTTCACCGCCACCCCGTGCATCGGTCCGGTCCGTACTTGGCCGACGACCTTCCCGCTATCGGCGTCGACCACGAGCAGCGCTCGCGAGCCGGTGTGCGCGGCATAGACGCGCCGGCGCTGCGCGTCGACGGTGACGTAGTCGAAGCCGCTGAAAACGGGGACGGTTTGCGGCGGCGCGGCGGGTATCAGCACAAAGAACTCTCACAAGGGTATCCGGCCGAGCGCGCGTGGCGGGAACGTGTCGGAATCGAACCGACCAGCCGCCTTGCGACGGCCTCACCGGTTTTGAAGACCGGGCGAGCCACCAGACCCGTACGCTCCCACGCGCCGGGGGCGAGCCTTTCGGACCCGGTCGGGCCGGCCCTTCGACTTTAGGCGGTGACGACCAGGCCGATCGCCGCCACCGACATCAGCACGATCGTGATCCCGATCCAGATGCGCGAGCCGCGTCCGTTGATCCAGCGTCCCATCAGGTCACGTCGGTTGCCGGTCAAGAAGATACCGACCAGCAGCGGAATCGCGACGAAGCCGTTGACGACCGCGGACCAGAAGAGCGCCCACACCGCGTCCAGACGCAGGAGGTCGGCGACGACGCCCAGACCGATGCCGGCCGCGATCACGGTGTAGAACGGAACCTCCGAGCGCGGCTTCGCCTCGAGCGAGCCCGCCCAGCCGAACGCCTCGGCGAGTGCGTACGCCGACGAGCCGGCGAGAACCGGAACCGCCAGCAGGCCCGCGCCGAGCACGCCGAGCGCGAACAGCAGCTCGGCCCAGGGACCGGCCAGCGGCCGCAGCGCGCGGGCCGCGTCCTCGACGCTGTTGATCGCGACATGCTGCCGAAACAGCGTCGCCGCGCTGATCAGCACGATGAACCAGCTGACGACGTTCGAGTAGAGCATCCCGCTCACCACGTCGGCCCGCTCGCCGCGAATCTGCGCGCTGGTCGCGCCCCGGCGCTGGGCGACCGTGACCTCGCCCTGTGCGCGTTCGTCCTCGACCTCGAGCGCGGCTTGCCAGACGAACAGGTACGGTGTGATCGTCGTGCCGAGGAAGCCCACGAACGTCGCCATCCACGTCTTGTCGAGGCGGATCTGCGGTATGACGGTCTGGCGCAGCGCTTCGAGCCAGTTCACGTTGACGACGAAGGCGCTCGCGATGTAGGCGAGCAGCGAAAGGCACAGCCACTTGACGATCGCCGAGAAGACGCGATACGACGCGAAGACCTCGACCGCGATCAGCAACGCGCCCAAGCCGATCGCCCATACCGGCGAGGGCACCGGCGTGACCAGTGCCACCGAGGCCGACATCCCGGTGATGTCGGCGGCGATGTTCAGCGTGTTCGCCGCGACGACCAGCGCGACCAAGACGCGCAAGATCCAGATCGGCATCGCGCGCCGCATCGCGGCGATGAGACCGGTCCCGCTCACGATCCCGATTCGCGCGCATGCCTCCTGGACGGCGATCATCATCGGGATGGTGATCAACGCGACCCAGAGCAGCCCGTAGCCGAAGGTCGCACCGGCAATGGCGTAGGTGGCGATCCCGGACGGATCGTCGTCGGACGCACCGGTGATGACGCCCGGGCCGATCGAGCGCACACAGTACGCCAAACCCGCGCGGCAGCGACCGACGAAGCCGTGCGGCGAAACCCCCATGGGACGCCGTTTCGGATGCGCGCGCCCATCTCCCGCGCGCGCGGGCAGGACGCGCTCGACTCGGTGTGCGTATGCTGACCGGCACGGCTTGAAGCTCCCCTGGCGCACCGCGCCGGTCCCGCCGCGGGCGCCGGCACGACCGGCACTGCGCGGCGCTGCCCGTCACCGCGAGCGTCGTCGCAGCGCACCGCACGGTGCGACTTCCCGCACGAGGTGTGGAACGAGGGCGCTCGCGACCGCTTGGTGCCGATCGCGGGCCGGTGGCACGCCGATTTGAGCGACCACGAGGTCGCGCTGCTCGAAGGGCTCCAGCGCTACGCCGCCGCGTACGGCTCGCAGCTCGCGCAGTACTGGGCCCGCAACGACGCCCCGGGAGCGCGGCTAGTCTTCGCCGCCGCGCGTGCGGCGGTATTCGATCTCCAACGAGACCAGACGCGCCAGCAGCGTCGCGGGGAAGAGCTGGCCCATCAGCGCTTCGAGGTTGGTGGCGCTGCGCGCGAAGGGGTGGATCGGGATGATGTCGCCGAAGCCGGTCGAGGTCATCGTCGTGAAGCTGAAATACACGAAGCGCCCGATGGTGAAGACGTCGGCGGTCGGCACGTGATTGCCGGAGAACGACCCGGGCACCAGCGCGTCGAGCGCGCGGTAGATGTAGGCGAACGCCCAGGCGATGTTGAGATAGACCGCGATCGCGCCTAGGATGCGATGGTGGGTGACGTCACCGCGCGCGAAGACGGCGCGCGCGACGACCGCCGTCACCGCGAACAGGAACAGCAGGCGCGAGAGCAGGTCGACGATCAGCGTGACGTGCGAGGGCGCTTGGTGGCGCAGCAGCGTCGCGACCAGATCGACGAGCGTCGCGGCGACCACGGCCAGCTCGGCCGCCGTCGTTCCGGAGCAGACCACCAACACGACCGCAACGATGACGGCGGTCGTCAGCGCGTTGACCCAGTTCGGCAGGACGTGCACCTGGCCCAAGGGCGAGAGCACGAACAGCCAGATTGCCTCGAACGCGACCAGGGCCGTCAGCGCCTGGTCGCGGTACGGCGCCAGCGCGGTACGCAGGCGCCCCGCCGACACTACTCGGCGTCGTCCTCGTGTTCGGGCGGGTCTTCGAGCGTGATCGGGCCTTCGTAGACCTCCAGGATCTCGCTGCCCGCGATGACCACCGCGTCGCGCTCCTTGTCGAAGATCGCCTCGCTGGCTTCGAGCCAGGCGATCGGACCGTCTTCGTCGTCGTCCTCGGTCGGCGCCAGATAGGCGAACTCGATCAGGCCGACCGCCGCGAAGGCGTCGACGATCGGCGCGACGAGCGGCAACGCCGCGGACCGTGCCGCCTCGTCGCCCTCGTCGGCCCGCCGGAGCAGCCCGCGCAGCTCTTCGGAGAGGTGCTTGGCGAGCTCGGGAGTGTCGAGCGGGTCGACCGCTCCGCGCGTATCGTCGTGATTCACTCAGCGGCGCTTCGGCGCCGGCCCGGCAACCTCATGGAGGCTACCGTAAGCCGTCGTACCGATCGCGTGCCAGCCACGCCTCGGCCACGCGGCGGCGCAGGTCGAGCTCGCGTTCCGTCGCGGTGGCGACGTTGCCGCCCACGCGCTGGTTGAGCGTCGCGTGGACCAGCCGGTGTTCGACGCCGAAGCGCACGCACACGCGCGCGACCAGCCCGTGCAGGGAACGGCGAAGCGACTCCTTGCGCTCGGCCGTGGTCACCACCGGGACCGGGAGCGCCTCGCGCTCCTCCGCGTCGAGCGCGAACGACTCGGAGCCGGGCGGCTGCGACCATGCCGCGGGGGTGAACAGCGGGCCCAGGTCGACGACGCGCTCGTCGGTCGCGCGCGCGGCGATCGCCTCGTAGAGCCCCGCGTCGGCAGCACGATCCGCACGCTGGGCGGCATCCAGCACCGCCAGCTCGTCGGCGCGCGCATCGCGGCCGCGCAACCCGTGCCGGACGTCGATGGTGATCCCGTGCGCGAGCGCGCGCAGACGCGGATCGTCGGGGACGAAGACGTACGCCTCGGGGTCGACGTTGCCGTCGATCGTGCGCACGAAGCGGCCGCAGAACTGGCGGAAGTACAGCTCGGTCACGACGTTCGAAGCGAACACGCCGACCCGCAAGCGCGGGATGTCGACGCCCTCGGAGACCATGTGCACGGCGACGATCCACGGATCGCCGCTGCGCGCAAAGCTCGCGATGCGCTCCGAGGCGTCGGCCAGGTCGGAGACGACGATGGTCGGCCGCACGCCGAGCCGGCGTTCCATCAGCGCCGCGATCGCGCGCGCGTGATCCTGGTTCATCGCCGCGACGAGCCCGGCGGCGTCACGGTGTCCCTCCGCGCGCACCGAGAGCAGCCGCAGGTGCGCGCGAGCCAGCACGTCGCCCATCCACGCGTCGCTCGCGAGCATCGTGCGCAGGCGCTCCGAGCGGTGACTGCTCTCGCGCAGCGCCTCCTCGAAGCTCGCGCTCATCTGCGTCCCGTCGCGCGCGATCCACTCGGCCTCGCCGCCGTGCAGCGCGAACACCAGCGCGCGGCAGACGCCGTCGCGCAGCGCCGCCGCGTAGTCGTACGAGAAATCGGCGACCGACAGGCCGCCGGCGTAGCGCACGAACGGGATCGCGGTGCCGTCGGACCGGAACGGCGTTCCCGAGAGGGCGACGCGAAACGCCGCCGGATCGAACGCGTCGCGCAGCGCGCGGCCCCAGGTCGCATCGTCGCCGGCGTGATGGATCTCGTCGAGCAATACCGCCAGGGGCGTGCCGTCGGCCTGCGCGTCGCGCGCCAACTGGCGATACAGGCGCGGCGCGGCGCAGACTTGCTGATAGGTGACCACGGCGCCGTGCACGTCGCGCGCGAGCCGCCGCTGCGCGTTGGCGAAGCGATGATCGAGCACGATCCCCGCGCCGAGCGTCGCGCGCGCGACCTGCGCCTTGAGGTGCTCGCGCGGTACGACGACCACCACGCGGCCGGCGGCGCCGTCGCGCAGCAGCGCGTGCGCCACCCGCGTCGCGAAGCGCGTCTTACCGGCGCCCGGCGTCGCCACGATCAACGCGTCGCTCGGGCGCTCCGCGTTCCAGCGCTCGAACGCGGCACGCTGCCAGCCCCGCAAGGGTAACCTCCATCCATGTAGTCGCGGGGCCACGGCGGGCACTGCCGTTCGCGAGAGAGAACTGCTCTCCATGCTGCTCTCCGCGCCCACCCTCGAGGTGAAGAATCCCTCCACCGGCGCCGTCGTCGGCACGGTGCCGCGCTGCGGCGCAGACGAGACGCGTGCGGCGATCGACGCGGCCGCCGCCGCACTGCCGGCGTGGCGCGCGCGCACCGCCGCCGACCGCGGCAAGCTCGTGCGCGCGATCGGCGAGACGATGCTCGCGCGCACCGACGCGCTCGCGCGTCTGCTCACCAGCGAGCAGGGCAAACCGCTGGCCGAAGCGCGCGGCGAGATCGCGTACGCGGCTTCGTTCTTCGAGTGGTTCGCCGAGGAAGGGAAGCGCGCGTACGGCGAGATCATCCCGACCGACGACCGCAGCCGCCGCTTGTTCGTGCAAAAAGAAGCGGTCGGCGTGTGCGCGGCGATCACGCCGTGGAACTTCCCCTCGGCGATGCTGACGCGCAAGATCGCGCCCGCGCTGGCCGCCGGTTGCACGATTGTCGTCAAGCCGGCCGAACAGACGCCGCTCTCGGCGCTGGCGATCCTCGAGATCGCGCGCGAAGTCGGCGTCCCCGACGGCGTGATCGGCATCGTGACCGGCGCCGCGGAGGACGCGCCGGTGATCGGCGAGATCCTGACCACCGACCCGCGCGTGCGCAAGGTCTCGTTCACCGGCTCGACCGAGGTCGGCAAGCTGCTGATGCGGCAGTCGTCCTCGACCCTCAAGCGGCTCTCGCTCGAGCTAGGCGGCAACGCACCGTTCATCGTCCTCGACGACGCCGATCTGGACGCGGCGGTGCAGGGCGCGATCGCCTCGAAGTACCGCAACGCCGGACAGACGTGCGTGTGCGCGAATCGCTTCTACGTGCAGGACGGCGTCTACGACGCCTTCGCGACCAAGTTGACGGCGGCCGCGAAGCAGTTGCGCGTCGGCGACGGCTTCGAAGCGGGCGTGCACATCGGCCCGCTGATCGACTACGCGGCGCTGGCCAAGGTCGAAGCGCACGTCGCCGACGCGCGGACGCGCGGCGCGCGCACGCTGCTGGGCGGCACGCGCGACGCGCGCGGCGGGACGTTCTTCACGCCGACCGTCATCGCCGACGTTCCCGCCGACGCGCTGCTGGCGCGCGAGGAGACCTTCGGCCCGGTCGCCGGGCTGGTGCGCTTCACCCGCGACGAGGAGGCGTATGCGCTGGCCAACGACACGCCGTTCGGTCTGGCCGCCTACGTGTACGGGCGCGACGCGGCCCGGCTGTGGCGCGCGGCCGAAGCGCTCGAGTACGGGATGGTCGGCGCCAACGCCGGGATCATCTCCACCGCGATCGCGCCGTTCGGCGGCGTCAAGGAGTCCGGCTTCGGCCGCGAAGGCTCGCACTACGGGCTGGACGAGTGGCTCTCGATCAAGTACATCTGCCTGGGCGGGCTCGCGTAGCGGCGGGAGGACTTCTTTGCGGCGCAGAGTATCGCCATGGGAGCCACCCGCTTCGGAGTCACCTGTGGACGTCACCCGCGCCATCGCCGACCTCGACGAGGTCCGCAGCCGTCTCGCCTCCGTCCAACGCTTCCGCGGCCTGTCCGGGCCGGCCGCCCTCGCCTCCGGGATCGGAGCCCTCGGGACCGGCCTGGTCCAGCTGGCAGTCGCCCCGCACCCGCAAGGGGCCGACGACGCCGCCCGCTACGTCGCCATCTGGATCGCCTGTCTGGCCTTCGCGCTGGCGGTGAACTACGGCGCGCTGGCCGTCTGGATGGCGCACAACTGGACCTCGCGGACCCGCACCGAGCTGCGGACGGCCGCGCTGGCCGTGCTCCCGGCGGTCGTCGCCGGCGGCGCGTTCACCAGCGCGCTGCTGGCCCGCGATCAAGTCGGCCTGTTGCCCGGAACCTGGGCGCTCTGCTACGCGCTCGGCCTGCTCGCCGCGCGCACGATGCTGCCGCGCGGCACGGCCGCGGTCGCGATCTTCTTCGGCGCGATCGGCACGGCGCTGCTGTTCGCGGCCGGCACCGCCGCGCTGGCGTGGTGGGTGATGCCGTTGACCTTCGGGTGCGGTCAGATCGCGATCGGCGTGCTGATCGCGCGCGACGCCGAACGCCGGCCGGAGATGGCGCCGTGAACGACGCGCCCTACGCCTTCCCCGGGCTCGAGCGGATCTTCCACGAGCGCGGACGGCTGGCCGTCTGCGCGTGCCTGGTGGCCAACCCGGACGGCATGCGCTTCACCGATCTGCAAGACGCCTGCGGCTTGACGGACGGCAACCTCAACCGGCACCTGCACGCGCTGGCCGAAGTCGGCATCGTCGCGAGCGAACGCCAGCGCGGCCCGGGCCGCCGTCCGGCGACGGTCGTGCGCATCACCGGCAACGGCCGCAAACGGTTCCTCGCCTACGTCGACGAGCTCGAAGCGGTCGTGCGCGGGGTGCAACGCGAAGCGTCGGCGCCCGCGCCGCGACTGGCAGCGCAATCGTGATCGAACGCGCACCACGCCCCGACGGCGCGCCGCAGCACGTCGCGATCATCATGGACGGCAACCGCCGCTGGGCGCGCAGCCGCGGGCTGCCGCCGCTCGAAGGGCACCGGCGCGGGATCGAGGCGCTGGATCGTGCGATCGACGCCGCGTTGGCCGAAGGGGTCACGATGCTGACCGTCTACGCGTTCAGCGAGGAGAATTGGAGCCGCCCCGGCGTCGAGGTGCACGGGCTGTTCGGACTGGCCGAACGGTTCGCGTGCGACAAGGCGGCGGCACTCGCCGCGCGCGGCGTGCGCGTGCGCACGCTGGGCCGGCGCGACCGCTTGCCGCGGGCGCTGCTCGACGCGCTGCGCGCGCTCGAAGAGCGAACGGCCGGCGGCACCGCGCTGCAGCTCTCGATCGCGATCGACTACGCGGCCCGCACCGAGCTGCGTGACGTCTGCCGCTCGCTGGCCGCCGACGTCGCCGCCGGGCGCCTCGCGCCCGACGACATCGACGAGGACGCCATCGCGTCGCGCTTGTGGACGGCCGGCCTGCCGGACCCCGACCTGGTCGTGCGGACCGGTGGGGAGCTGCGCCTCTCGAACTTTCTGCTCTACCAGAGCGCGTACGCGGAGTTGTGGGCGACCCCGGAGCCGTGGCCCGACTTCGACGCCACCACCCTGGCCCGGGCGCTGGGCGCATTTGCCGCCCGGGAACGCCGCTTCGGCCGCTGATCCGCGCCGCCGGGTGTCGATCCGGCGATCTCCCATTCGTCTCTTCCACGAGTCCGGCGCCCAGCACGGACCAGCCCACCCCACCGAGGAGAAACGACGATGGAGTACCTGGCGCTCATCTACGTCGACGAGAACGTCTACGACAACCTCTCACCGGCCGAGCAGCAAGCGATCCACCAGGAGTACATGCAGGTCACCCAAGCGTTCCGCGACGCGGGCGTGTGGCTCGACGGACGTCCGCTCGAAGGGACGTCGACCGCCACGAGCATCCGCATCCGCGACGGGAAACAGACCCTGACCGACGGTCCGTACGCCGAGACGAAAGAGCACCTCGGCGGCTTCTATCTGTTCGATTGCGAGAACCTCGACGAGGCCGTCAAGTACGCGGCGATGATTCCGGGCGCCCGGTACGGGACGATCGAGGTCCGTCCGGTGATGCCGATTCCCGTCACCGCGTCGTGACCGCGCGCGCGGCGATCGAGCGTGCGTTCCGCGCGGACGCCGCACGCGCGATCGCTGCGCTCGCACGCGCCCTGGGTGACCTCGACGCCGCCGAGGACGCGGTGCAAGAAGCGTTTCTCGTCGCGCTCGAACGCTTCGGCGACGGCGCGTTGCCGGCGAACCCCGCCGGCTGGATCTTCGCCACCGCGCGCAATCGCGCGATCGATCGCATCCGGCGCGAACGAGTCGGACAGGCGAAGCTCGAACGGCTCGCGGCACTCGAGGCGATCGCGCCGGCCGACGAGAGCGACGAGGACGCGGCGATCCCCGACGACCGCTTGCGCTTGATCTTCGCCTGCTGCCATCCGGCGCTGGCGCCCGACGTGCGGATCGCGCTGACGCTGCGCGCGCTGGCCGGGCTCACCACCGAAGCGGTCGCCGCCGCGTTTCTCGTGCCGGTCACCACGATGGCCCAGCGGCTCGTCCGCGCGAAGCGCAAGATACGCGTGGCGGGAATCCCGTTCGACGTACCGCGCGAGACGGAGCTGGCCGAACGGCTCGACGGCGTGCTGACCGTCGTCTACCTCATCTACAACGAAGGCCACAGCGCACCGGCTCGCGCACGCTCCCCGCACGCGAGCCTGTGTCTCGAAGCCGTGCGGCTCGCCGCCCTGCTGGCCCAGTTGATGCCATCCGAACCGGAAGTGCTGGGCCTGCAGGCGCTCCTACTGTTGACCGACGCGCGACGCGGCGCCCGCGTCGACGCGGCCGGCGAGGTGGTGCTGCTCGACGACCAGGACCGCGCGCGATGGGACCGCGGCGCGATTCTCCACGGACTGGCGGTGCTGACGCGCGCGCTGCGCGCCGGCGCGCCGGGGCCGTATCAGCTGCAAGCCGCGATCGCCGCCGAACACGCGCGCGCGCCGAGCGCGGCCGACACCGATTGGCGCGCGATCGTGACGTGGTACGACATGCTCCGCGCGCAGAGCGACTCACCCGTCGTCGCGCTCAACCGCGCCGTCGCCATCGGCATGGCCCGCGGACCAGCCGACGGTCTGGCGCTGCTCGACGAGCTCGCGGCCGACGAACGCTTGGCGCAGTACCATCTGCTGCACGCCAGCCGCGCCGCGTTCTTGACCCGGCTCGACCGCGAGCGCGAGGCGCGCGCCGCCTACGAACGCGCGCTGGCGTTCGCGCGCAGTCCGGCGGACCGCCGGTTCTTGGAGCAGCGGCTGCAGCCTTAGCGGCGGCTGAATCCGCAGACCCGCAAGAAGCGCCCTATCGCGGTCCGCATCGCCCCTTCGAACTGGGAGTGCGCGACGAGCACACCCGCCGCATCGTCCGCGTGCGGCAAATTCGGGGCTCGGCGGATCGCGTCCGCGTAGCGTCGCAGGGCGTCGATCTCGTCCTGCGCCGGCTGCAGCACCGGGGTGAACACCTCACCCATACGATCTCCGCCCTTCAAGGCGGGCGGATCGGCATCGATCAGTTCCGGAACGGTCAACGTCTCGTGAACCTCTGCGACGATCGTCGTCTCGCGCCGGACGACGGCGTCCGTCCGGCGCAGGGCTGCGCCCGCGCCGCGGTTCTGTCCGATTTGGAGGCGCAGACCGCTGGCGGCTGCGGTTACGTCCAGGTCGAGGCCGTCGACCGCTACGTAAACGGTTTGCGCGGCGGCACAGGTACGGCCGAAACGCGGATCCTTGCCGTGGAGCCGCGCGGGTGCCTGAAGCAGTGGAAGCGTGGCGGCGAGCAGCCAAGCGGTCATTTTCGCGCCGCCTTGGCGACCTTACCAGGAGCGTCCTCCTCGACGCACATGGTAGGATAGGGTCCGTATGGGCGCCACCCGGACGCGGTCCGATATCCGCAACGTCGCGATCATCGCGCACGTCGACCACGGCAAGACCACCCTGGTCGATGCGATGTTCAAGCAGAGCGGGATCTACCGCGAAGGCCAGCACGTCGAGACCCGCGCGATGGACTCGAACCCGCTCGAGCGCGAGCGCGGCATCACGATCCTGGCCAAGAACACCTCCATCGACCACGGCGGCGTCAAGTTCAACATCGTCGACACGCCCGGCCACGCCGATTTCGGCGGTGAGGTCGAGCGCGTGCTGCAGATGGTGCAGGGCGTCGTGCTGCTGGTCGACGCGGCCGAGGGCGTCATGCCCCAGACCCGCTTCGTGCTGCGCAAGGCGCTCGAGCTCGACCTGCGCGCGATCGTGGTCATCAACAAGATCGACCGCAAGGACGCGCGCCCGGTCGAGGTCGTCGACGAGGTCTTCGACCTGTTCATCGAGCTGGGCGCCTCCGACGAGCAGGCCGACTTCCCGGTCGTCTACGCCAACGGCAAAGCCGGGGTGGCCAAGTACGCCCTCGACGACGCGAGCGACAATCTCGAGCCGCTCTTCGAGACGATCAAGAAGCGCGTCCCGGAAGCGCCCGCCGAGGACGGCGGGTTCCAGATGCTGATCTCGGCGATCGACCACAACCGCTACGTCGGACGCATCGGCATCGGCCGCGTGTTCCGCGGCAGCGCCAAGGTCAACGCGCCGATCGCCAAGGTCGGCCGTGACGGCAGCGTTCAGAGCGGCTTGCGGCTGACCAAGATCCTGGGCTTCCACGGCCTGGAGCGCATCGAAGTCGACGAAGCGACCGCCGGCGACATCATCTGCGTCTCGGGCATCGACGGGCTGAACATCGGCGACACCATCGCCGACGCCGCCGTCCCTGAGGGGCTCGACGCGATCGCGGTCGACGAGCCGACGGTCTCGATGTACTTCATGGTCAACGCCTCGCCGTTCGCGGGCCGCGAAGGGAAGTACCTGACCTCGCGCCAGATCCGCGCCCGTTTGATGAGCGAGCTGGAGTCGAACGTCGCGCTGCGCGTCGACGACACCGACTCGGCCGACACGTTCGAGGTCCGCGGCCGCGGCGAGCTGCACCTCTCGATCCTGATCGAGACGATGCGCCGCGAAGGCTACGAGATGGCGGTCAGCAAGCCGCGCGTCATCATCACCGAAAAAGACGGCGTCAAGATGGAGCCGGTCGAGTACGTCGTCATCGACGTGCAGGAGGAGTACGCCGGCGCCGTGATCGAGTCGGTCGGCCGCCGCCGCGCGCAGATGTCCAATATGGTGACGGTCGGCGAGACCCGCCGCCTGGAGTACACGATGCCGACCCGCGCCATCTTCGGCTTGCGCGGTGAGCTGCTGACGCTCTCGCGCGGCACCGCCGTGATGTCGCACGTCTACTACACCCACCAGCCGCTGGCGGGTGACATCCCCGGCCGCTCCAACGGCGCACTGGTGACCAGCGACACCGGCACCGTCACCGCCTACGCGCTGATGGGCCTCGAGCAGCGCGGCCGCTTCTTCGTCGATCCGGGCGTCGAAGTCTACGAGGGCATGATCGTCGGGCGCGCCAACGACGACAAGGACGTGGCGATCAACGTCGTGCGCGCCAAGAAGCTGACCAACATGCGCGCCGCCGGCACCGACGAGAACTTCAAGATGCCGCCGGCCGAAGAGATGTCGCTGGAACGCGCCATCGAGTTCATCGAGGACGACGAGCTGGTCGAAGTCACGCCCAAGTCGATCCGCCTGCGCAAGCGCCTGCTCGACGAGAGTGACCGCCTCAAAGCCCGCAAACGCGAAAAAGCCTTCGCGGGCGCTTAGGCACCGGCGTCGGTGTCGAAGATCGCTCCGTAGCGGGCGCGGAGCCAGCGTGACTCGGCGGGGGTGCACGTCGCCACGTCCCAGGCGCGGAGTTCCCACCGGCCGTTGCTGAGCTGATAGACCCAGGTGCGGTAGACGGCGTCGTAGCGGCTCTTCGAGAGTACGCGCAGGTTCGCGCCACCCATCGCGTTCTGCTCGTCGTCGAGCAGGATGAAGTGGTTGCGCAGGATCGTCTTCGGCGTCGCCGAGAGCAGGGTGACGGTACGCGGGTCCGCCTTGCCCGCGAGGTATGCGTCGAGCGCGGCGCGCAGCCCGCGCACTTCCGGCGTCTCGTAGCTGCGGGTGAGCACGGCGCGCTGTGCGGCGGTGATGTGCATCGGCACGAGGTCGTTGAGGTCGATGCCCGGCGAGGTGCACTGCTCGGCGGCCGATGCGGGGCGCATCAGCGCCGCCAGCGCGAGAACGAACAGGGCGACGAACGATCGTTTCATTTGGAGAGCTCCCGCACGCCGTGCTCGTCGCCGACGATGACCGCATCGGTCAGGCCGCTGAACAACCCCGTCGCGACGACGCCGTGGATGCCGCGCAGCTCGCCGTCGAGCGAGCCGGGGTCCTCGATCTCGCGGAACGTACAGTCGAGGATGGCGTTGCCGTTGTCGGTCAGGAACTGCGCGCCGCCCGTCCCCCGCTCGACGACGCGGGCGCCGAAGACCGACTCGATCGCGTGCGCGACGTACGACAGGCTGTAGGGCACCACCTCGACCGGGGTCGGGAACGCGCCCAGGCGACGCACCAGCTTCTCCGGCGTCACGATCACGACGAACAGCCGCGCCGCCAGCGCGACGGCCTTCTCGCGGAACAGCGCGCCGCCGCCGCCCTTGATGAGCGACCAGTCCTCGGCGACCTCGTCGGCACCGTCGATCGCGACGTCCATCTCGCATGCGCCGAACGGCAGCATGGGGATGTTCAGCCGCGCGCATTGCGCCTCGGTGGCGCGCGACGTCGGCACGGCGCGGATCTTCTCGCCGGCCGCGATCCGTTCACCGACCCGTTCGACGGCCCAGTACGCCGTCGACCCGGTGCCCAGCCCGATGCACGTCCCGTCGTGGACGTAACGGTCGACCGCCATGAAGCCGGCGGCGCGTTTCCCTTGCTCCGAAGCCGTCATCGCGGAGTCCATTGGACTCCGCGACGGACGGCGCCTGGGTCAGCGCAGGGCGGGCAGGTCGGGCAACGCTTCGACGACGTTGAACGAGAGGGTACGCTTGTCGTCGTCGTAGCTGATCCGCACGACGTCGCCGGGGCGGACCTCACCGGCGAGGATCTTGCGCCCGAGCGGCGTCTCGACCTCGCGCTGGATCGCGCGCTTGAGCGGGCGCGCGCCGTACGCCGGCTCGTAGCCGACCTTGACGAGATGGGTCTTCGCCTCGTCGGTGACCTCGAGCTGGATGCGCCGGTCGATCAGCCGCGCGCGCACGCGGTCGAGCTGGATCTCGACGATCCGCTTGAGCTCGTCCTCGGTCAGCGCGTGGAACACGACCGTCTCGTCGATGCGGTTGAGGAACTCCGGCCGGAACCGCTGGCGCAACTCGTCGAGCACCGTCGCCCGCATGATCGCGAACTCCGCGCCGCCCAGCTCGCCGTTGTAGTCCAGGATCCGATGCGAGCCGATGTTCGAGGTCATGATGACGATCGTGTTCTTGAAGTCGACCGTGCGGCCCTGACCGTCGGTGAGCCGGCCGTCGTCGAGGATCTGCAGGAAGACGTTGAACACGTCGGGGTGCGCTTTTTCGATCTCGTCGAACAACAGCACCGAGAACGGGCGCCGGCGCACCTGTTCGGTGAGCTGACCGCCTTCGTCGTAGCCGACGTAGCCGGGCGGTGCGCCGAGCAACCGCGCGACGCTGTGCTTCTCGCCGTACTCCGACATGTCGATGCGCACCATCGCGCGCTCGTCGTCGAACAAGTACTCGGCCAGCGCGCGCGCCAGCTCGGTCTTGCCGACGCCGGTCGGCCCGAGGAACAGGAACGAGCCCAGCGGACGGTTCGGATCGCCCAGGCCCGAGCGCGCGCGCACGATCGCCTCGGCGACCGCGGTGACGGCTTCGTCCTGACCGATGACCCGCTGGTGCAGCTCCTTGTCGAGCGCCAGCAGCTTCTGGATCTCGCCTTCGAGCAGCTTGGAGACCGGCACGCCGGTCCAACGGCTGACGATCTCGGCGATGTCCTCCTCGTCGACCTCTTCCTTCAACAGACGCGAGGACGAATCGCCGATCGCGGCCTCGTGCTCGCGCAGCTTGCGCTCGAGCTCGGCCAGTCGACCGTACTTGAGCTCCGACGCCTTGGCGTAGTCGGCCGCCTGCGAGGCGCGCTCGATCTCGATCTTGGTGTTCTCGATCTGCTCGCGCAGCACGCGCGTCTGCTCGACGGCGTCCTTCTCGCGCTGCCAGCGCGCGCGCAGACCGTCGGTCTGCTCGTGCAGCTCGGCCAGCTCGGCTTCGAGCTTCTGCAGCCGATCCTTCGAGGCGTCGTCGCTCTCCTTGCGGAGTGCTTCGCGCTCGATCTCGAGCTGCATCATGCGCCGCGAGGCTTCGTCCAGCTCGACCGGCATCGAGTCGATCTCGGTGCGCAGCTTCGCCGCCGCCTCGTCGACCAAGTCGATCGCCTTGTCGGGCAAGAAGCGGTCCGCGATGTAACGATTCGAAAGCACGGCGGCCGCCACCAGCGCCGCATCCTTGATGCGCACACCGTGATGGACCTCGTAGCGCTCGCGCAAGCCGCGCAGGATCGAGATCGTGTCCTCGACCGAGGGCTGATCGACCATGACGGGCTGGAAGCGGCGCTCGAGCGCGGCGTCCTTCTCGATGTACTTGCGGTACTCGTCGAGCGTCGTCGCGCCGATCATGTGCAGCTCGCCGCGCGCGAGCAGCGGCTTGAGCAGGTTGCCGGCGTCCATCGAGCCTTCGGTCTTGCCCGCGCCGACGACGGTGTGCAGCTCGTCGACGAACAGCAGCACGCGCCCTTCGGAGCTCTGCACTTCCTTGAGCACGGCCTTGAGCCGCTCTTCGAACTCGCCGCGGTACTTGGCCCCGGCGATCAGCGCGCCCATGTCGAGCGAGACGACGCGCTTGTCCTTGAGCCCCTCTGGGACGTCGCCGCGCACGATGCGCTGCGCCAGCCCTTCGGCGATGGCGGTCTTGCCCACGCCGGGCTCGCCGATGAGCACCGGATTGTTCTTGGTGCGACGCGAGAGCACTTGGATCACGCGCCGAATCTCGTCGTCACGGCCGATGACGGGATCGAGCTTCCCCTGCTCCGCTGCCTTCGTCAGGTCGCGGCCGTAGCGTTCGAGAGATTGATAGGTGCCTTCGGGATTCTGCGTGGTGACGCGCTGATTGCCGCGCACCTCGCGCAGCGCGCCGAGCAGCTTCTCGCGGGTCAAGCCGAGGTCGCGGAACATGCGGCCGACGGCGCCCGTGTCCTTGGTCATGGCGAGCAACAGGTGCTCGACCGAGACGTAGTCGTCGTTGAGCTGCTTGGCCTCATCGTCGGCGTTCGCCAACAGCCGCGTCAGTGCGGGGCTGACCGTCACTTGGCTGAGGTCGGCGTTGGGGCCGGAAAAGCGCGGCAGCGCGTCGATGGCGCGCGTGAGTTGTTGGTCGACCGTCTTGGGCTCGAGCCCCGCCTTTTGCAAGATGGGCCCCGCCACGCCGTCGGCCTGGTCGAGGATGGCCGCCAGAAGGTGCTCCGGCGCCGTCTGGGTGTTGTGTTCCGCCAGCGCCCGGGTGTAGGCCGCGTTGAGCGCCTCCTGGACGCGCTGGGTCATGCGGTCTGCGTTCATTCGCACTCTACAACCGAGAGTGCTAAGGATGGGGTTGCGGCTGAGCAAGGCTGGCGAGGGCAAGCGGGCGTCCCCGCACCGAGCCGGAACACGGGCGGGCGATGCCCTCCGATCCGAACCTGCCCGCGATCGTCCAGGGCTCGTTCCGGGCCCTCTTCGTCTACGACGTGGCCGACACGATCGACCTCGAACGGCTGCGCACCGTCCGCGGGGCCGGGGTCGCGCGAGCGCCCCTCCAGCTCCGGCGCGAGGCCAGCTCGGAGTTCATCCAGTATCCGACCGCTCCCCTGATCGTGCGGCTGCCCGACCTCGAAGAGCCGCGCGCGACCGTCCGAGCCAAGCTGTACGACTTCGGGGTCGTCTCGCTGCGGATCACGGTTCCGTTCAGCGGCTCATGGAGCGAGTTCGGCACGCTGACCCGACGGCTGCGGCGCGATCCGGGGCTCGAGCGGCAGGCGCGCGCCGCCCTCGACGACGTGCTGGCCGAGATCGCCGGCGCACTCGACGATCCGCACCGGGCCTTGGTCGAAGACTACTTCGTGCTCGAGGTCGAGCGCTTCGACGGCGACGTCGAGGGGAGCCGCCTGACCGGCGCCTTGGCGCCGGCGCTCGCGAAGCTGCTGCTGTTCGAAGACCGCGATCTCGTCGCCGGCGAGGAACAGGAAGCGCTGCGCCAGTCCTTCTCGTACTATCGCGACGATCTGGCGGTCATCCAGTGGGACGCGGCCTTCATCTACGACCGTGCCGACGGCGCCGAGGCGGTCGAGGACATCCTCGAGTTCGCCAACTCACAGCTGGTCGAGTTTCGCACCTACGACGCGCGGCTCGACGCCGAGCTCGACGCGATCTACCGGCTCGAGCCCGGGCGTCCGGTGGGACGGTTTCTCCGCCGCGGCGCCGCCGAGCGCGCCGCCCGCGTACGGTTCCTCCTGGTCGACGTGCTCGAGCTGACCGATCGCACCGCCAACGCGCTCAAGATCATCGGCGATGCGTACTACGCGCGCTTGTACCGCGCGGTCGCGAGCCGGTTGGGGCTAGCGGACTGGCAGCGGCAGATCGACGCGAAGCTGCGCAGCGTCAGCGAGATCTATCGCGTCCTGCAGGACCAAGCGCAGTACGCCCGCAGCGAGACGCTCGAAGTCATCGTCATCGTTCTGATCGCGATCGAGGCCGTCATCGGGGTCCTCGCACTGCGTCACTAACGTGCACGTGCCCTTTGCGACAATCCTCGCTGCACACGGTGGACGCACGATCGTAAAGCGTTGGGACGAGTTCTCGCAAAGTCGTGCGTTCTGCAAGGAGAGCGTCTCCGGAGAACCGACACAGCGTAACAGGTAGATGCGTGAGCCTCTTAGTGGCACGCGCTACTTCTTTCATTGCACTTCGGTGCGTTCGACCCAGAAAGGTCCTCTCCGCACGTGCGTTTTGTACCCCGCGGCGCTTTAGCACGCGTCGGTATCGGCGTGCTCGTCGCCGCGTTCGTCGCCGGATGCGGCGGCGGCACCACGCCCCCGCAATCTCGGCCCGCTCCGACGCCGACGGCGACGCCGACGACGAGCCCGAGTGGCGCGCCCTCGTCGACGCCGACCGCGACGCCGACCGCCACCGCCACACCAACCGCGACGCCGACGCCGACGCCGAGCCCGACGCCGACGCCGCAGGTGGTCACCAGCGGCGCTCCGATCCCAGTGCCGACCGCGTCGACGACGTCAGCTCCCATCGGCAGCTCGCCGATTCCGGTTCCCACGCCAACGGCGACGTCCGTCTCCGCACTCCCCACCCAGCCACATCCGTAGGAGTATCTCTCGGTGAAACGCTTCCTCAGCGCGGCCGTCTTGGCCGCCATGCTCGCCGGTTGCGGCGGCGGCGGGGGTCACGCCCTGGTCCCGTCGAGCACCGGCTCGGGCAACAACGTCTCGGTCCCGAACTCGAAAGGCCATGCCACGGTCGTCGCTTCGGCGAAGATCGCGGCGGCGACGCTGCCACACGTGTACGATCGCAAGGTCGCCGCGTCGAAGCGCACGACCATCGCGAAGGTGAAGGCCGCCAGCTCGCAGATCGCGAGCGTCGAAGTCGACGGCACGCTCTACCAGGGCTCGGCCAGCGCCGTCCCGGTCACCAACACCCAGAACGTTCCGCTGGCCAGTGACGGGACGATCACGGTTTCGGAGACGTTCTCGAACGTCGTCCCGGCCAACAACGACTGGGTCGTCTTCGCGTTCTACACCGTCGCCGGCGACGGCTCGAAGAACGCGATCGGCTCGCTGGGCACGTTCGTCAACGTCGGCTCCGGAACGACCGACACCAACCTGAGCGCCGCCAGCACGCAAACGCTGCAGGTCGCGGCCGGACTGCTCCAGCTCGGTGCACTCTCGACCTATGACATCGAGAACGACACGACGCTCGCGAGCGACCTGGCCGCCAAGATCGCCGCGCAGGGCGCGACGGTGAACAGCCAGACCGGCGTCTACGACAACAACACGCTCGTCACGCTGCTCACCTCGCTCGTGACCGCGTACGAGCGCGACCTCACCATCACCGCCGCCAACGCGACGGAGTTCTCGGTCGTGTACGACTCGAGCCAGCCCGACGAGAACGATCTCGCCTACAACGCTTTCACGGCCGCGTCGGCGCTGGGGCTGCCGAACCTGCTCACGGGCAGCGGCAGCAATCCGGCGCTGTCGGGCGTACAGGGCAGCTCGCTGAGCGTCATCGGCGCGCCGCTCAACGTGAACTGCAGCCAGAACTACGACGACAACCCCTGCACCACCAGCGCCGGTTCGGTGCCGCTGCACAGCCCCAGCTCGGGGTACTCCGACGCGCAGCCGTCCTACGTGCAGGCTACGATGATCGAGGCGAGCGGCACGGTGACGATCAAGAACGTCTACGGCGGGCACCTCGTCATCGGCGCGCACAACGGACTCGACGGCAACGACAGCAGCGCGAGCGCCAAGGTGCGCCGCGGCTCCGCGTCCGTCGGGCGCACCGCCGCCGCGGCGCGTCACACGACCGACGTGACCACGCAGGCCTACGGCGCGACGCAGGCGATCGCCGGCGAGGCGCCGGGCCCGATCGCGCAGACGCTCACGCTGCAGAACACGCTGGTCGGCGCGAGCACCACCTACCCGCAGGTCATCGACGCACAGGCCGCCGCGTTCGGCGGGGGCAACACCGGCTACTACTACTTCCAGCCGACGGCGCTCGCGAACGCCGCGGGCAACGTTCCGATCTACGTCATCGATTGCATCGGCAACACCTGCGATACGCAAGGGTTGGTCGACTACGACGGCGGCACCGACACGTCACTCTCGCCGCCGGGCGCCAACAACGCCGAAACGATGCTGGTGGACGGTTGGAACGCGTTCGGGCTGACGCCTGCGAACATCAGCATCTGCTCGGAGACCAACTGCTCGCCGCTGACCGGCACGTCGCCCATCTCGGTGCAAGCCGCGTTCGACGACCCGGGCACGAACATCGCCGTATACGGTTGGGCAGCCGGTACCGGAACGCAGTCGGTGGCGGCCGCAACCACCAGTCCTTGCCCGTGGTGCGGCACCCAGGCGGCGTACGGCGTCACGTATGCGATCCCGGCCGGGAACACGGGCTCGACCACCGGCGCGGTCACCGGCAGCGACACCGAGAACCTGCAGCCGTGGGTGCCTGCGCGCGCGTACGTCTATCTGGACATGGCCAGCATTCCCAGCAACATGACGATGACGCTGCAGCTCACCGACTCGAACGGCAACACGTACTCGGCGACGAACACCAACGACGAGCAAACCACGTTCGCGTTCAGCAGCATCGCGCAGCCGATCGTCGTCAAGAGCTTTTCGCTCACGTACACCATTCCGGCGGCGGACGTCCAGAACGGCGGAAACCCGGCGACCACCGGGACGTTCTACATCGAAGGCATGAGCGCCGGAGACTACTTCACCCAGTACTTTTCAGGAGATTGCTGCTGACGCTCGAGCAAGCAGCAAAGAGCAGGAGGGAGGCCGGCGCGCGAGCGCCGGCCTTTCCCGTTTCCCTCCTTCCTCACGAGACGGATAGAATTGTCCGCTCGGCAGTGCGCAATACAAGGAAGGCGGGCTCATCCGGGCGGATGGTAGGGGACGCGTGCGCGCCGGTCTCCGGCTCGCGCGTCATCCCTTTTGTGAGAAAGGCCCTTCCGCACGTGCGTTCCGTCCTTCACGGCACCACTGTACGTCTCGGACTAGGCGTGCTCGTCGCCGCCTGCATAGCGGCGTGCGGCAACGGGACGCCCCCGCCGCAGAACCGTCCGGCGCCGACCCCCACGCCGACGGCAACCCCCCGCGTCTCGCCGAGCGCGACGCCGACGGCGACCGCCAGCGCGTCCGCGACGCCGACCCCCACGCCGTCCCCCACGCCGACCCCGACCCCGACACCCACCCCGACGCCGACCCCGGCGCCGCAGGTCGTCATCAGCAGCTCGCCCGTCCCCGTCCCGACGCCGACCGGCACCGGGGTCCCGATCGGCAGCTCGCCGATCCCGATCCCCACGCCGAGCGCGACCTCGGCGGCTGTCCCTTCCCACCCCTCACTCTAGGAGTATCGCAGTGAAACGCATCCTCAGCGCGGCAGCCTTGGCCGCCATGCTCGCCGGTTGCGGCGGTGGTGGAGGCCACGCCATCCCCTCGTCCGGCGGCGGTTCGCCCGGAAGTCCCGGCAGCGGCATTCCGATCCCCACCAGCAACGGTCGCTCGACCGTCACGGCCAACGCGACGATCAACACCGCGAATTTGCCGGCGCTCTACAACAAGAACGCCACGGCCAAGCAGCGCACCAGCGTGCGGCGCTTGAAGGCCTCGGGCACGCAGATCGTCAGCGTCCAGATCAACGGGACGCTCTACCAGGGTTCGGCCAGCGCCATCCCGGTCACCAACACCCAGACCGTTCCGCTGCAGTCCAACGGTACGGTCGCGGTCTCGGAGACGTTCTCGAACGTCGTTCCGGCCAACAACGACTGGGTCGTGTTCGAGTTCTACGCGATCGCCAACGACGGCTCGAAGTCGGCGATCGGATCGCTGGCGACCTTCGTCAACGTCGGCAGCGGGAGCGCGACGACCAACCTGAGCACGGCCAGCACCCAGGTCGTCGAGGTGGCGGCGTCGCTGCTCTCGATCGGCGCGCTCTCGACCTACGATATCGAGAACGACACGACGCTCGCGAGCGACTTGGCCACCAAGATCGCCGCGCAGAACGTCGCCGTCGACAGCCAGACGCAGCTCTACGACCCGACGGCCCTCCTGACGCTGACCGAGAACCTGGCGACGGCCTACGAGCGCGACGTCACCGTCAGCGCGTCCGGAGCGCAAGAGTTCTCGATCACCTACGACTCGACCCAAAAAGACGAGAACGACCTGGCGTACAACGCGTTGTCGTTCGCCGTCCTGTACGGCCTCGACGTCACCTTCACCGGCAGCCCCGGACTCAACAGCGGCGGCCTTGGCGCCTACAGCACCACGTCGATCATCGGCGCGCCGGAGACCACCGGCTGTACCGAGTTCAGTTGCGGCTTGCAGACCGGCCAGTTGCCGTTCAGCGGCCCCAGCGCCGGCTACGGCGACGCGCAACCGACGATTGTGACCGCCGGGATCTTCGATGCGGCCAGCGGAACCGTGACGTTGCGCAACGTCTACGGCGGTCACATCATCATCGGCGCGCACAACGGCGTTGCCGGCGGCAACTACAATACCAGCATCATGCGCAAAGCCGCGTTCAGCCGCCGCGCAAGCGCCGCAGCCACCACGCGCCATGGGCAGGGCGTCCGCCGCCCGCAATCGCCCCCGACCACGCCTGACTACGAGGGCGCGACGATCTCGATCAGCGGTGAAGCTCCGGGCGCGAGCACGCAAGCGCTGACCCTGGCCAGCACCGCCGCCAACGTCTCGATCGTCGACGCGCAAGCGGCGGACTTCGGCCAGGCACCGGGCCGGTACGAAAACTACGGGTACTTCGGCTTCTCCCCGCTGCCCGGCGCGAACGCCGCCGGCGCCGTTCCCGAGTACGAGATCGATTGCGTCGAAGACTGCGTCACATCGGGCGTGATCAACGACGGTACGTTCAGCGAGCAGCAGGTCTATCTCTCGCCGCCCAGCGATCCGACCAGCGACGTCATCACGATGACGTTCGACAGTTGGAACGCCTTCGCGATCCCGGTCTCGCAGATCGACGTTTGCTCCCCCTCGAATTGCGCGCCGGCGTCGACACCGACCACGACGTCGATCAACGTCGGCGGCGCCTTCGACGATCCCGGCAATGCGATCGGCGTCTATGACTGGCAACCCGGCGCAACCGGCGCGACGCAGTCGATCGTCCAGGATCCGAGCCCGTGCTGCGGCGGCGACTACACCGTGACCTACAACATCCCGGCGAACAACACGTCGGCCGTGTCGGGCTCGCTGACCGGGACTGTCTCGTCGACCGCGACGGCGGCCGCCCCGTTCCCGATCACGGCTTACGTCCCGGCTCGCGCGACGTTCTACTTCACCTCCCAACTGCCGCAAGACGCGATCGTCACCGTCACGTTCACCGGAACCAACGGTCAGACGTACACGGAGAACCTCGTGCCCGACGGATGGAGCGCGTCGACCTCGATCGCGGCTCCCTTCGACGTCGCCTCGTGGGTGTTGAACTACACGCTCCCGGCGGATGACGTGGGGAACGCCGGAAACCCCGCGACCACCGGCACGTTCAACATCTACCAGTTCTACGTCGGCGGGTACTACTCGCTCAGCGAAGACTGCTGCTGAGCGTGGCAGACCGGTAGAACCGGCGAAGGCCGGCGCTCAGGCGCCGGCCTTCGTCTTTTCGTAGACCTTGCCGTAGAGGTCGCGGTCGTCGACGACGCGGCGCGCCTTGAAGTCGGTTCGCTCGTAGGTCGCCGGCGGCACGGGCTCGACCTTCGCGCTCACGCCCAGCACCTTGCGCAGCTGCTCGGCGAGCCGTTCGCCAAAAGCACGCTGCTCGCCGCGCGCGGCGACGTCGGCGGTGTACTCGGCGCGAACGAGCAGCTCGTCCATCGTGCGCTCGCGGGTGATGTGGATGCGGTGCTCGCCGCCGTAGCCCGGCGTCGCGTTGCAGACGTTGTCGATCTCCGAGGGATAGACGTTCTCGCCGCGGATGACGAACATGTCGTCGATGCGGCCGTAGACGCCCTTGGGCAGCCGCGGATAGGTGCGGCCGCAGGGGTTGTCTTCCATCACCCAGTGGGTGAGATCGCCCGAGAGCAGCCGGATCATCGGCTGCGAGGTGCGCTCGAGGTGGGTGTAGACCGGCGTGCCCTGTTGGCCGTACGGCACGCGGCGGTACGTCGCCGGGTCGCACACCTCGTGATAGACGATGTCCTGCCACAGCAGCATCCCCTCGTGCGTCTGCGCGGTGCCGGCAGCCGTCGCCCACGGCGTCATCTCGGCCATCGTCCCCGAGTCGATCACGCGCGCGCCGAACTCGTCCTCGATGCGATCGCGCACCGACGGGATCGACGCGCCCGGCTCGCCGGAGAAGAACATCGTGCGCAAGCCGAACTCGCGCGGATCGTAGCCCTCCTCGCGCGCGACTTCCGCCAAGCGTAGCGCGTACGAAGGGGTGCCGTAGAAGCCGGCCGGCTTCACCATCGCCAGCCACTGGGCCGCGCGCGCGGTCATCCCTTGCGCGCCGGCGCCGAACGGAAAGCTGCGCGCGCGCATTCGCTCCGCGCCGAGCATCCCGCCCCACGAGCCGAGATACAGCGAGAAGATGGCGCCGAAGAAGATCGTGTCGCCGGGCCGGAAGCCCATCCCCCACAGGATGCGCGCGTGGTTGTTGCCGATCGTCGCCCAATCGTCGCGGCCGATCGCGAACGCCGTCGGCTTGCCGGTCGTCCCGGACGTGCCGTGGATGTGGTGGATCTCCGACTCCGGCACGCACAGGTAATCGCCGTAGGGCGGGTGCGCGATCTGCGCGGCGCGCAGCTCGGCTTTGGTGACGACCGGAACGCGCTCGAAGTCCTCCAGCGTGCGAATCGCCTCGACGTCGATGCCGGCGTCCGCCCATTTCTTGCGGTAGAACGGCGAGGTCGCTTGCGCATGCCGCATCACCTCGCGCAGCCGCACCGCGATCGCGGCGTCGCGTTCCGCGGGCGGCATCGTCTCGCGATGCGGATGCCAGTACCGCTGGTCGCCGGGCGGGAGGTACGCCTCGTCGTAGCGTGGCGGCCACGACCACGACTCCATCGCCGCGACCGGATCACGAGTGAGGTTCATGACAGCGAGTGCTCCGGTTCGCGGCGGCGGCGCTCGGCCTCGTCCCAGGCCGAGAGCGGCTGATAGGTCGGCACGTAGCCCAGGCCCTTGCCGCCGTCGGACGAGACGGCGTCGCGGGTCACCTTGACGTCGAGCAGGGCCGGCGCGTTGGCGATCGCGCGCCGCAGCGCACCTTCCAGCTCGGCAGGGTCGGTCACCGTCTCGCCGTGCGCGCCCAGCGCGCGCGCGAGGCCGGCGTAGTCGGAGTCGCGCAGCTCGGTGCCGACGATGCGGCCGCCGTAGTTGAGCTCCTGGTCGTAGCGCTCGATGTTCCAGGCCGCGTTGTTGGCGACGATGAACACCGCGCGCGCGTTGTGCCGCACCGCGGTGTCGAGCTCGATCGCGTTGAACCCGAAGGCGCCGTCACCGTTGACCGAGACGACCGTTCGATCCGGCGACGCCAGCGCGGCGGCGATCGCGAACGGGACGCCGACGCCCAGACACCCGAACGTCCCCGAGTCGAGATAGGTGCGCTGGGTGAGGCCGAGCCGCGCGAAGCTGAGGATGTCGCCGCCGTCGGCGATCGCGATCGCGTCGTCGTCGACGACGGCGCGGATGGCGGCGAAGATACGGTTGGGGTGCATGCGCCCGTCGGCACCGGCCGGTGCCGAGGCCAGCTTGGCGTCGTAGGCACGCGCGCGCTCTTCGTGCTTGACCCGCATCTGCGCGGCCCACTCGCGATCGACGGCCGGCGTACGGCCCGCGGCGGCGGCGACGATCGCGCTGAGCGCGAGAGCCGGCGTCGCGAACACCTCGGGCTCGCCACGGCGATTGTCGGCGATCTCGGACACGTCGTCGGCGACGCGTACGAAGGTGGCGTGCGGGAAGACGGCGGGCGAACCGTAGCCGAGCTGATAGTCGAGCTTGCGCCCCACCGTGAGCACCACGTCGGCCTCACCCATCACCGCGCCGCGCAGTGCGCCGACCACCGCGGGATGCTCGTCGGGGACCAGGCCGCGGCTGTCCTGCGTGTCCAGATAGAGCGCGCCGAGCACGTCGAGCAGCTTGCGCACCTCGGGGCCCGCGCCGCGCGCGCCGCGACCGGTCACGACGACCGGACGGCGCGCCGTCCACAAGCGTTCGACGGCCTCCACGACCGCGGCCGCGTCCGGCGCGACGCGGCGCGGCATGCGCATGACGCGGAACTCGTCGAGCACCAACGGCGCCGGCACGTCGGCGCGCAGCACGTCGGTCGGGAACTCGATGTAGGCCGCGCCGCGCTCGCCGCGGTCGCCCAGCGCCGCGCCGAAAGCCAGGTCCAGCTCGCGCACGGCGTGCTCGGCGGCGCGCACGGTCCGCGCGAAGCGGGTGATCGGCGTCATCATCGGCACTTGCGGGATGCCTTGCAGCGGGCCCATGTGGTCTTGCGCCGTGGGGGCGGCGCCGCCGATCACGACGACCGGGACGCCGGCGACGTTGGCGTTGGCGACGGCGGTGACGGTGTTGGTGACGCCGGGACCGGCGGTGACGCAGGCGACGCCGACCGTGCCGAGCAGATCGGCGTGCGCGTGGGCCATGTGCACGGCGGCGCGCTCGTCGCGCACGTCGACGATCGCGATGCCTAGCCGCGCGAGGTGATCCCACAGCGGCTGGATGTGCCCGCCTTCGAGACCGAAGACGCGGGTCACGCCGCGCGCGCGCAACGCGTGCGCGAGGTGCTCGGCGGCCTCCATCTCAGCGCGCGGCGGCTTCGCGCCGCGCGCGGTCGCGGCCGAACTCCGCCACGACGCGCTCGATCCCGTCGATCAGCTCTTGGGTCGAGGCTTCGGCGGTGAAGACCGCGCGCACGCCAGCGTCGTGCAGCTTAGGCACGTCTTCTTCTTGGATGACGCCCCCGCCGACGACCACGATGTCGTCGACCTCGCGCTCGCGCAGCAGGTCCATGATGCGCGGGAAGATCGTCATGTGCGCGCCCGAGAGGATGCTCACGCCGATGACGTCGACGTCCTCCTGCACCGCGGCGTTCACGATCATCTCCGGCGTCTGGTGCAAGCCTGTGTAGACGACCTCCATGCCAGCGTCGCGCAACGCGCGTGCGACGATCTTCGCGCCGCGGTCGTGGCCGTCCAGGCCGGGCTTGGCGACGAGCACCTTAATGGGCATGCACGGGTCCTCCCAGGATCGCGAGCAACGCGTCGATCGCGTCGCTCCGGTTGATGTCGTGCTCGCGCAGCCGTGCCAGCACGGCGGCGCCGTCGGGTGAGTCCAGGGCCGCCAGCGCGCCGGCGACGGCGCGGTCGCGCACGCGCTGCACGATCTCGAAGCGCACCGCGCGCACCGCGTTCGACTCGCCGGCGCGGCGCTTGACGTCGATCGCGGCGAGCAGCTCGGGGACGCCGGTCGCGTCCGGCGCGATCGTCTGCAGCACCGGAATGTCGCGCGCGCTCTCGCGGACCATGTGGCGCAAATCGACCGCGGTCGCGTTCGCGCCGGGCCGGTCGGCCATGTTGACCACGAAGATGTCGGCGATCTCGGTCAGCCCGGCTTTGATCGTCTGCACCGAGTCGCCCAGCGCGGGGACCGTGACGACGACGATGACGTCGGCGACCGCGACGATCTCCAGCTCGACTTGGCCGACGCCGACCGTCTCGACCAGCACCACGTCGAAGCCGGCCGCTTCGGCCAAGCGCACCGCGTCGCGCGTCGCGGGCGCGAGGCCGCCGCCAGCCTGGCGCGAGGCCATGCTGCGGATGTAGACGCCGGCGTCGCCCGAGTGGCGCTGCATGCGCACGCGATCGCCGAGCACGGCGCCGCGGGTGAACGGCGATGACGGATCGACCGCGATCACGGCCACGGTCTGGCCCTGCGCGCGCAAGCCCTCGATCAGCCGGTCGACCAGCGTCGACTTGCCGGCGCCGGGCGGCCCGGTCACGCCGATGACGTCGGCATGATGCGGCGTCCCGTTGCTGCCGGCCGCCGCGCGCACGCGCTCGAGCGCGACCGCGAACGGCAGGATGCCGTTCTCGACCGCGGAGATCGCGCGCGCCAGGTCGCGCTGGACGCGATGACCGATCAAAAGACCGGCTTCTCGACGTAGCTGCCGAAGATGGGCCGCAGCGCGTTGATGATCTCGCCCTCGGTGGCGCGCGCCTTGACGGCCGCGATCGTCGGCGGCATCAGGTTCTCGTCGGTCTTGGCGACCCGCACCAGTTCCGCCAGCGCGGCCGCGACGGCCGCATCGTCGCGCGTCTCGTGCGTACGGCGCAGCCGGTCCAGCTGCCGCTGCGCGGCCGCCTCGTCGATCGTGTGCAGCTCGACGGCCGGGTTGGCCGAGTCGTCGCGGTACTTGGTCACGCCGACGATCTGCCGCTCGCCGCGATCCTTGCGCAGGTGCAGGTCGTAGGCCGCTTCCGCCAGCTCGAGCTGGAAGAAGTTGTCCTCGATGCAGGCGACCACGCCGCCGCGCTTGTCGACCTCGTCGAAGTAGGCGAAGACGCCGCGCTCGATCTCGTCCGTCAGCGCCTCGATCGCGTACGAGCCGGCCAGCGGGTCGATCGTGCCGACCACGCCGGTCTCCTCGGCGATGATCTGCTGCGTGCGCAGCGCGATCTTCATCGCCGCCTCGCTGGGAATCGAGAGCGCCTCGTCGTAGCCGTTGGTGTGCAGCGACTGCGTGCCGCCCAGGACCGCCGCCAGCCCTTCGATCGCCGTACGGGCGATGTTGTTGAGCGGCTCGCGCGCGGTGCACGAGACGCCGGCCGTCTGGGTGTGGAAGCGCAGCCGCATCGACTCGGGCTTCCGGGCGCCGAAGCGTTCCTTCATCACGCGCGCCCAGATGCGGCGCGCGGCGCGGAACTTGGCGACCTCTTCCAAGAAGTCGATCTGCGAAACGAAGAAGAACGAGAGCCGCGGCGCGAAGTCGTCGACGTCGACGCCGGCTTTGACGACCTCGTCGACGTACGCCATCCCGGCGGCCAGCGTGAACGCGACCTCTTGGATGGCCGTGCTGCCGGCCTCGCGCGTGTGGTAGCCGCTGACGTTGACCGGGTTGTAGCGCGGCAGCCCCGCCGTCGAGTAGGTGATCGTGTCGCGCACGATCCGCATCGCCGGCCGTGGCGGGTAGACCCACTCCTTCTGCGAGACGTACTCTTTGATGATGTCGTTCTGGATCGTCCCCGAGAGCTTCTTGCGATCGAAGCCGCGCTCGTCGGCGACGACCAAGTACATCGCGAACAGGATCCAGGCCGACGGGTTGATCGTCATCGAGACCGAGATCTGCTCGAGGTCGATCCCCGCGAAGAGGTCGTGCATGTCGTCGACGCTGTCGATCGCGACGCCCTCGCGGCCGACCTCGCCTTCGCTGCGCGCGTCGTCGGAGTCGTAGCCCATCAGCGTGGGCATGTCGAAGTCGACCGAGATGCCGGTCTGGCCTTGCGCGATCAGGTACCGGAAGCGCGCGTTGGTGTCGTCGGCCGTTCCGTAGCCCGCGATCTGGCGCATCGTCCACGGCTGCGCGCGGTACATCGTGGGGTACGGGCCGCGCGTATACGGGAAGGCGCCGGGGAAGCCGGTGTCGCGCAGATAGTCGTGCTCGGCGAGGTTGGCCGGTGTATAGACGCGCTCGAGCGGCACCCCGCCCAGGGTGCGGAACACCTCGCGCGATTCCGGTCGCCGCTCGATGAACGGCAGCAGCGTCAGCTGCTCCCACTCTTCGCGGTGCTCGTCGACGGTGATCGGCTTCACGGGCGTCTGCATGGGGCGGTCCTCCGTTGCGTACCGATTGTATACAATAGGCGGGTGCCAAGGGCAATCCCTGCGCGAAGGTCGTATACAGAACCCATGGCCGTATCGTCCCCTCGGGGGCCGGAGACCCGCTTCGAAGGCGTCGTCGACGCCTTGCGCGAGGCGATTCTGACCGGGCGCTACCAGCCGGGGGAGCGGCTGGTTCAGGAGGAGCTGGCCGAGCGCTTCGGGATCAGCCGTATTCCCCTGCGCGAAGCGCTGCGCGCGCTCGAAGGCGAGGGGCTGGTCATCATCAGCCCGCATCGCGGGACGATCGTGCGGCCGCTCTCGCCCAAGGACGTGGTCGACCTCTACGACGTGCGGCTGGCGCTCGAGACGCTCGCCGCGCGGCGCGGCGCGGAGCGCCTGGCCGACCTGCGCGAGGCGACCCGCGAGCGAGCCGACGCGGCGGCCGCCGCGCACGCCGACGGCGCGCTGGCGACGCTGTTCCACCTCGACCGCGACTTCCACGCCGACCTCGCCGCCGCGTCGCACAACCCGCATCTGATCGGCATCCTGGGCAGCCAGTGGTCGCAGATCATGCGCGTCATGCACGCCTACCTGAAGTTGGCCACCTATCCGACCGCCGTCTGGGACGACCACGAGGCGATCGCGCACGCCGTCGCGCACGGCAACGGCGACGCGGCCGCAGCGCGCCTGGAGCGCCACCTGGTCGGCAGCCGCGACATCATCCTGGCCCATCTGCGCGACGGCGCCCACACGACCGGCTAGGAGCGCGGCCGTGCGGCGGCCGCGCAGGTTCGGCCGCGCCCGGGAGCGCAACTCGGGCCGATGAACCTCGCTCGAGGCTTGGCCGCACGTGAGGCGGCCGGCCGGCCGATTCGCGTCGGTCTGGTCGGCGCCGGCAAGTTCGGCACTATGATCCTGGCGCAGCTGCGCGCGATGACCGGCGTGCGGCTCGCGGTCTTGGCGGACCTCGACGTCGGTCGCGCACGCGACGCGGCGGTCGCCGCGGGTTGGCCGCGCGACGCGTTCGCCGAGGCGACGAGCAGCGGTTCCGCCAACGACGTGGCGCGTTCGGGGCGCACCGCGCTGGTCGCCGGCGGCGAGACGGCGACGGCCTGCGAGCTGGACGTGCTGATCGAAGCGACGGGTCACGAAGAAGCCGGCGCGCTGCACGCCTATCGCGCGCTCGAGCGCGGCGTGCACGTCGTGATGGTGACGGTCGAAGCCGACGTCGTCGTCGGCCCGGCGCTGCACGAGCTGGCGCGCAAGAACGGTGCGATCTACTCGATGGCCTACGGCGACCAGCCGGCGATCATCTGCGAGCTGGTCGACTGGGCGCGCACCTGCGGCTTCGCGGTCGTCGCCGCCGGCAAGGGCACCAAGTTCGCCCCGCTCTACCGCCGCTCGACGCCGGACACCGCGTTCGGCTACTACGGCTTCACCGCGGAACAGATCGCGAACGGCGGGTTCAACGCCAAGATGTTCAACTCGTTCCTCGACGGGACGAAGTCGGCGATCGAGATGGTCGCGGTCGCCAACGCGACCGGACTCGACGTCCCCGACGACGGTCTCTCGTTCGTGCCGGCCTCGACGTACGAGCTGCCCACGCTGCTGCGCCCGCGCGAGGACGGCGGGATCTTGCCGCGCGCGGGGATGGTCGACGTCGTCTCGTGCGTGCGCGACGACGAGAGCTTCGTCGACGACCACCTGCGCTGGGGCGTGTACGTCACCTTCACCGCCGAGAGCGACTACGCGCGCCGGTGCTTCGGCGAGTACGGCGTCGCGACCGATCCCGGCGGCCGCTACGCGGCCATGTGGCGTCCGTATCATCTGATCGGCCTGGAGATCGGGGTCTCGATCGCCTCCGTCGCGCTGCGCGGCGAGCCGACCGGCGCACCGTACGCGGGCCAGCGCGGCGAGGTCGTGTGCGCGACGCGGCGCGCGCTGCGCGCCGGCGAGCTGATCGACGGCGAAGGCGGTTACGCGGTCTACGGGTCGTGCGTGCCGGCGACCCGAGCGCGCGCCGAACGGCTGGTGCCGATGGGCCTCGCGCACGGCTTACGGCTGACGCGCGACGTGCCCGCCGATCACCCGATCGGCGAGGGCGACGTCACCTTCGACGACGACTCGTTCTTGTGGCGGCTGCGCCGCGAGCAAGACGCGCGCCTGGCGGTGGCGGTCTGATGCGGGTCGCGATCGTCGGCGCCGGCACGATGGGCGCGCAGCTGGCCTTGCGCTGCGCCGCCTACGGCTGCGAGACGACGTTGATCGCGCGCGACGCCGCGCGCGGGCGGACGGCGCTCGACGACGCCTCGCGCGAGAGCGGGATGCAGGGCGAAGGCGTGCGCATCGCGGTCGGTTTGGACGCGGTGGCCGACACCGAGCTGGTCGCCGAGACGATCCAAGAAGACCTCGAGCAAAAGCGTGCGCTCTATCGCCAGCTGGAAGCGGTGATCGGCGAGCACGTGCCGATCGCGTCGGGCACCTCGTCGTTCCCGCCGGACGTGCTGGGCGAGGGGCTCGCCAACCCCGGCCGCGTCATCGTCGCGCACATGGTCCATCCGGTCACGCTGGTGCCGCTGACCGAGCTGATCGCGCCGACGCAGGCCGACGCGACCGCGCTGCAGACCGTCGAGCGCTGGCTGGGCGAGATCTCGATGCGCGTGCTGCGGCTGCGGCTGGCGGCCACCGGCTTCCTCATCAACCGGCTGCAGTTCGCGCTGTTGCGCGAAGCGGCGGCGCTCGTCACCAGCGGCGTCGCCGACGCGCGCGACGTCGACGCGGCCGTCGAGCTGGCGCTGGGCCCGCGCTGGGCCGCCACCGGACCGCTCGCGAGCGCCGATCTGGGTGGCCTGCGCACGTTCGCCGCGGTCGCGCGCAGCGTGGTCCCCGACCTCGACGCCGGCGAGGCGATCGCGGCGCTCGACGCCGACGCCGACCTGCGCTATTGGGGCGACGGCGCGCGCGAGTCCGCGCGCGCGCGGCGCCGCCGCATCTACGCCGCCATCGAAGCCGCGCGCTAAGCGTCGGAGGGTTGGCGCAACCGGCCGCGCAGCACGGCACGCACGTGCGCGCCGCCGCTCGGCGCGCGGCTGACCGCGAACTCGTCCGCGAACGAGGCGACGATGTAGAGGCCGCGACCGCTCTCGGCCAGCGCGTCGGCCGGCAGCCGCGCGTTGTGGCGGAAGCCGCCGCCGCCGTCGACCACGTGCAGCACCGGCTGCTCGCCGCTCAGGTCCAGCGCGACGTCGACCTGCCCGGGCGCATGGCGCTGCGCGTTGCCGACCAGTTCGGTGAAGATGAGCTCGGCCGTCACGCCGTCGGCAGGCGAGACGTCGCGGGCCGCCAGCGCGGCGGCGATCTCCGCGCGCACCGCCGCGGCGACCTCGCCGTCGGCAGCGTCGAAGCGCCAGTGGCGCGCGCCGCGGCCGCCCCCGAGCGCGCTCAGCGACTCGCCGTACGCGACCACCAGCAGCGCGACGTCGTCGATCGCGCCCGCGTTGCCGAGCACGGCGTCGTGGATCGACTTGGCCGGCGCGGCGGTTATGTCGGCCTCGGCCAGCGCGGCGATCACCGCCAGCTCGCCGGCCAACAAATCGCGGCCCGCTTCGACCAGACCGTCGGTGTAGAGCAAGAACGTCGTCCCGGGCGCCAGTGCGATGCGCTGCGAGCCGTCCTGACCGCGCTCGCGCAAGCCCAGCGGCAAGCCGCCGCCGGGCAATGCGTCGACGCTGCCGTCGCGCAGCCGTCGCAGCGGCGGCGGATGTCCGGCGCCCGCGCAGACCAGCGTCTCCCATAGCGGGTCGAGCACGCCGACCCACGCCGTGACGAAGCGGTCGCGCGTCTGCGAGCGCAGCACGCGATCGGCGGCGTCGAGCATGACCGACGGATCGGCGTCGATCGCCGCCACGCCGCGCAAGCTCTGCCGGATCGCCGCCATCGTCGCCGCCGCGTCGAGCCCGCTGCCCGCCACGTCGCCGACCGAGACGACGATCCGCCCGTCGGGGAGGCGGAAGGCGTCGTACCAGTCGCCGCCGAGCAGCGCTTCGCTGCGGCCGGCCTCGTAGAGCGCGTCGAACGCCATCCCGGGCACGCGCGGCAGCTCGGTGGTCAGCGCGGCGGCTTGGAACGTGCGCGCGACGCGCCGCTCGCGCTCGTAGGCTTCCGCGTTGCCGATCGCCGGCGCGATGCGCCGTGCGACCTCGACCATCACCGGCACGTCGTCGTCGCTGTACTCGCGGCCCGAGGTGCGGTCGTACATGACCGCGATCGTGCCGCGCACGATTCCGCCGAACGCGACCGGGACGACGATCGACGAGGTGACGCCGAACTGACGGACCGTGGCGCGGTACGGCTCGGCGATGCCTTCGATGTTGCGCGAGGGCACGTTGCCCGAGAGCAGCGGACGGTTCGAGCGCGCCACCTGCGCCGATCCGGTCGTCGCGCGGCGGGCGATGTAGCGCGAGCCGAGCAGCGGCCGCGCGCGCTCTTCGAGCGCCGCGTCGCGATGCGCGGTCGACGCCAAGTACAGCTCGTCGTCGGCGTCGACCAGGTTGACGACGGCCCAGTCGGCAAAGTCGGGGACGAGCAGCCGGGTCGCGGTGTCGAGCGTCGTGCGCAGATCCAGCGTGCGCGAGAGCTGATCGCCCAGCCGCGCATAGAACGCCTCGCGTTCGGCGATGCGCCGTTGCGTCTCGGCCGCCGCGCGCGCCTCCTGGTAGAGCCGCGCGTTCTCGAGCGCGGGCCCGATCCGCCGCGCGAGGTCTTCGGCCGTCGCCAAGTCCGACTCGCTGTAGCTGGCCGCGCCGCGGTTGCGGCAGAAGGTCAGCACGCCGAAGCGGCGTCCGCGCGCCGCCAGCACCACGCAGATCAGCGAGGCGACTTCCTCCTCGCGCATGCGGTTGAGCTGCGCTTCGCTCGCGGCGGCGCGCCTCCACCAGCTCTCGTCGATGCGCGGAACCAGCACGCTCTCGCCGCTGCGCCAGGCCGTCGCGACCGGGTGGATGAGGTGTTCCATCGGAATGCGCTCGCCGATCGAACGCTGCTGCGCCTCGCGCCGGCGCGGATCGCGATGCTCGACGACGGCCCGTTCGAGCGTCCCGTCGTCGCTGGCGAGGTCGACGAAGCAGTAGTCGGCGAACGCGACCACCGCCGCGCCGACCACCGCGCGCAGGATCGCGTCGGAGTCGAGCTCGCTGGCGAACAGGTCCTCGGCGCGGGCGACGAACGCGTTGCGCACCGCCGCGCCGCTGAGCTCGTGGACGTCGGTGCCGGTTCCGAACCAGCGCGCGATGACGCCGGTCGAGGGGTCGCGCACGGCGACGGCGCGGGTGAGGAACCAGCGGTAGTCACCGTCGCGGCGCAGCATGCGCACCCGCACCTCGAAACGGTCACCGCGCTCGAGCGCGGTACGCCACGTCGCGACGTAGTGCTCGACGTCGTCGGGGTGGATGACGTCGAGCCAGCTCCAGCCCGTCAGCGAGGCCGGCGGCTTGCCGCTGTACTCGTACATCACGGCGTTGACGTATTCGACCGCGCCGTCGGCCAAGGTGGTGAACACCATCTGCGGGACGACCTCGGCGATGGTGCGGAACTGCAGCTCCATCCGTTTCTGATCGTCGATGTCGACGCAGGCGCCGAGCCAGGCCGAGGCGGGATCGTCGTCGTTCTGCAGCTGGCCGCGCGAGAGAAACCACCGGTAGGCGCCGTCGCGGCGGCGCACGCGAAACTCGGCGTCGAGCGGCAAGCGCACGTCGATCGCGATGCGCCACGCGTTGGCGGCGCGATCGGCGTCGTCGGGGTGGACGCACGCCAGCCAGCCGTTGCCCGCGCACGCCTCTTCGCTGATCCCCGTGTACGCGTACCAGTCCGCGCTGAAGTAATCGTAGGCGCCCGATGCGTCGGCGTGCCAGACGATGACCGGCAGCGTCTCGGCCAGCGCCCGCGCGTCGGTGGTGAAATCGTCCTCGCGCGAGCGCATGCGGCTAGACCGCGGCAACCCGGTCGGGGCGGCGCAGCGCGCGCCGGTCGCCGTCGCGGACGGTCACGCCGGTCGCATCGAACCATTCCATCAGCGGCACGGCATACTTGCGCGTCGTCCCGACCGCGTCGCGGAAGCGCGCCATGGTGATCGGTCCTTCGCGCCGGATCGCGGTCTCCAGACGGCTGCGGATCTCGGCCACCTGCGCGCCGCGGTACACGTCGCCGGCGACCTTCACCAGCGCGCCGGTCGCGAGCAGCGCGTCGAAGGCCTGCGCGAGTCCCGGAATGCGCGCGCGGCGCAGCTCGGCGACGACGGCGTCGAGCGCGACCGGCAGCAACGGCTGCTCCGCGTCGGCGGGGACGACCCGCTCGAAGAACGCGCGCTGCTCCGCCGTCAGCCGCGGCGCGTGTCCGGGCGTCGCGTAGTAGCCGGCGCGGCTGGCGATGCGGCCGTCGTCGACCTCGATCGCCAACAGCCGCACCAGCACGCTCTCGTCGATCTCGAGCGCGCGCGCCAGCGCGAGCGAGGTCGTACCGAGAATCCACGGCGCGTCGTGCTCGCGCTGCGCCAGGACTCCGAGCACGCGTGACCCGAACGCGTCGGCCGCGTCGCCGTCGACGTAGGCCGTCGGCCGCTGCACGCGCCGCGCCGCACCGCGCGCGCCGGCGTCCGCCAAGATGTCCGCGGCGCGTTCCTCGCGCACGTTCGCGCGCGCGCCCAGCTCGGCCGCCGACCGCGGTACCAAACCCGTCGCGCTCAGCGCCGCCAAGACGGCCGCGACGTCGGGGGCGACGCCGTCCGCGCGCACCTCGGCCGCACCGGCGACGGTGCCGCCGCCGAGCAGCCGTTTCGGTGAGACCGCGCGCGCCACGAACGGCTCGTCGGGATGGACGATCGCCGGGCGGCGCAGGTGCAGCGTCGCCTCGACGGCAGCGAGGTCGACGGGCTGCGCGTCGAACACCAGCGTGCCGAGAATTTCCGCCGCGCCGAGATGCGCGCGCACCGGCGTGCGCCGCCGCAGCAACGGCAACGCGTCGGGCAGCGGGCGAAAGCGCACGCGCACGGCCGCGCGCGGCGACAAGCTCGCGTCGGCCAACACCGCGCCGCGGTGCAGCTCGCCGACCTCGACGCCGGGTAGGTTCACCGCCACCCGCGCGCCGCCGGCGACCTCGCTCTTCGTTTCACCGAAGACTTGCAGCGAGCGCACGCGCACGCTGCGCCCGGGCGGGTCGACCTGCACCACGTCACCGATGCGCAGCGTCCCTTGCGTGAGCGTGCCGGTGACGATGGTGCCGTGTCCGGCAAGCGCGAAGACGCGGTCGATCGGCAGGAACGCCGGCGCATGCGCGGGCCGCACGGGCAGCGACCGCAGCGCGTCGCGCACGGCCGCCCGCAGCGCGTCGAGCCCGGCACCGGTCACGCTCGAGACGGCGATGGCCGGCGCGTCTTCGGCGAAGGTGCCGCGCACCGCCGCGCGCAGCGCCGCTTCGCTGGCCGCCAGCGTCGGCGCGTCGACGAGATCGGCCTTGGTCAGCACCAGCAGCGCGCGCCGCACGCCGAGCAGGTCAAGGATCGCGAGGTGCTCGACGGTCTGCGGCCGCACACCCTCGTTGGCGGCGACGACGAACAGCACCAGCTCCATGCCGGCAGCGCCCGCCAGCATCGTGTGCACGAACCGCTCGTGGCCCGGAACGTCGACGATCCCCGCCTCGACCCCGTCCGGGTCGCGCAGCAGCGCGAAGCCCAAGTCGAGCGTCATCCCGCGCAGCCGCTCCTCGAGCCAACGGTCGGGCTCGGTGCCGGTCAACGCACGGACCAGCGCGGATTTTCCGTGGTCGACGTGACCAGCGGTGCCGACGACGTGCATCTACTGCGCGGCTTCGAGCAGCGCCGCGAGGTCCCCGTCCCGTTCGGGTGGTATCGTGCGCACGTCGATCGCGACGGCGTCGCCCTCGGCCCGCGCGATCAGCGGCGGCGTCCCGGCGCGCAGTCGTCCCAGCGCGGCGTCGAGGCCGCCGCCGGCGGGCCGCCACGCCAGCGCGATCGAGGGCAGCGGCGCCAGCGGCAGCGTCCCGCCGCCGACGTAGCCTTCGACCGCGACCACGCGCAGATCGAGCCCCGGCAGGCGCGCGCGCAGCGCCTCGGCGCGCGCCCGCAAGGCCTCCGGCGAGGCCGCCAGCATCCGGTACAGCGGTACCCGTTCGCGCCCACCCGGCTCGAGGTGCAGGCGCAGCGTCGCACCGAGCGCGGCGATCGTCGGCGCGCCGACGCGCAGCGCGCGCAACAGCGGGTTCGTCCGCACGCGCGCGACGGCGGCGGTCCGGCCGACGAGGATCCCCGCCTGCGGACCGCCGAGCAGCTTGTCGCCGGAGAACGCGATCAGGTCGATGCCGTCGGCGACGGCGTCCTGCACCGTGCGCTCGCGCGGCAGCCCGTACTCGCGCAGGTCGTGCAGGGCGCCGCTGCCGAGGTCCTCGAGCACCGGCACGCCGGCACGCGCCCCGAGCGCGGCGAGCTCCGCGCCGCCGACCTCGCTGGTGAATCCGGCGAGACGAAAGTTCGAGGGATGCGCGCGCAGCAGCAGCGCGGTGCGCGGCGAGAGCGCGCGCGCGTAGTCGTCGATGCGCACCTTGTTGGTGGTACCGACTTCTACCAGTCGCGCGCCGCTGCGCGCCAACACGTCGGGCAAGCGAAAACCGCCGCCGATCTCGATCAGCTGGTTGCGCGCGACGATCACCTCGCGCGGTTCGCCCCCCGGACCGCGCGCGAGCGTGTCGAGCGCCAGCAACACCGCGGCCGCGCCGTTGTTCACGACCAGCGCGTCCTGCGCACCGGTCGCCGCGCGCAGCAGTGCGCCGAGCCGGTCGTAGCGCGACCCGCGCGCGCCGGCGGCGAGGTCGTATTCGACGTTCGAGGCGCCGCCCGCGGTCGTCGCGATGGCGTCGAGCGCCGCGGCGGCCAGCGGCGCGCGGCCGAGGTTGGTGTGCAGCAGGATGCCGGTCCCGTTGAGGACGCCGACCAGGCCGCGTTGCGCTTCGCCGGCGAGGCGCCGGAGCGCCTCGGCCAGGATCGCATCGGGCGCCGGCGTGGCCGGGAGCGCCCGCGCCGCGTCGAGCGCGGCGACGAGGTGAGTCTTCACGACCGGCGCGCCGAGCAGGGCGACGAACCGCGCGATCGGCGGTTCGTCGAGGAGGCGGTGAACCGCCGGAAGGGCGGAGCGGCTAGGCGGCGGCGAGATGCCGGTTGAGCATGTCCGTGATCATGCGCTCGGGGACGAAGCCCACGATGCGATCCACGGCCTGCCCGTTCTTGTAGAGCACCAGGCACGGGATGCCCGAGATGCCGTACTGGCCGGCAATCGAGGGGTTCTCGTCGGTGTTCAGCTTGACGAAGTCGACCTTGCCGGTGAATTGGCCGGCGACTTTCTCAACCACGGGCGAGAGCATCTTGCACGGCCCGCACCACGGGGCCCAGAAGTCGACGATCACGGGGTTCGTGGCGTCCAGCACCTGGGTCTGGAACGTGGATTGGCTGACGTCGGGAAGAGCTGACATTGAAGCGGTTCGATACCTCCGTCTCCAACGACCCATACCCGCCGTCACGAGTTTCGCCTCCTGACTCGCCGAGTAGAACAAGCAAACTAGCGGCGACCCGCCGCCCGAGGGACTGCCGATGCCATCCAACCCGCCCGCCGGCTCCGCCTGGCCCGACCTCGACGTCTCGCACTGGTCCGCGACGAAGCGCAGCGTGCACGCGTACGCGCAGATGCTCGGCAAGCTGCGCGTGGGGCTCTCGCCGACGCAGCCGAATTGGATGTTCACGCGCTTGTACCTGAACGCGCGCGGCCTGACCACCGGCGCGATGCCGTACGGCGCGACGGTCCTCGAAGGCGTGCTCGACGTCTTCTCCTCCGAGCTCGTGCTGCGATGCAGCACCGGGGCGGAGCGGCGCATCGCGCTCGTTCCCGCGCGGACCGTCGCCGAGATCTACGCCGACCTGTTGGGGGCGCTGGCGGCGCTCGAGGTCACCGTCTCACTGCGGCCGGTTCCGCAAGAAGTCCCCGACACCACGCCGTTCGACGTCGACCGCCGTCCCGCCGCGTACGATCCGGACGCGGTGCAGCGCTGGTTCCGGGCCGCGACCGCGACCGCGAACGTCTTCGCAGCGTGGCGCTCGCGCTTCTTCGGCCGCTCGGGGATCCCGTTCTGGTGGGGTGCCTTCGACCTCGCGCTGCTGCTGTTCAGCGGCAAGCACGTCCCCGCGCCGCTCGACCGCGGCTACCTGCTGAAATACGACCTCGACGCCGAGCTGATGAACTGCGGCTTGTACGTCGGCGACGAGCAGACGCCGCCGTTCTTCTACGGCTACATCTATCCGCAGCCGGCCGGGGTCGAGACGTTGGTGATGGCGCCGGCCGCGGCCAGCTGGTCGGCGGCGCTGGGCGAATGGGTGCTGCCGTACGCGACCGTCCGCGACGCAGCCGCTCCCGCGGACGAGTTGCGCGCGTTCCTCGACGCGCTCTACGCCAACTGTATCGGCGCCGCCGGCTGGGACGCGGCCGCCCACTCCTACCTCGCGCCGCCCAGGCACCGGCAGTTGCCGCGCTAGGGCAGGACGGGAGGCACACCCTGCGAACCGCTTCGTCATGAAGCGAACGTTGTGCGCCTTCACGGCCGCGCTGCTTGCCATATTCCCCGCGGTCCAGGCGCTGCCGGCCGGCGCCGCGTCGGCCGACATCACCCGGTTCGCACGGCAAGACCATAGCGATCCGCTCGCAACGTCGAACATCGTGTTGAGCAGCACGAATCAGAGCGGGGTCGCGCGCGTGTGCTTCTCGTTCCGCAACCTGACCACGAAGAACGTCACCTCGGCGAAGTTCCACTTCGGTCTGCGCGACCAATTCGGCGGCGAGCGCTTGAGCCTCGACCTGATCCGCAACGCGAACGGATCGTTCTCGTCCGGCGAGCTCGTGCGCGCGCCCGACCCGACGGCGCCGGGGTATTCCGACACCAACAACGGATCGCAGTCGTGCTGGACGTTCGCCGCCTCGTCGACGATCTTCGACGGCCTGAACGATCAGTCGCACTTCACCATCGACGTCACGGCGATGAGCTACGCCGACGGGACGACCTGGGTGCGCGGCGCCACGTTCCCGCGCGCCTTCGCGTTCGACGGCACGCCGTTCGTGCAGCAGCTCAAGCCGTTCAACGCGACCTTCCTGCGCGTTCCCGAGCTGCGCGCGCCGATCTTCGTCTACAGCGCCGCGCTGCGCAGCGAGCTCGACTTCACCGACAACCAGAAGCCGAAGATGCAGACCTGCTTCTCGTTCCGGAACCTGGCCGATCGGCCGGCGGCGACGATCCAATTCCGCTTCGACTACCTGGACGGGAACCAGCGCACGGTGCAGATCGGCAACGGCAACTTCCTGCAGTGGACGCGCACCGGCACGTTCACCCCGCCGACCCCGATCGAGAACTTTTGCATGACCTTCCCGCTGCCGGACGATCGCACGATCGGCGCGATCCAGTTCTTCACGATCGCGCCGAAGCTGGTGCAGTTCGCCGACGGCACGACCTGGACGCCGGGGACGCTCTTCACCAAGCGCTACGCCGCGGACGGCTCGCCGTACAGCGGTCCCCAGCCCACGCAGAGCGACGTCGCGTTGGTCACCAACGGTCCCAACCCCAACCCCAATCCGTTCGGGCCGACGCCGTTCCCGCAGCCGACCGGCAACAACTCGAGCGGCGGCTTCGTCAACTTCAACGGCGGCCAGCCCTTCGGCGAGATCGCCTGGGCGCAGGGCTCGAAGACCATCTACGGCACCGCCGTCAACAAGACGTCGGCCCAAGAAGCCGGTGCGTCCGCCCTGGCGGCGTGCTACGTCGCCGTGCAGCAGGCCAACGACGGCCACCGCACCTCCGACTGCACGCTGATGGTCAACAACAACGGGCTCAACTCGGCCGCGACCCGCTGTGCCGAGCTGATCTTCGATCCGACGTCGGGCGCCTACCAGGTCGGCTACGGACCGGATCAGGGCGCGGCGTATCTCGACGCCGGGAACCGCATCCGCAATTTGGGCGCCAGCCTCCAGAACACCGTCATCATCGTCGACAACGTTTGCAACGTACGATGACGGCCGCGCTGCGGAGCGCGGCGGTAATCGCGTCGCTCGCGCTCGCGCTCGCACCGGCGGCGAGCGCGGACACGCCGCTGGCGGTGTTCTCGGCGAGCTGGCAGCGCGGTGGTCCGGCGCCGCTCGTCGTCACCGACTCGAGCCTGGCCGGCGCGATCGACACCAACGGCCGTCCGATCGTGCGCGTCTGTGTCTCGTTCCGCAACGTCACCGCGCAGCCGATCACCAGCACGATCGTCGATGCGACGTTCCGTGACGGCGCCGGCGGGCCGGTGGTGTTCGACGGCAACGCCGCCGCGCTCACCCAGCGCTTCGGCGGGAAGTTCGCTCCGGGCGCGCTGGTCGAGCACGAGTGCTTCGCGCGCACGATGCCGGAGCCCGATCAGGTGCGCCGCATGCGCACCGAGACCGTCAGCATCCGCAGCGTCACCTTCGCCGACGGATCCGCCTGGCAGAGCGGCGCTCCGTTCACCCGCGCCTACGCCGACGACGGCAGCGTGCCCTCACCGGCGCCGGCGGTGACGCCGACGCCGCAGCGCACGGCGCGCCCCTATCTGCTCAGCCGGCCGACGCCCAGCCCCTAGCCGGTCGTCACCGGCTCGCCGGTGATGTCCTCGACCCGCTTCGTCTGCTGGCCCAAGTTCGTGATCGCGATGACCTCGTCGCCGTCGGCCAGTCGCTGCAGGCGCACGCCCTTGGTCGAACGGCCCGCGCGCCGGATCTGACTCACCGGCAAGCGGATGACTTGGTTGGCCGAGGTGATCATGAGCAGCTCGTCTTCCGGCGCGACCAAGATCTGGTCGACGACGTAGCCGATCTCTTTCTCCTTGGCGAACGCCTTGACGCCCTTGCCGCCGCGCGAGATGTGGCGGTACTCGTCGATCGGGGTGCGCTTGCCGAAGGCCTGCGAGGTCACGATCAGCACCTCGGTGCGCTCGTCCTCGACGACGTCCATCGCGACGACCTCGTCGCCGTCGGCCAGCGTGATCGCCTTGACGCCGCGCGCCGGCCGTCCCATCGGTCGTACGTCCTTCTCGCTGAAGTGCACGGCCATGCCGTCGTGCGTCGCCAGCAGGATGTCGCGGTTGCCGTCGGAGAGGTCGACCGCCAGCAGCTCGTCGCCGTCGTCGAGCCCGATGGCGATCAGCCCGTTGCGGCGCACGTTCTCGAACTCCGCCAGCCGCGACTTCTTGATGATGCCCTTGCGGGTCACCATCACCAGGTACTCGTCGGTGTCGAACGCGCGAACCGGGAAGACGGCCGTCACCAGCTCGCCCGGCGGCAGCGTCAGCAGGTTGACCAGCGCCGTGCCGCGCGCCTGGCGCGAGGAGTCGGGGATCTCGTAGGCGCGCAGCCGGAACGCGCGCCCCTTGTTGGTGAAGAACAGGACGTACTGGTGCGTCGTCGCCATGAAGAAGTTGCGGACGACGTCCTCTTTCTTCAGGTTGGCGATGCCGATGACGCCGCGACCGCCGCGGTTCTGCGCGCGGAAGGTGTCGACCGAGACGCGCTTGATGTAGCCGCCGACCGTCGCCGTGACGACGACGTCGGTGTCGGCGATGATGTCTTCGATCGCCAGCTCGCCCTCGAGCGCCTCGACCGGCGTGCGGCGCTTGTCGGCGAAGCGCTTCTTGAGGTCGAGCGTCTCGTCTTTGACGACGGCCAGGATACGGGCCGGCTTGGCCAAGAGGTCGTCGAGGTCGGCGATGGTCGCGCGCAGCTGCGCGTGCTCGTCTTCGAGCTTCTGCCGCTCGAGGCCGACCAGCGTGCGCAGGCGCATGTCGACGATCGCCGCCGCCTGCACCTCGGAGAGGTGGAAGTCCTGGGTCGCCGCCGCGCCGGCCATGCGCGCGAAGGCGTCGGAGAGGACGAACGGCTCGGCCTGCAGCGCGGCGCGCGCGACCTCGACCGTGTCGCTCTCGCGGATGATCGTGATGACGCGGTCGATGTTGTCGAGCGCGACCCGGAAGCCTTCGACCAGGTGCGCGCGCTCCTGCGCTTTGCGCAAGTCGTAGGTCGCGCGGCGGGTGACGACTTCGCGCCGGTGCGCGATGAAGTGCTGCAGCAGCGCGCGCAGGCCCATGACCTGCGGCTCGAGCGCCGTCGAGGTGCCCGTCGTCTGCTTCATCAAGCCGGCCGAGTCGCGATGCGGCACCAGCGCGAGCATGTTGAACGCGAAGCTCGACTGCAGCGGGGTCTGCTTGTAGAGCTGGTTCAGCACGACTTGCGGCGTCGCGCTGCGGTGCAGCTCGACGACGATGCGCATCCCCTTGCGATTGGACTCGTTGTGGAGCGCGGTGATCCCGGTGATCCGCTTCTCCTGATACGCCTCGGTGATCGACTCGAGGATGCGGTTGACGGAGACCTGGAAGGGCACCTCGCTGATGACGATGCGGTGGCGGCCCTTCTCCTCGACGATCTCGGCCTTGCCGCGCAGCGCGACCGAACCGCGGCCGGTCTTGTAGGCTTGGCGGATCGCCTCGCGGCCGAGCAGCACGCCGCCGGTCGGGAAGTCCGGGCCGTGCACGTGCGCCAGCAGCCCTTCGTCGAGCTCGTCGTCGCTGGTCGGCAGGCCGTCGTGCTCGATCAGGTACGCGATCGCGTCGCAGATCTCGCCGACGTTGTGCGGCGGGATGTTGGTCGCCATGCCGACCGCGATGCCCGAGCTGCCGTTGACGAGCAGCTGCGGCAAGCGCGCGGGCAGCACGACCGGCTCTTCGGTCTGGTTGTCGAAGTTGGGGACGAAATCGACCGTTTCGCGCTCGATGTCGGCCAGCATCTCCATCGCGATGCGCGCCAGACGCGCTTCGGTGTACCGATAGGCGGCCGGCGGATCGGGATCGATCGACCCGAAGTTGCCGTGCCCGTCGATCAGCGGATAGCGCAGCGTGAAGTCCTGCGCCATGCGAACCAGCGCGTCGTACACCGACGAGTCGCCGTGCGGGTGATAGCTCTTGAGGACCTCGCCGATGACACCGGCGCACTTGCGGTGCTGCTTGCCGGGGTCCATCCCCATCTCGCGCATCGCGTAGAGGATGCGCCGCTGCACCGGCTTGAGGCCGTCGCGCACGTCGGGAAGCGCGCGCGAGGCGATGACCGACATCGCGTACGAGAGGTAGCTCTCGCGCATCTCCTCTTCGACGGCGACGGCGGAGAGGCGGGAATCGTTCGGGTTCACGGGTTCTTTCTAGGGGCTATCGTTCAGTGATGTCGAGATCGAGATCGAGGTCCATGTCGAACGCACCGCGCGCGGGCGGCGGCGCGCTCGCCCGCGGCGGATGGGCCGCGCGGTCCAGCTCGTCGATCGCCTCGCCGAGCTGATCGCGAGCTTCCTGCGCGCGGCGGCGCACCTCGCCGAGGTGCGACTCGAGGTGCGCGTCCAGCGCCGCCAGGTGCTCGGCGCCGGCGCGGTTCCCGCCCGTCACCGGGTCACGGAGTCGCGCTGCTTGAAGAGCGCACCGACGAGAAAACCAACGATCCCACCGACCACGGCGCCCACCACGGCGATGATCAGCAGCTTGCTTCCGAGGCCACCGCCGATGTGTCCCAGCGAGAAAAATCGCAGCGTGAGCACGGAGGCTTCGAAGGCCGCCGCGATCACCGAACACACCGCTCCGGCGACGATCCCGACGAGGACGTCACTCATCCGCAGAAGCACCTACCCCTATTCTGACTGAACGAAAGAACGTCCTCGACGGACACGCTGCGCTGGACGCTTTTGCTCGCTCGCTGGCGGCCACGCTCGGCCCCGGCGACGTCGTGCTGTTGCGCGGCCCGCTGGGTGCCGGCAAGACGACGCTGGTGCGCGCGCTGGTCCGTGCGCTGCACGGCGACGACGAAGCGGTCACCAGCCCGACGTTCGTCTTTCGCCAGACCTACCCCGGAACGCCGACCGTCGAGCACCTCGACCTGTACCGCCTCGCCGACCCCGGCGAGCTGAACGACCTCGGTCTGGACGAGGCGTTCCGGGCCGACGCCCTGGTGCTGGTCGAATGGCCGGAGCGCGCCGAGGACTGGCTGCCGGCCCGGCACGTCACGGTCTCGATCGCGGGCGCGGGCGCGGGTCCGCGCACCGTCAGCGTGCGCCGGTGACGATTCTCGGCCTGGACGCCGCGCTGGGCGGCTTCTCCGCCGCCCTGCTGCAAGGCGAGGCGTCGACCTCCGTGGCGACGGGCCGCCAAGACGCCCTCGAGACGGGCATCGCCGAGCTGACCGCCCTGCTCACCGCCGCCGGCCTGGGCTTGCGAGACCTCGACCGGATCGCGGTCGGGGTCGGCCCTGGCTCGTTCACCGGCCTGCGGATCGCGATCGCGTACGCGAAGTCGCTGGCCTATGCCGCGCGGGTCCCGCTGGTCGGGATCTCCTCGTACGACGCGCTCGAACCGGACGACGCGGACGAACCGGTGCTGACCGTCGTGCACGGCCGGCGCGGCATCATCTGCGCCCGGTTGCGCGCCGCCGGGGAGAGCCGGACCGCGTGCGGCCCCATCGCCGAGGTCCTCGACCGCCTGCTCGCTTCACCGCCCGGGCCGCTACAGGTGGCCGGCCGGACGGAGGACGTGCTCGCGCAGATCGCCGAACGCGGGTGGACCGTGCGCGTGCTGCCGCCTCGAGCGGACGTCCCCGCCCTCGCCATCGCGCTCCTCGCCCGCCACCGCGTCCCGAGCCCAACCCCCCATGCGCTCGCCCCCGACTACGGCGAGAGCCCAGCGGTCACGTTGAATGCGGGCCCCCGCGGGGAATCGCGCCACGATCCCCACGTCGCCGGGCCCGCGCGCACGGGGGCCCCACGCGAACGCGTGGGGGGCGCGGAGCCCGGGGCGGAGCGCCGTTGAAATGAAGGCACAGCTCGATCGTCCCGATGCGGGAGGCGAGGGGCCGCGGCGCATGGTCATCGAGCCGATGACGGTCAACGATCTGCCGGCGGTGCTGCGAATCGAAGCGCTGTCGTTCTCGACGACGTGGCCGGCGAACGCGTTCGCCAACGAGATTCGCGACAACAAGCTCGCGCACTATTTCGTCGGGCGGCTCGACGGCAAGACCGTCGCCTACGGCGGGATCTGGGTGATCCTCGAAGACTCGCACGTCACCACCATCGCGGTCGACCCCGACCGGCGCGGATTCAAGCTGGGCGAGGAGATGCTCCTGCGCCTGCTCGACGAGGCGATCGCGCAAGGTGCCTCGTGGATCACGCTCGAGGTGCGCGCGACGAACGACGCCGCGCAACGGCTGTATCGCAAGTACGGGTTCACGGTCGTCTCGACGCGCCGCGGCTACTACAGCGACAACGGCGAGGACGCGCTGGTGATGTGGGCCGGCAACCTCAAGGGCGAGCTGTACGCGGCGCGGCTGCGCGCGCTGCGCGCCGCGCTGGACGCGGAGATGCGGCGCCGGCCGTGACCGCACCCCCGGTCGAGTCACTGCTGCACGTGCCGGTCCTCGCGCTGGTGCGGCAGTACGGCGCGCCGCGCGGCGTGCGTTCGGCCGACGACGGCACGCACGTCGTCTTCGACGACGGTCCCGCGCGCATCGACGCGATCGTCGACGACGCGGGCGAGGTGCACGCGGTCGACCTGGCGTTTCCGTCCGGCACGACGTACACGCTCACGCTCGACGACGGTCTCGCGCACCGGCTGACCTTCGGCACGACGACCGCCGACGCGGCGGGCGACGCGCTCTCGGCCGACGCCGAGACCGAAGGCGGCGCGTTCCGCGTCTTTCGCCGCGGGGCCGACTCCGACGCGGTGCTGGTGTTCGACGCGAGCACGCAAACGCTCGCGCACGTGATCGTCGGCGATCGCGCCACGCTCTTGCGGCTCGGCTACGTGCGCACGCAGCTGCCGGAAGGTCCGGTCTTTCCGTTCCGCGCGCCGGTGCTGCGGCACACCACGCTGGTCGACCTCGGCGGTACGCGCGCCACCGTGCTGCGGCTCGACGTCGACCGGCTCGGCGTCGTGCGCGACGCGCGCGTGCTGATCCCGAGCGGCGACGCCGCGTTCGACGAACGCGCCGCGCGCAGCGCGCTGCACGACACGTACGCACCGGCGACGCTCTCCGACCGGCCGATCGGCGCAACGGTCTTGCGGGAGCTGCACCACTGATCCGCGACGGCGTCGGCTTCGCCCGCGCCGCGCGCGCGGTGCGCGCGGACCTGGGCCAGCGGCATCGCCACGCGCACGTCGTGCGGGTGGCGCGGATGGCTGAACGGCTGGCCCGCGCACACGGCGTCGACCCGCTGCGCGCCCGAGTCGCCGGGTTGCTGCACGATCTGGCACGCCTCTATCCGGCGGAACGCCTGCTGCGCGAGTGCACGGAGCGCGGGCTGGACGTCGACGCCTTCGAGCGCTCGACGCCGATCGTGCTGCACGCGCGGCTGGGCGCCGAGCTGGCCCGCGAGCGGTTCGGGGTCGAGGACCCCGGGATACTCTCGGCGATTCGCAAACACACGGTGGCCGATGCGGTCATGAGTCCGTTGGACGCGGTCGTCTACCTCGCCGACGGGCTCGAGCCCGGCCGAACCTTCCCCGAACGGGCCGCGCTGGCCGCACTGGCGCTGGCGGACCTGGACGCGGCGATGCGCGGCACGCTGGCTTCCTCGCTGGACTACCTGCGCTCGCGCGACCTTCCCATCTCTCCCCACACGCTGGCTGCCGCCCGGACCTACGGTCTCGACGCGGCGCTGGAGGACAAGACCCCTGCCTGAGCTCGATCTGGTCGCGTTGGTGCGCGACGCCGCGGAAGACAAGAAAGCCGAGGACGTCACCGTCCTCGAGCTGGGCGGCCGGACCATCGTCGCCGACGCGTTCGTCGTCATGACGGGGCGCTCGGCGATCCAGACCCGGTCGATCGCGGACGCGATCGTCGAGAAGGCGGAGCAGGCCGGGCTGCGGCCGCGGCTCGAGGGGCACGCCGACGGCGGCTGGATCCTGATCGACCTGGGGAACGTGGTCGCCCACGTCTTCACGCCCGACCAGCGCCAGTTCTACAACCTCGAACGGTTGTGGGGCCGCGTCGCCGAAGCCCGGGCGGAGGCCCAATGAGGCCCAAGCCCTATCGGCGCAACCGGTTCGGCAATCGACTGGTGCGCGTCTTCGTGTGGGCCGTCCTCATCGTCTTCATCCTGACCTCGGTGGGCGCCGTGCTCATCGTCAGCGTCCACTAGCGGAACTTCCCGACCGCCGCGGAGTACCTGGACCGGAGGACTTGGACCGATGAAACCGCTCGCGGCAGTAGCCGCCCTGCTCGTCACCCTGGCCACGACCGCGCTGCCGGCGTTCGCGCGTACGAGCTACGTGATCGACGACGCGCACCTGCTCTCGCAGAGCGCGATCGCCGACATCAACCAGCAAGTCGGCACGTTCAACGCGCAGACCGGCAAGGAAGTCCTCGTCGTCACGACGCCCTCGCTCGACGGCGTCAGCCCGAACGACGCGCTCGAACGCAGCTTCGCGCAGCAGCAGGTCAACGGCGTCGAGATCTTCATCGCCAAGGACGAGAAGCAGATCCGCATCGCGGGCGACACCGCGTCGCACCAGTTCTTTCCGTCGTTTCAACCGATCTACCAGGCGATGCGGCCCTACTTCACGCAGGGCGACTACGATCAAGGCGTCGAGACGGGCGTCGCGCTGATTCTCAACACCTATCGCGGCCACACCTCGTCGCTGCACCGCGCGCAGGCACCGGTCGTGTACCGCGCTCCGTCGGGCACCGTGGTGCACAGCAGCACAGGAGGGTTCCATTTGGGCTTCATCGCGTGGATCGTCATCCTGGCGGTCATCTTCTTCGTGATTCGCGGCATCTTCCGCGCGATGGCGGGGCCGCGCACGTACGGCCCCGGACCCGGTGGTCCGGGGTACGGCGGTCCCGGCTACGGCGGCGGACCGGGCTACGGCGGACCGGGCTACGGCGGGCCCGGCTACGGCGGCTATGGCGGCTACGGCGGCGGCGGCTTCTGGAGCGGGCTGCTCGGGGGACTCGGCGGCGCGTTCCTGGGCAACGAGCTGTTCGGCAACCGCGGCAACACGATCATCGAACAGCCCGGCAACATCGCGGGCGTCGGCGATCCCGCCTACGGCGGCGACGCGAGCGGCTGGCAGAGCGATCCGGGCCAGATCGACACCTCGAACACCGGCGGCGGCGGCTGGGGCGGTGACGCCGGTGGCGGCGGCGGCGACTTCGGCGGCGGCGGCTGGGGCGGTGGCGGCGATTTCGGCGGCGGCGGCGGAGGCGACTCCGGCGGCGGCTGGTAACCCGCTCGCCGACGGTTACGGAACGGGCTCGCCGCGCGCAAACGCGGCGAGCTTTTCGTTGACGGCCTCGGGTGCTTCTTGCTGCACCCAGTGCGAGACGCCGGGGAGATAACGCACCGTCAGGTCGCGCACGTAGCGGTCCAGGCCCGCGATCGTCTCGACGCCCAGCGCGACGTCGGCCGTTCCCCACAGCACCAGCGTCGGCACCTCGACGATCGGCACGCCGGCGCGCAGCTGCGCCGCCAGCCCGCCGCCGCCGACGTTGGCGCGATACCACGCCAGCATCGCGTGCAACGCCCCCGGCCGCGCGGCGTTGCGCTTGTAGACCTCGAGCACGTCGCGCGGAAAGCGGCTGCGGTCGCACGACGACAACAAGAACGTCTGCGCGATCGGCTCGGCGCGATCGAGGCCGAGCAGAGACTCCGGCAGCCACGGCAGATGAAAGAAGCTGACGTACGACGAGCGCAGCTTCTGCCGCCAGCTCGTGCGCAGCGCGGCGCGGAACGTCGCCGGGTGGGGGACGTTCATGATGACCAGACGCTCGAGCGGGCGCACCTGACGGATCGCGAACACCCAGGCCACCATCGCGCCCCAATCGTGGCCCAGCAGCGTCACGCTGCGCGCGCCCGACGCGTCGATCAAGCCGGCGACGTCGGCCAGCAAGTGTTCCATGGCGTAGGCGCTGGTCGCGGCCGGGCGCGCCGAGTTGCCGTAGCCGCGCTGGTTCGGCATCCAGACGCGATAGCCGAGCGACGCGAGCAGCGGCGCTTGATGGCGCCACGAGATCGCGTGCTCGGGAAAGCCGTGCAGGCAGAGCGCCAAACGGTCGCCCTCACCGCACGTCTCGACCTCGAAGCGGCCGCCGTTCGCTTCGACGAAGGTCGTCGCCGTCGCGCCGGTCACGCGGTCGCGAACGTCCGGGCGATCGCGTCGAAGCGGTCGAAGGCGTCCAGGTGCGGGCAGTGGCCGACGCCGGGCAGCACGTCGAGGCCGCCGGCGTGGAGCGTCGGGACGAGCGCACGGGCCAGCTCGGCGTTGTGGCCCAGCCGCCCGCGCACGGCCTCGGGCGCGTACGCCTTGCCGGGCGCGTTGTGGTCGAACTCGCCGACGATCAGGTGCACCGGCATCGTCAGCTCGCGCAGCGTGTCGGCGATCGGCGTGCGGTGCAGCTGCTGGTAGCTCTGGATGTAGACGCGCACCCACTGCGGGTAGTCGGCGCTAAGCGCGATCTCACGCCGAATCGTCACCAGCCACTCGTACTCCTCGCTCCAGTGCGGGAAGTAGTTGCTCGCGAGGAACGCGCGGTACCCGTCGGCCGTCATGTGCAGCTCGTGCTCGTACAGGAAGGCGTCCGTCACCGCGGGGATCAGCACGCGATAATCTTCCAGACCGAGCGGATCCTCGAGCAGCAGCCGGCGCACGCGCGACGGATGGCGCGCCGCGAGCGTCGTCGCCATGATCCCGCCGATCGAGTGCCCGACGAGCAGGTCGACGTGCGGCACTCCGAGCGCGTCGAGCAGTTGCGCGGTGGTGTCGGCCCACAGCGGGAAGTCGTAGCGCAGCTCGGCGTGCGAAGAGGCGTTGAACCCGAGCTGGTCGGGAGCGATGACGCGCCAGCCGCGGCCGACGAACGCGTCGATCACCGGCTTCCAGTAGCCGGCGGGAAAGTTGCGGCCGTGCAGCAGCAACGCGACGCCGGCCGGCGGACCGGCCGGTGCGAGGTCGAGGTAGGCCATGCGGACGTCGACGTTCTGCACCGTCAGCGGGAGCATGCGCCGCGGATACGGATAGGGATGCCGTTCGAGCGCGATGCCCAGCGGTCTGAGCTGCGCGTCGGGCGGCGCGGCCGACGCGTCGGGCGCGGCGCTCTGCGCGGCCGCCGCCAAGGGCGCCGCGACCACGGTGCTCAATCCGACCAGCGCCCCGCCCCGCGTGATCATGAGCCCGGCTTCGGCGGCGGCGTCCCGGATGCCGCCGGCGCCGGCGTGCCCGTCGCCGGCTCGCTGCTCGCCGGCGCGCTCGTCGCGGTCCCCGGCGCCGGCGAGGGCGCCGCACTTGCGGCCGGGGTCGCCGGCGCCGCCGTGGCGTACGGATACGGCGTCGGCCGCACGGCCGACTCCGCGTGCAGCGGCGGGAAGCCGTGCGCCAATCGCTCGCGCGCGAGGTGGGCTTGGCGCGAGCTCGGGAACGCCCGCACGACGTAGGCGTACATCGCACGGGCCCGCGCGCGCGCCTGCGGCGTCTGGATCTCCTGATAGAGCTGCGCCAGATGGAACGCCGTCGGCGCCAGCCAGTGGTCGTGCGGGTAACGCGCCGCCCACGCCTGCAGCGACGACTCGACCATTCCGGCGTCGTGCAGCAGCGAGGCGTCGTCGGCCCAGCGCTTCGCGTACGCCTCGCCCAGCTTGTCGATCCGCTCGCGCACCTCGAGCGCGCTCATCTTGAACGGACCGAAATATTGGTCGAGCGGCGCGTCGGCGCCCGGCGCAGCGGCGACGCCGAGCAGCACGGCGGCGGCCACCAGGGCGAGTGGGGCAAACGAGCGTTTCATCGCCCCAGACGTACCCACGCCCGCCGCTCTTCTACGGCGCCCGCGTACGTCTCGCTCACCGTAGGGCGAGATACGGCATGGCCGCGTCGAGCCGCTTGTCGGTCACGCCTTCGACGTCGAGCAGCTCGTCGGTCGAGCCGAACGGGCCGTTGGCGGCGCGAAACGCGACGATCCGCTCGGCCAACGCCGGGCCGATACCGGGAACCGCGGCCAGCTGCTCGGCGTCGGCGCGATTGAGATCCACCGGGCTCGCCGGCACCTCACGCCCTCTGCGCTCCGCGCGCCGGCCCCGCCGCGGGTGGGCGTGCGCGTGCGCGCGGCGCGGACCGTGCGTCCGGCGCGTGCGGCGTGGGACGACCTCGCCGAGCTTCGGGACGACGACCTCGTCGCCGTCCTCGACGTGCGCCGCCAAGTTCACCGCGACCAAGTCGGCGTCGGCGCGCGTGCCGCCGGCGGCGGCGAGCAGGTCGCGCACGCGCGCGCCCGGCGGGACCGGATAGACGCCGGGGCGGACCACCGAGCCGGCGACGTACGCCAGCGCACCGGCGTCCGCCGGCAAGCGCGCGGCGCGTCGCGCGCGCGGATGCCGCCGCGGCGCCCCGCTCTCGACCGGCTCCGGCGCGATCGTCACCGACGACCACGCCGGCTGTGCCGGCGCCCGCGCGGCCGGGCGAAACAGCACCACCGCGGCCACCAACGCCAACGCGACGAACACGAACGTACGCACGCCGTTCGTTCACGCCGCGCACCGCGTGCGACAAGGGCCGTCGATGACCGAGCGCAGCCCTCGCGCCGGCGGCGGGGTTTCTGGCCTGCATGGCCGCCGCCGCTCCGAATCCCGCCGCCGGGAAGTATCCCATCGCCGCCGCCGCGCTGGGGCTGATGCTGGCGGGGACGTTCATGCCCTCGCCGCTCTACGAGCTGTATCGCCGCGAGTGGGGACTGACGCCGGGCGACATCAGCTTGGTGTTCGCGATCTACGCCGCCTCGCTGATCCCCTCGCTGCTCTTCCTGGGCGGCGTGTCCGACACGTTCGGGCGGCGCAAGACGCTGCTGGTCGCGCTCGGCATCCACGCGTGCGGCTCGCTGGTGTTCGCGTTCGCCACGGGCCTGTGGTGGCTGATCGCCGCGCGCATCCTGCAAGGGCTGGCGATGGGGATCGGGACCGGTACCGCGACGGCGGCGATTCGCGAGTGGATGGACGAGCCGATGCGTCCGCGCGCCGGCGCGGTCGCGCTGATCGGGCTGACCGTCGGTTCGTCGCTGGGCGCGCTGCTCGGCGGTTTCCTCGGCCAGTACGCGCCCTATCCGACGACGCTGCCGTATCTGGTGCACATCGTGCTGCTCGCCGCGTGCGCGGCGGCCGTGGCGACCGTGCCGTCGTGTCCGCACTTGCAACCGGCGGCCCATCACGGCCTCCCGGCGATCGACCCGACGATCCGGCGGCCGTTCTTCTTGGTCTCGACGGTCGCGTTCGTCGGCTGGTCGGCGCTGGCGATCTTCGCCTCGCTGGTGCCGACCTTCCTGATCAAGTCGCTCGATCTGCACTCGCTCTTGGTCGGGGCGTTCGTCGTCACGGGAACGCAGACGGGCAGCTTCTGCGCGCAATTCGTCGGCCGCGCGGTCTCGAACCGCGCCGCGCTGCTGCTCGCGCTGGTGGCCCTGGGCGTCGGCATCTGGATGCTGCTGCTGGGCGTGCCGACGCACCTGTACGTGCTGGTCGCGTCGGCGACGCTGGTCGTCGGGCTCGGCAACGGTCTGGGCTACTTGGCGGGTCTCAACGTCGTCAACGCGATCGCGCCGGCGGCGCATCGCGCCGAGGTGATCTCTGCCTACTTCGTCGCGGGTTATCTCGGCTTCAGCATCCCCGCGCTGCTCGTCGGGATCGCTGCGAACGTCGTCGGCCTGTACGCGTCGATCACCGGCGCCGCCGTCGTGCTCGGACTCATCGCGATCGTCGCGATGGTCGTGACGCAGGATCGCAACCTGCAAGCGGCACCCGCCAAGACGTAGCTCAAAAAAAGGAGAGGGCGGCTCGTCGAGCCGCCCTCCGCGAGGTCCGATCGGAACCGCAGCCGTGGCTACGGGACCAGCGTGCGGACGTTGCCGTTGTCGGTGAACAGGAACGCGTTCGGCGTCAACGCGGCGTTGGTGCCGTTGTTGGTGCCGATGAACACGATCCCGAACGGCGCCTTGACCGCGCCGCCCGCCGTCGCCGAGATCGTCCCGAAGGACGTGTCCGGTGCGAAGTCGAGCGTCCCGCCCGCGATCGCCGTCTGCGCCGCCGGCGCGAACACCGGGCCGGTCGCGCTGAACGGCGCGAGGGTGTACGGGAGCGTCGGCGTCGACGCGCTCCCGAAGAAGCTCGCCGTCTGCCCCTGCACCGCGTACGGTGCGGGTGCGGTGGCGGCCGCCGGCGGCAACACGTCGCCGACGACACCGTCGGTCACCGCGCCGGTCGCGATGCCGAACGGATCGGACGCGCCGCTCACGATCTCGGTGATCGTGTCGTTGGTCGCCGTCGCGACCAAGTTGCTGCCGTAGACGGCGAGCCCGACGTACGGCGCGCCGCTGACGACCGTCGTCGCGACGCCGGTCGCCGGGTTGACCGAGACGATCCGGTTGTTGCCGGGGTCGGCCATCACGATCTGCCCGTTGAGCGCGATCATGCCGATGCCGGTGACGCCGGTGAAGCTGAGCCCGCTGACGGGCACTTCGCCGATCGCTTCGGCCTGCACGTACGTGGTCGCGCCGTTGGTCACCGTCGTCAGCCCGGTGCCCGCACCGTTCGACTGCGGATCGATCGCCCACAGATGGTTGTTCTCGGCGACGTAGATGTAGCCGCCGGGAATCCACACGACGCCGGCCGGGTGTTGGAACCCGATGTAGTCGTTGGTCTGCACGTACTGGACGGCGACCGGCAAGCTCACGTGCGCGACCGGGTCGAACACGTAGAGTCCCGACGCCGTCGCGTTGACGGCTTCCGTCGTCTGCAGCGAGCCGAGCGCGGCGGCGCTGTCGACGGCGAAGATCTGCTCGACCGACGTGTTGCCGTCGAACGCCTCGCCGGTGAGCGCGCCGGCACCGGTCACGGTGTAGCGCGCGCCGCCGGCTTCGGCGATGACGCCGCCGTCGGTGACCCAGAAGCCTTGGCCCGCGGCCGCCGGATCGCCGGCGCCGAAGCCGAAGGTCGAGATGACGTCGGCCGCCGCGACGTACGGACCGCCGGCGTCGGCGTAGCCGTCGGCCGGCGCGGTTGCCGAGGCGCTGAAGAGTGCCGACTGCGGCTTGATCGTCAGCGTCTGCGGCGTCACCGCGGTGCCGTTGAGCGTCGCGTTGAGCGTGATCGTGTACGAGGTCACGCTCGCGATGCCGCCGCCGGCGTCGGTCGAGAGCACGACCGCGTACGGATCGCCGACCGTGCCGCCCGAGACCGCGTCGGCGGCGTCGAGCGCGTTGAGCTGCGTGAGCGTGATCCCGTTCGCGCCTTCGGTTTGCGCGATGGCACCGGTCGTCGCGTCGACGAGGTACAGCGTGCCGTGGCCGGTGACGGTCGCGCCGGCGAGCGACTCGGTGTGCTTGATGGTGATCTTGTCACCGGCCTTGGGCAACGCGCCCGAACCGGTGGCGGGTGAGCCCGCGATCACGTAGCCGGCCGAATCGAGCCCGACGACGGGAATCGGTACGCCGACGTGCTTGCCGGCGATCAAGAACGCGCCTTGCTCGCGTATCGGCTGCGCGATCGGAACGGGGACCGGTGCGGCCAGCGTCGTCGGCGACGGACTCCCGCCGCCGAGATACACCGCGGCGACGGACGCGCCGAGCTGCACGGTCGTCGGCGGCGTGCCCGGCGGCGGCGTCGCGTTCGAGCACGGGCCACCGGTCGTCGAGGGTGCGCCGCAGGCCGTCAGTTGGACGTTGAAGTCGTTGGCGACGCCGGTCGTGATGTTGACCGTCAAACCCGGCGCCGTCGCCAGGACGCCGTTGCCGTTCGCACCCGGCGCGGGCGAGGGTGCCGCGTACGGATCGGTCGGACTGCACTGGCCGTCGTACTGCGTGAAAGTGAAGGTGTCGTTGCCCGGGACGGCCGGGATCGCGAACGAGATCTGCACGCCGCCCGCGACCGGCGTCGGATCGAGCGCCGCGTTGGCGACGCCGTTGGTGTACAGGTCGTAGCAGACGGTGAAACCCGCCGTGCCGTAGGACGTCTCCCACTGTGCCGCTTCGGCCGGATCGGCCGGCTGCACCGAGACGACGATCGCGGAGTTGGGATCGCTGGTGTTGAGGTACTTCGGACCCTTACGCAGGCTCGACGAGCTCGACTGCGGGGTGGTCTTGGCGGGGATGATCGCGGTGACGTGGCCTTGCGCCAGCGCCGAAGAGCCCTTCGTCGCCGGTGTCGGCGTCGCGGCCGGAACGGACGGCGATGTTCCACCGCCGCCACCGGAGCAAGCCGAGAGGAGCGCGCCGGTCACGAGCGCCGTCAGCGCGGCGCGAGCGAGGGTCGTGCGCAGGCGGATCACTGGATGCTCCCTCCCGAGGTCGTGACGACGACGCCGATGTCGTTCGTCGACGGCGGCGTCGCACTGTCGCCGGTGCTGATCGTGCAGTTCGCCGAGCTCGCGATCGCGGCGCTGGCGGTCACCGTGTAGTAGCTGAAGCTCGCACCTGGCGGCGTGGTCGGCAGCGGCGGGATGATCGGCGTCGCCGCGGTGATGGCGAGGTTACCGCCGCAGCCCGCGCTCGCGACCGGCGTGGTATAGCCGCCCAGATACGCGGTCTCGGTCGCCACCAACGTCGCCGCGAAGAGCGAGCCGGTGCCGACGATGTTGATCGGACCTGCCAGCAAGCCGACCGGGGCCGGGAGGTTCTGATAGCCGGGGCCGACCCAGCGCAGCTGGACGCCGCCCGGTGCGGGCACCGTCGCGGCCAGGGTCGCGCTGTGACCGGTCGCGCCGGTGACGGTGATGGTGCAGCCGCTCGACGCGGCCGAGACGGCGGTCAGGGTGAACTGGCCGTTGGCGGCGCTCGCCGGGCTGACCGTGACGGCCGCGCAGCTCGAGCTGGCCGCGAAGGAACCGGTGTAGTTGGGCTCGGTCGCCGTCAGGCTGGCGGTCTGGGTCTCGGCCTGGAAGGCGAGCGCCGCCGGCGCCGTCGTGGCGGGACTGCTCGCCCCGAACGTGCTGGTGTACGCCAGACTCACCGCGCCGGGCGCCGGAGTCGGCGTCGCCGTCGGCGCCGCGGTGGCGGTAGCCACCGGGGTCGGCGTGGGTGCGGCCTGGTTAGCGGGCGGCGGCGTCGATCCGCCACCTCCGCAGGCAGCCAGCGTTACCACGCCGACCGCAACGAGAAAGCCATAGCGTCGCAAAGAACGGTTCCTCTCTCAAGTACCTACGGGATGACGTGGCAAGCACCGGCTCCCCTCAACAGGAAAAGCCAGCTCTCGCCTCCTCTGTATCGGCGCCGAGCGGACCAAGTTAAGGGACGGTATGGTTTTCGAGGGTCGCATGACCGGAAGCGGGCGGAGGGGCACACGGGCGTCTCGCCGGAGAGAAGCGGGTGTCCGAGGATCAGGCCTACGATTTTCGCGCCGTCGAACGGCGCTGGCAGCAGCGCTGGGAGCGCGAGGGCATCTATCAGACGCGCGACGACGACCCGCGCCCGCCGTACTACGTCCTCGAGATGTTGCCGTATCCGTCGGGCGATCTGCACGTCGGACACGCCAAGAACTACACGCTCGGTGATGCGATCGCGCGCATGCACCGCATGCGCGGCTACAACGTCATCCATCCGATGGGCTTCGACGCGTTCGGCTTGCCGGCCGAGAACGCGGCGATCCAACGCGGCATCGATCCCGAGACGTGGACGCGCTCGAACATCGCGAACATGGAGCGTCAGCTGCGGCTGATGGGAACCGGGTACGACTGGACGCGCGAGTTCGCGACCTGCGACCCCGAGTACTATCGCTGGAACCAGTGGTTCTTCTTGCGGCTGTTCGAGCAGGGTCTCGCGTACAAGCGCGAGGCGCCGGTGAACTGGTGCCCGGTCGACCAGACCGTGCTGGCCAACGAACAGGTCGAGAACGGGCGCTGCTGGCGCTGCGGCGCGGCGGTCGAGCGCCGCAACCTGGCGCAGTGGAACTTCAAGATCACCGACTACGCCGACCGGCTGTTGGCGGGACTCGACGCGCTCGAGGGCTGGCCCGAGCGCATCCGCACCATGCAGCGCAACTGGATCGGGCGCAGCGAGGGGACGAGCTTCTCGTTCGACGTCGAGAACCTCGACGGGGCGAAGGTCGAGGTCTACACGACGCGGGTGGACACCGTCTACGGCGTCACGTTCCTGGCGCTGGCGCCGGAACATCCGGTCGTCGAGCAGATCCTCGAACGCTTCCCCAAGTCGCGCAAGCGCGTCGAAGAGTTCGCCGCGACCCTGCGCAGCAAGAGCGAGCTCGAGCGCACGCAGCTCATGGAGAAGAACGGCGTGCCGACCGGCGCGTACGCGATCAACCCGCTCTCGCGCGAAAAGGTGCCGATCTGGGTCACCAACTACGTGTTGGCGGAGTACGGGACCGGCGCGGTCATGGGCGTGCCGGCGCACGACGAGCGCGACTTCGACTTCGCCAAGAAACACGCGCTGCCGATCATGCAGGTCATCACGACGTCGGACGGTTCGCTGCAATCGCCGCTGACCGAGGCCTACGTCGAGGACGGCAAGCTGATGGCGTCCGACGAGTTCAACGGGATGAAGTCGTCGGTCGCGCGCCACGCCATCACCGCGCGCTTGGAGGCGATGGGACGCGGTCATGCGACGATCGCGTACCGCTTCCGCGACTGGCTCGTCTCGCGCCAGCGCTACTGGGGCACCCCGATCCCGATCGTCTATTGCCCCGAGCACGGCGCTGTCGCCGTCCTCGACGATCAGCTGCCGGTCGTGCTGCCCAAGGCGGTGAAGTTCACCGGTCAAGGCTCGCCGCTGGCCAACGACCCCGCCTTCGTCGAGACGATCTGCCCGACGTGCGGCGGGCCGGCGCAGCGCGACGTCGACACGATGGACACCTTCGTCGACTCATCGTGGTACTACGTGCGCTATCTCGACCCGCACAATGCCGAGCGCGCCTTCGATCGCGCGCTGGCCTCGAAGTGGATGCCGGTCGACCAATACATCGGCGGCGCCGAGCACGCGGTCCTGCACCTGCTCTACGCGCGCTTCTTCTACATGTTCTTGATCGACCAGGGCTACGTCGACGGTCCGGACGAGCCGTTCACGCGCTTGTTCAACCAGGGCACGCTGCTGCGCGGCGGCGAGAAGATGTCGAAGTCGCGCGGCAACGTCGTCGGCATCGACGAGACCGTCGAGACGTACGGCGTCGACGCGATGCGGCTGTTCCTGCTCAAGGCGGCGCCGCCCGAAGACGCGCTGGAGTGGACCGACGAGGGGATCGTGGGCCGGGTGCGCTTCGTGCAGCGCGTCTGGCGCGCCGCCGAGCCGCTGGCCGCCGCGGCGCGTCACGTGCCGCTCGACACGCTGCCCGAGATGCGCGGGAGCTGGCAGCGCGAGCTGGTGCGCGCGCTGCACGTCGCGCTCGACTCGGGCCGCGGCGAGACCGAGACGCGCCGTTTCCATTACAACGTCACCACCGCCAAGCTCGACGAGCTGGTGAACCTGCTGACGGCCGCCGCGCGCGAGCCGGGAGCGGCGGCCGACCCGGCGCTGCTCTACACCGTCCACGCGTTGCCGATAGTGCTGGCGCCGTTCGCTCCGCACCTGGCCGACGAGCTGTGGTCGCGAATGGGCTACGCGACCAGCGTCCACCTCGAGCGCTGGCTCGACACCGCGGCGGACGCGCTGGCCGTCGACGAGATCACGCTGGTCGTGCAGGTCAACGGCAAGGTCCGCGCACGGCTCAACGTCGCGCCGGGGATCGGCGAGCAGGACGCGTTCGACCTCGCGCTGCGGGAGCCGAACGTCACCGCGCAGATCGACGGCAAGGAAGTCCGCAAGCGCGTCTTCGTTCCGGACAAACTGCTCAACATCGTCGCCGCCTGAGGAGAACGCCCATGAAGCACCTGCGTACCGCCGCGGTCGCCGCCGTCGCCTTCGGCGCCGGCCTGTTCGCCGCGCATCTCACGCCCGCCGCGCGCGCGGCGGCAGCGCCGCTCGCGCCCGCGGTGATCGACATCGGCGCGCTCACACCGGCCGATCTGCCGCCGCCCAACCCGGCCACGCCGACGCTGCGCAGCAAGACGTTCGTCGTCGCCGACGGCGCGACGGTGCAAGCGCAGATCGGCACCGTCGTGAAGCACTTCCACGCCAATGCCAACGAGATCCAGTACGTCGTCTCCGGCGGCGGCACCGAATGGCTCGGCGACCGGCAAGTGCCGCTGCATCCCGGCCTGCTGCTGGTGATCCCGATGGGGACGCCGCACGGCGGCACGACGGATCCCAACCTCAAGCTGCTCGCGGTCAAGACGCCGCCGCAAGAGCCGACGGACGTCCACCCGATCCCCTAGGCCGGCGCGCCGCCCCGATCGCGGAAGTAGGCGTAGGTCGCGCGCATGCCGTCGAGCAGCGCGACCTTCGCCTGCCAGCCCAACTCGTTCTTGGCCTTCTTGGGGTTGAAGTAGATCTCGCGCGCGTCGCCCGCCCGGCGCGGCGCGTGGGTGACCGGCGCCTCGATCCCGGTCACCTCGACCAGCGCCTTGTAGATCTGGTTGACCGAGGTCTTCTTGCCGGTGCCGATGACGAAGGTCTCCTCGGAGCCTTCCTCGAGCGCGATGAGGTTGGCATTGACGACGTCGCCGACGTAGACGTAGTCGCGCGTCTGCTCGCCGTCCCAGTCGATGCGCACGCCCTGGCCCTGCAAGAACTTGCCGATGAAGATCGCGATCACGCCGGCCTCGCCGTTGGGATCCTGGCGCGGGCCGTAGACGTTGCCGTAGCGGAAGATCGTGTAGTCGAGTCCGTGCTGCGCTTTGAAGAAGCGCAGGTAGTGCTCGGTCACCATCTTGGTGATGCCGTAGGGCGAGATGGGGCGCTGCGGCGTCTTCTCGTCGACCGGCATCTTGTCGACGTCGCCGTAGGTGGCCGCGCTGGACGCGAAGATCACCTTGCGGGTGCCGGCCTTGACGGCCGCCTCCATGACGTTGAGCATCCCGACCACGTTGACGTTGGCGTCGTACTTGGGGTCGCGCGAGCCGATCGCCACCGAGTGCTGCGCGGCATGGTGCGAGACGACGTCGGGGCGCACGTCCTTGAACAGCTTGGTGATGCCGTCGTCGCGCACGTCCATGTGGACGAAGGTCACGCCCTCGGGGATGTGCTCGCGCCGGCCCCCGCCGTGCGACCACAAGCTGTCGACGACGACGACTTCGTGACCGGCCGCGTGGTAGGCGTCGACGATGTGCGACCCGATGAAGCCGGCTCCGCCGGTGACGACGATCCGCATGCGAGGGGACCGGGTTCGTTCTCGCGCCGGCCGCTCCCGCCGCGTGCGAAGAAAACGCAGCGAGCCGCCGGATTGCTCCGGCGGCTCGCCCAGCCCGTCCGATCGGGGATCGTCAGCTAGACGCCGACCGGGGTCGGCGGCGATCCGTTCGGTGCCGGCGCGTACGTCGGCGGAATCGGATCGATGCCGTGGATCGCCAGGTCGCCGCCCTCGACGTCGCCGTCGCTGGCACGCAGCGGCACGACGAACGAGATCAGCTTGAGGATGATCGCCGTCGCGATGATGTTCCAGACGATGATCACCAGCGCCGCCAGGAACTGAATCCAGAGCTGCTTGGGGTTGCCGTAGAGCGCGCCCTGGATCGAGACCGGCGAGCCCTTCTTATCGGTGGTCAAGTACTCGATCATGTTCGGGTTCGCGAACAGTCCGACGCACAGGCCGCCCATCAAGCCCGCCACGCCGTGCGTGTGCAGGACGCCGAACGTGTCGTCGACGCGCTTGAGCAGCGACCAATTGCCGATCTTGTTGAGCGAGAACCAGACCACCAGGCCGGCGACCAGCCCGGTGCCGATGGCGCCGAACCCGTCGACGTAACCGGCGCACGGCGTGATCGCGACCAAGCCGACGATCATGCCGTTGATCATCGAGACCGCGGACGGCTTGCCGATCGCGAACATGTCGAGGATCAGCCACACCAGCAACGAGACCGCCGTCGCGATGTTGGTGTTGAGCACGGCCGCCGCCGCGTCGGCGTTGGCGAAGTACGGGTCACCGCCGTTGAAGCCGTTCCAGCCGAGCCACAGGATCCCGGCGCCGGCCAGCGCGACGATCAAGTTGTTGGGATCGAAACTCTTGCGGTCTTCCAGCATGCGCGGTCCGACCATCGCCGCGGCGACGAATCCGGAGACGCCGGCCGCCAAGTGGATGACGTACCCGCCGGAGTAGTCGGCGGCGCCCATCGCCGCCAGCCAACCACCACCCCAGAGCATGAACGCGCCGACCGTGTAGACGATGCTGCTCCAGACCGGGACGAAGATCATCCAGGCCTTGAAGTTCATGCGGCCGAGCACCGAGCCCGCGATGAGCAACGGCGTGATCGCGGCGAACACGAACTGGAAATAGATCATCGCCGAACCGCCGAAGTGGAGCGGCGGCATCCCGCTCGCCGCGAGCGGAATCGTCGCTTGACTCAGCTCGCCATCGGGGCTGATCGCCGGATGCGGAATCCCGACCGACTGCGAGAGAATCCCCGGGCCGAGGTTCGCGGGCGCCCCGAAGCCCATGTTGTAGCCCCAGAGAACCCAGCAGACCAAGACGATCGAGAATGCATAGAAGCACATGACCGCCGAGTTGAGCGCCCATTTCTTCTTGACGAGCCCGGCGTAGAGAATCGCGAGGCCCGGAATGCTCTGCATGCCGACGAACGTCGCGGCAGTCAGCTGCCACGCGTTGTCGCCTGCGTTCAGGAAGCTCGGCGCCGCAACGTACGGATTGGCGTCGGCGAGAAACGTCAAAACGATCCTCCTCGGAAACGGAGTGAGGCCCCCACCGTACCCCGTGCCGGGCGCACGAGCATTCGACAACGGGGTAACGGAGACGGACTTCGGTCCGCCATCCGGTGAAAGTCCACGGGGAACACCTACAGAAGTCAGGTCGCCTGCAGCCGTCCATGCGGACGGCGTGTATTAACGCGGCTTCGCGGCTTTGCGACGCCTCCGGTGCGCGGCTTGCTTGGCACGGTTACCGCAAATCGCCATGCTGCACCAGCGCCGCGCGCGCCCGCGCGTGTGATCTACGAAGAGCAGCGTGCAGACCGGACCTTCGCACGCCTTGATGTCGGCGAAGTCTTCCGACGCGACCACCTCCGCCAACGCTTCGCCGATCGGCAGTAGCAGCGTTTCGGGCGAGGTCCAGCGCCGCCGGCGCTCGATCGCGAAATGCGCCGCCGCATCCGCGTCGTCGTGGACGACGAGCACCGCGTGACTCTGATCGCGCGCGAGCAACTCGTTCAGCGGGGCCAGCTCGGCGATGTCGGCGACCAGCGGCGCACCGGCGTGGCGAAGGACGAACGTACGAAACCATTCGCGCAGCTCGCGCGCCCGCGCGGCGACACGGTCCAGCTCGCCCGGCCGCGCCCGCGCGCGCATCGACGCCAGCACGTCGCGCGGCACCAAACGCGCCTGCTCGAGCCAGTTCAGGAAGCCCGCGCCGTCGGCGATCCAGTCGACCGGCACGTCGACCGGCGTCGCGATCGAGTTGAGGAAATCCAAGCCGACCGCGTCGGCGACGAACAGGGCGGGCTCGTGGGTAACCGCCTTGCTGCCTATTGACAAGTTAGCAATCGTACCATAACCATACAAATATGACCGAGACGGTTACGACTCCCTCCACCAAACCGCTCATCGTCTTCGACGTCAACGAAACGCTGCTCGACCTCGAGACGATGAAGCCGACCTTCGCGCGCATTTTCCGCGACGATCCGGCCGCGATGCGCCTCTGGTTCGCGAACCTGATCCTGTATTCGGAAGCGCTGACGCTCTCCAACACCTACGTGCCGTTCACCGACATCGGCGGCGCCGTCATGCAGATGCTGGCCGACGCGCGCGGTATCGCGATCTCCGCGGCCGACAAGCAAGAACTGACCCGCACCTTCGCCGCGATGCCGCCGCATCCCGACGTCCCCGGCGCCCTGCAGAAGCTGCGTGAGGCCGGTTTCCGGCTGTTCACGCTGACCGACAACCTGCTCGAGGTGCAAGGTCATCAACTCGAGGCCGGCGGCATCATCCACAACTTCGAGCGCCGCTTCAGCGTCGACCAAGCAGTGAAGCGGCACAAACCAGCGCCCGAGGCCTACGCGTACGTCGAGCAGCAGCTCGGCACGAAGCCGTCGGACATGCTGCTGATCGCCGCGCACATTTGGGACACGATGGGCGCGCAGGGCGCGGGCTGGAGTGCGGCCTTCATCGCGCGGCGCGACAACGCCACGTTGGCGGTGGGCCACCAGCCCAACTTCGTCGGCAAGGACCTCGCCGACGTCGCCGACCAGCTCATCGCGCGCTACAGCGCGGTCACGGCCTAGCCGGTCATCCGCGGCCGCGTGAAGGAGCGGCGTGCAACGCGCGCCCCTCCTTCTGCCGGCCGTCGCGTTCGTCGCGCTGTTGGCCTGGCGCGGCACGGCGCCGCTCGTCGAGACGCAAACGCCGACGGCGCGCTGGTCGGGCACGGTCGTCGGCGACGTCCGCCGCAGCGGCGAGGGCGCGAGCTTCCCGTTCGCGCTCGAGGGCGGGCTGGTCGTGCGCGCGAGCGTGAGCGGCGAGGTCGCGCCGGGCGACCGGCTGACGCTGCGCGGACGGCTGTCCCCGTTCGACGAGCCGCGCAATCCGGGCGAGCCGTCGCGCCGCGCAATCGCGGTCGCCGAAGGATTGGCCGGCGAGTTGGTGGCGGGCCGGGTTCTCGCGCGTGCGTCACCGGATCCGCGCGACGCGCGCAACTGGGCGGCGCGCCTGCGCGCGGCGCTCTCGCAACGCCTGCGGTCGCTGCTGCCCGAGCCGGAGGCGACCGTGCTGGCCGGCGCGCTGTGGGGTGAGCGCGGAACGCTGCCGCACGCACTGCGCGACGACTTTCAGGCGACCGGCACCGTCCACGTGCTGGTCACCGCCGGGCTGCACCTGGGCGTCGTCGCCGGACTCGTGCTGCTGCTGTTGCGGCTCGGCGGCGTGCCGCGCGTTCCGGCCGCGCTCGGCGCGATCCCGTGCGTCGTCGCCTACGCCTGGCTGAGCGGCGCGCACCTGCCCTCGCAGCGTGCGGCGGTGATGGTCTCGCTGGCGCTCGTCGCGCGCGCGTGGGGGGCACGCGTCGTGTCGTGGAACGCGCTGGCGCTGGCGGCGATCGTCGTCGCCGCGCTGTGGCCGGCGGCGGTGCGCAGCGTGTCGTTCGCGCTCTCGTTTTCGTGCGTGGCCGCGATCGTGCTGTTCGCCGCGCCGGTCGCGCGCGCGCTGGAGCGCACCCGGCTCCCCGAGCGGGTCCGCGAGGCGCTGGCGCTGACGATCGCGACGCAGCTCGGGGTGTGGCCGCTGAGCGCGGCGACGTTCGCGGTGCTGGCGCCGTACGCGGTCCTCGCCAACGCGGTGGTCGTGCCGGCGACCGGACTCGCGATGGTCTGTGGTATCGCGGCGCTCGCTCTCGCACCGGCCCCGGCGCTCGGCGGCATCGCGGCGCTCGCGGCGCGCTGGGACCTCGATGCCATCGTCGCCGTCGTGCACCACGTCGCCGCGCTGCCCGGCGCGCGCATCACGGTCGCGCCGCCGCCGGCGTTCGCGATCGTCGCCTACGACGGCGCGGCGCTGGTGGCCGCGGGGTTGCTCCGGCGGCACGTTCGCGCCGCGATGCTGGTGCTCGGCCTCGCGAGCGCCGGCGTGCTTGCGACGACGCTGCGCCTCCCCGACGGCCGGCTGACGATCACCATGCTCGACGTTGGTCAGGGCGATGGGATCGTCATCCGCACGCCGCGCGGGCACACGATCCTGATCGATACCGGCGGGCGCCTCGAACGCGGCCCGGGAGAGGGCGGCGAATCACCGGCGGAGCTCGTCGGCGAACGGATCGTCCTCGGTTACCTGCGCCGCGCTGGGATCCGGCGGATCGACCTGCTCGTGCTCACCCACCCACATGGCGATCAGGTCCCGTTTCTGAAACGATTCGGCCGGCTATTGCGGCGCGTTTTGTTCCAGAATTTCGCCGTAATATCCGAATTCTACACTTACGTTCCGCCGTGACGTTTCAAAACTAATGCGCGTCGTTTCATTTCGAAGACTCTGTTTCGAAATGAGCCGATCCGTTTCAGAAGGTGTCGGTCTGTTTCGAAACAAGGCCGGCGATTTGAAGCACCTCAGGCCGCGTTAGAATGGTCCATCGGCGCCGTTGAGCGGCTGCGATAGCGCGATATTGCGGGCGTGCTCGCTCTACTATCGCATTCGCGAGCGCTCGGTGCTCCGTCGCGACAAAGAACTTAGGATCGAAGAAGGTCACCTCGTGCTTGCGGTAGCGAACCGAGGTGATCCCGTGGGCGGCGCTGTGCTGGGCAAGCCAATAGCCCACATTGCCCTTCGGCACACCCAACGCTTCCGCGATCGCCTGTCGGTACGTGATTCCGGCAGCGGCTATATAGGCCGGGATGTCACTCATTCGGGAGCGATCGAAAACATGCAAGGGGTCTTGCGGGGCGTGCTTTGACTGGACGGGGCATGCCGGGACCTCGGTCCGAGGAACGAGCACGACCGGATAGTGACGAGCTAGTGCGACCCCGAGCTGGCGGATTTCGGTCGCGAAGGGGTGCGCGGCGCTCAGGCCGATCGTACGCCCCTGACGCCGCACAATTTGATGTGCGACCAGTGCGCTGACGCCCCAGAAGTTCTTGCCGACGGTTACAGGTCCAACTGTCGCGTAGTACCGATCCGCCCTAAGCGGTCCGGCGGCGGCGAGGGCGATCAACACCAACGTCGCCTGCCGGCTGATGAATATCCGAGGAGGCCGTTCCGGGATGGCGCTCACCCCGAAGGCGCTATCGCGTCGAGACGTCTCCTCCCTTGTGTGGAGACCTCTCCTCCGCTGTGTGGAGATGCCTCCTCCCCCGTGAGGGGGACGGGCACGCGATGCGGCCTGTCTTAGGACACGTCGCCCATGACGCGGATGTCCAGCGGCTTCAGACCGGCTGCTCGCATCGCGTCCAGGAGAGTCTTGGCTTCCGGTCCGACCGGCGGGTGCCCGGAATGGGCAACCGTCCTCGCGCCGACCATTTCCAGCTCGATCCATCCGGCGTCCCGGAGCAGCGCCAGTCGCGCGGCTACCTGACGTCGCTTCGCCCGCGTCGCCTTCGCGATCTCAGCGAGGTCCGCGGCGCGCGCGCCCGCCAGGGCGAGCGCGAGCGCCGCGCGGCCTCGATGGTCTGCCGGCCAGCCGGGTTTCCCAGACCGCCGGGGTCCTGCCGACGCCCCGACCTCGACGCGTAGACGCGAGGCCCGACAGGCGGCCGTCACCAGCGCCCACAGCTCGGGCGCGAGAGCATAGCACGGGTCCAGAGCGTACTCGACGACGGTGCCGGACCGAGTTGGCGTTGCGCGCACCATGCCGGCGGCGGCCAGGGTCCTCGCGACGATCCGGGCGGCGGTCGGGTTGACACCGACGCGCTTGGCGAGTGCGAGGCCGTTGAGCGGTCCGCGGGACGCGAGGGCGGCGAGCACACGCGCCTGACCGGGACCGAAAATCGGCAGCAGGTCGACGGCCCGGCCCAGGCCGGTTCGCGCGAAAGTCGCTTTCGGCTTCCGTACCGGTACGGGCGGAGCATGGCCGCGCCGCGAGGCGCCGACGATCGCTCGGGCCTGCGGCCGAATCTTCGCGACGGCAAGGATCAGGTCGCGGATCTCGGGGGCCGCCGGATGGCGCTCGTCGAGCACGATCGGGATGCGTTTCCAATCGCGCCTGCGGCGGCGTAGGATGCCGTCGCGGACGAGCCGACCAACCGTGGCTCGCACGACGGACTCGTCGATCCCGAGACGACGGTGCAGCTCCGCCGCGTCTGTTTCGCCGGCGAGCGCGACGTGGACGAGGATTTTCGTCGCGGACCTGGTGACGAACAGGTCGTCCGCTTGCGTGCGCACCTCGCGACTTGGCGGTGCGGCGCGGGGGCGAGGCAAGATGGGCCGGATGTCGTCGAGCGCGGCGATCCGCCGCCCGAACGCTACAAGCTGCTCGCGAAGTGGGCCCTCGGCCAGTGCGACCCACGTCCGTGCCGGCGAGCGGCGGTCGGTCCGAATGAGCCCGCGAGATTCAAAGAACTGTACGGCCGACGCGGTGCGCAGGTTCGACGCGCCGATAGCGGCCGCCATAGACGCAAGATGCGCTCGTTCGTATTTGGCGAGCACCGCTATGACGCGCTCGCGAACGCCGCGTCCAAAGACACCGCGGATCGTCGATCGGCGCTGATCCATCGTACTAAGTAAGGAGTGGTACGATGCCAGCGTCTTGGCACGAAACCGCGACGGGTCGTGACCGGACCGCGGGATAGCTTTGGCGTACCAACGTGGGATGTCTTGGGATATCAGAATCGGCCGCGAATTCACAGCCGAAGAATTAGAGCCGCTCGAATATGCGACGCCGGCCGGCTTAGTCGTCGCACGCCTAGTCCGAGGCGCGACGCGTGACGCTCTTAACGACCTTGCAGCGACCTATACGATAGATGGAGTCCTTTGGTCAGCTTATGAAGTGCCGCTCGAATCCAGAAAGGACACCGCGACCAAAGAGGGCGCTGAGGTCTTCGGGGCAGTCCGCGCCTTCGCGATTGCGGGCGTGTCCACCGTCGCGATTCATACGGGATTTACCCCTCCGCATCCAGACCTCGCGGTGAGGGTGGATGGACTGGACGCGGCGCTCGAAGTGACTCAGGTTCGGCCCGAAGCGGACTTCACCGCGGCACAACGTGAGCTTGCAGTTTTTCTCAAGGAGCGCGTGGACAGAGATCCTGCATTGAAAGCGATCGCGATCAAGAAGCGTATAAGTTTCGGGATGGTGGCAATGCCACGCAGGCGTGATCTTGCGGCGCTGGCCGACGAAATCGTTTCACGGATAAAGGCGCACGATTGGACTTCACGCGACCTTCTCGATCCTCGATCCGACCCGCTCGGAAGCTACGTCGGACACGTAGAGACGTTCAGCGGCCCGAACCCCGAAGCGGACATACGGATCGCGTGGCTCGTTTCAACTCGCGCAATTCCAGATCAGGCTCCCATGATTGTCGATGCCATCGAGCGGAAGAATACGAAGACCTACAACGTTCGTCCACTTTGGCTCGCAATCACGGCAGTGACTCCATCCTTTGAGCCTTTGCAGCGAGTAAGGTTGGAGCGCGTGGATCCCGGGCAGTTCGACCGTGTTTATATAACCGACGGCCAGGACGCGCTTACAATCAGTCGAGTATAGAGCCGAGGGCTTGCTTCCAGCTATACAGCGCCTGCCTTTGGCTTAGAGTAGTGTGAAACGTCCGGCGCTCGGTCAGCTTTTTGTCCTAATACCAGGCGATCGATACGGCCAGACTGCACACCGAGGGTTAGGGGCATCGCTGCCCAGATTGACTTAAACCATTCAGCAGGGCTTCGATATCCGCGACGCGACGTCGTAGATCGTCGACGAGAACCCGAAGGCCCGCCGTCTCGAGGTCGTCGTTCCGATCGGCGCGCTCTTCTCCCGTCGCGAGATACCACGCGCTCACACCGAGCACGGTTCCGATCTTCAAGCCGACGATGAAACTGGCGCTCTTCGTCTGGCCAGTCTCCATCTGCCGAATGGCGCCCTCGGTGATTCCGATGGCATGCGCCAACGCCGACGGCGTCATACCCGCCGCCCGCCGCAGTCGTCGTAGCCGTTCACCAAACGATTCCACCCGAGATCACCCCGCGGCGCCGCCTTAGGCAGCGGTACCGCAGCGTCCTGGGATCGGTCCCGCGTTAGCATCCTGCCTGGGCACTCGGCCCGCGCGGGTCTAACGGTTTCAATAGGCCCGTCAGTGTGCGCGGGCCGTGACGCTCCCTGGACGGGAGAAGGGACATCACCCATGACTGCAGCTGCGATCGCAGCCCTGATTGTCGTTGTCGTCGCCGCGTCGAACCTCGGCGGCTCTTCAACCTAGACGAACATCGTGGCCACCGTTATTGCGTTCTTGGTCTTACTCGCTTCGACGCTCGGCGGTTCGTCCGGCTGACGCGACCCGGCTAGGAAAAGCCGGCCGAAACCCGGTAGAGGGCGGGCAACGGGCAACCCTGCCCGCCCTCTCCACACGGGTGTGAAGATGGCTAGGAACTCAAACCTTCGATACCTCGGACGAGAACGGACGCTCGCCGATGCCCAGCGCCTGTTCCTGGCCGCCCGCAACGCGGAAGCGCTCGGCGCCATTGGCCGCAACTCTGATCCGGCAGCGACTGCCCTGCGAGCAAGGTGTTTCTTGCGCCTGCGCGATCCGCACCGCAGCCTCGAAACACTTGAGGGACGCGCGATCGCGAACCTCGAGGACGCGGCCAAGGCCGAGCATCACGTTCTTGCGTCGGCGGCCTATCTGCGTGTCGGCGAGGCCGAAAAATCGCAGAAGCACGACGCTGCAGCCCAGCTCCTTGCCAACAGCGTCGGCGGCGCGGTCGCCGCCGAACTCGCCCTCTACCGGGCGGCCGCCGCCTGGAATCGCCGCGATCTAGTTGCCGCGCAAGACCTCGCGCTTCAAGGGCTCGAGATACCGCGCGCTGAGGCCGACGGGTACCAGCGCCCTCTCCCTCTCGTCCGCGCGCAGTTGCTCGAGACGCTCTCACTCGTCGCCGCAAGCCGCGAGGACTATCTCATGCAAGCCGATCTTCTCGACGCAGCATGGCGCGCCGAAGGAGGCGATGAGCCGCGGGCGCAAGCGGTGCATGACGAGTGGGTGCGTGCCTCGTTGCTGCGCAACTTCGCTCCGCTCGTGTGGGACCTGCACCTTAGTGAACACGCCGAGTTTCTCAGCGTGCAATCCGAACTGTTCGCATGGACTCCCGAGACGGCCGAAGCGCGGTGGGTGGTGCGGCGTGCGCTCGGGTGGCATGCCGCGCTCACCGGCGACGCACTGCGCGCATTCGCCCGCTTCCGCGACGCCGCGGACCTCGCGCCGACCGTCCCATACCGTCTTGCCTCGACGCTCGACCGTGCCTACCTGGCCGCCGAGCTCGGGCAGAAGGTTATCCACCGCGAGGAAATGGGGCGCGCATACCACCTCGCCGCGTCGATCGACTGGGAGCACGTCTGCGGCGAGGAGGCGACGGTGCTGCTCGGCGTCGTGGAAGCGTATGCGCGTGAAGACGCTTCCGTCGCGCGGTCGTGGCTGCATACGTACGACCGGGCTCGGGCAATGCCAGCGAACCTCATGCTGCTCGGCTCGAACGACCGCAGGCAGACCGCGCTGGAGCGCGACGCCGAGGGCGCCGTGCTCGCTGCCGAAGGGAACCAGGAGCGCGCCGCCACTGCGTGGCGCAGCGCGCTGAAGATTTGGGACGACCTTGGCCACGATTGGCGCGCAGCGCGGACGGCTCTCGCGATCGGTGAACTTACCCGAGCACCGGAAGCTGTAGCGGACGCGCGCCGGCGTTCGGAGACTTTCCACCGGTCATGGATTGGACGTCGCGCACGTCGCGTGGCTCGCTAGCAGTTTCGGCAGCGCCGAATGCTTGACAAGGGCTGCGTGCGGTCGTACCATTCTGTCCTGGCTGCCTCTATAGACTCCTGCGGCCTTTAGTCCATTCTCGCGGCATGCTTAGAGCGGGGACTAATGACTTGGCCGCTCAGAAAGGATCGGTGCACGGGTGCTGGCATCTCCGACATTCACGCGTAGGACGCTACGCGTATTTTCCGTCGTCCTCGCAGCGACGCTGCTCTCAGGTGGCACTGCAGGCGCCGCAAGCCAAAACGCCTTAACAGGCGTGAGAATCGGCTCCGGACGTGCCACCGCTGTCGTTCTCAAATTCTCACGGGACCCGGCGTACCAGGCGTTCTCGGCCGGTGCGACTCAGGTTCGGATCTTCAATGTCGTCAATGCCGGCGCGCCCGCTAGCATCGCAGTTGGTGGAGAGACGCTTCGCCTCGCGCAGCACGGAGCAGACCTCGACATTAGCGGTTTGTCGAGCGTCGCCCTGACCTTCGTGAGAGGTCGGAACACACTTACAATTATCACGACCTCAAGGGCCGTCCTGAAGGCTGCAATCGCGCGCAGCCGTGCAACAATTGCGCGGCAGAATCGAATGTCAAAGACGTCAATTACGACCGGCTACTTCGTCGGCGAAGCGACACGCTTAGTCGCTGCTGAGCGCCATTCCCATCTGGACCACAGGACGTATCCGAGTGAACCGTTCCGCGTGCTCAGTCAAGCTGCCGGACCGCGAATAGTGACGAATCGGTTTAGTACAGGTCCCACGGTATCGGTCACAATGATTACGCATGGAGCAGTTCCACATGACCCTGTCGTCGCGACCAGGATGCGTACGCTGACTTTCGATCGCGCGACCGGCGTGCTCCTCGGTGAGGTAGATGCACTTGCCACCGCCGCACAAGCAAAGGCGGCGAGCTATCCAGTCAATCCTTTTGGGGGTCCGTGACGATGCGACTCATAAAATTGACTGCCGCGATTGCGATTCTGACCACGCCCGCGCTGACTGGCTGCTCGCTGGTTGGCTTGCTGATCACCGCAACGCAATCCGCCGAAAACGGTGCAGCCGTGGGGAATGTTGCCGCTCTTGGGGACGACTACTACGACCCGTGCGGAGAGGATTTCGGTAACGTCCTGGAAGGCGCCGCCGCTGACTTTGCCGGCCAGATGAGAACGGACGGCTGGACCGTAACGGATCAGAACACAAACGCGAGCGTCACGGCAGCGGATATCTATAACAACGAGAACACCGACGATGCGATTTTTTACACCGGGCATGGTATTGACGGCGTTTTGCTCTTTTCCAACTACTGTGTCTCTGGTGCCCCAATCGACCAGAAGGCGTGGGGCGTGGGAGATGATGTCGGAGACTATGCGAATCCAAAGGGGATTCCGATTCCAGCTGGATCGCGCCTAAAGTGGATCTTCGCGGACAGCTCGGATACGGTCGCGCCTCCATCCTCGTATCTTGCCAACCAACCGCAGGTTACCGCGGAGTGGCATGACGCCTTCGTGTACAAGGGCTTGCATGGCATCTACGGTTTTTGGCAAGGGCCGCCGGCGACGCCAAGTGGGTGTTTCAACGGCGACCGACTCTACTGCGACTTGAACATTGATACTGCGCCGGAGGTGGCGCACGCTCTTCCCGGTTACCTCTACAGCAATACCCATCCGCCGACGACCGTGCACAATGCATGGGCGTTTTCAGCACGCGACGCGGGTCTCGTCGTGGGCTATTCCGAGATGGAAGACAGTCAAGCGCTCAACGACACATTTGGCGCACCGGGAAGCGCGTTTCAATTCGCAACGGCGAGCGGCAATCCGATTTGGTACTGGTCTGGAAGTCTCGGCGCGATAAGCGTTCCGCCCGAGTCAGTGTCGGCCACGACGTTTACCTTGAACCCGGTCGTAACGGCACCCGCAGTCGTCAACGACCAGACCTTGATTAACGAGGCGACGCCTTATGTCAGCAGCATTACAGAAACGAACAACGGCCAACTAATTAACTTATACACGCCCACAGGGGTCGGCGTGCTCCACAACTACGCAACCTCGGGAGCGCTCTCGTTCCACGGGTATGCCTACTACAACACCGTCGGCTTTTCCGCCGCAACGGCGCAGACGGCCGCAACGACCTTCGTGCAACAATCGCTGGGACTTCCCGCGGACGCGGTCTTAGCGTCGGAGAATGCGGATTACGTTTATAATCCTTCGTCCGGCAGCACGACGATTACCGGGTACTCTCTGACCTGGCGCCACACCGTGCCAACGCTTGGCGACCAGATTGTTGTCTTCGTCGACGACGATACCGTATCAACTGTAACGTGCACAGGCGGCTGGGAGTCGGTATTGATCCCCCCGAACCCTCACCCGGTGGAGGTCTGCAAAGCCGAGACAACCACAATCACGCACACGCCGAATATCTCCTATGCCTTCTACCAGTGGCATGCACCCGTCGCACAATCGACAACGCGAACTGAACAGAGCGCCGGCCGCTCGACCGGACAGCAGTCGATTGATGCTTACACCGCCTCGCTGAGCCTTCCGGCCGGAGACGTCGTCACCAGCTACACCGCAGGTTATTGGTTTGGCGGAGTGACTGACCCGACGACGACGGGTCAGTCAGCGTGGCTGTTCACCGTTAACGGGACCTTGATAATAGCCGTCGACGCGTTCAGCGGAGCAATACTCGGCACCCGAAGCTTGTGATAACCTGGGCCCCGTGTGTGCTTGCGGCCGTGCTTGCGGCAAGCACACCGTCTCCCCTGGGCGCTACTCCCGGATTTGAGGAAGTATCCGCGATCTCAACTTCCGGTGCGGAACTTCGCATCCAAGTGACCGACGAGCACTTCTCCTACGCACTTGATCAGCCGCCGATGGGAGTAGCGACGCGGGTTGTGATTGCGCACTGCCGCCTCGCACCTGGCGTTGGCCAAGCGATCAAAGATGTGACCAAGGCGATCACGAGCCTTGCGTTCGAGCAGATCAATGACAACCTGGCCATCGATGTTGCGGCCGCCTCAGGCTCGCAAATTAGCGTGCGACGCTCGGGACGGTATCTCGTCCTATCGGCCGCTGGTCCAGTACTGAGCGGTCCGCCGTCCGTCGGCAACTCGAGCACGCGGCTCGATCATGGGCAGAGGCGTGTGGTCATACGTCTTAAGTACGCTGGAGTCGGAGAGATCGCGGACGCTCTCGTCCCAAACGCTCAGCTATCTTCCAACGACTCGCTCCCGACGATCCCCGGTGGCGTATCCGGGGGAACCGTTGCCGGGCTGGGTACGCCTGTGCAGACCGCCATCACGCCAACAAGCGATCGCGAAAGTTTGCCGGCAGAGCACGTGTCATCGCAAATATCAGTGGATCAACGGCTGAATGCTTTGATTCTGACGGGGACCGATGACGAGATTCGCGACTTTGAGGATACGATTTCGCAACTTGACGTTCCGGCTCCAAGTGTCATGATCGACGCTGAGATCGTCGAATTGGACGAGCAGGGTGCGCGAGATCTCGGCATCGACTTTTCGGCTGGCGGGAATGCCGGAACGGCGACGATGGCGGTGCATAACTTAGCAGCTCCAAGCTCCAGCGCGTCTTTCCAGGCCGCACTATATGCCGAAATACAGAACGGACGGGGAAAGATCTTGGCCCGCCCTCGCATAGCGACACAAAGCTCGGTTCCGGCCTTCATTCAGACGGGCGATGCTATTCCGGTCTTTACCGCTGTCACGTATCCTGGCGCGACTGCTGTAACCCAGCAGCAAGTGCAGTATGTCAATGTCGGAGTCACGCTCGCGATTCGGCCTCGCGTAGGACCGAACGGCGTAGTTGTCGTGAACATTGAGGCAACAGTATCGAGCGTCACGGGATACGTGCAAAGTGCTCCAGAAGTCAGCGAGCGCACAATTACGGCGATTGCGAATGTCAGGGACGCGCACAGCTTCGTACTCGGCGGGTTGGTCCAAGAAAGCGACATCTCGCAAGTCGCTCACCTGCCTGTTCTCGGCTATTTGCCGATCTTGGGCAAGCTCTTTTCCGTCGAGCACTCCACGCATCAGAGAACAAACCTCTACATTACGATCACCCCCCATGTCATCGACCCATCGGCGCTTGGCGACGGCTCATGAAGGATCGCGGTTCTGCGGTTGGGCTCGTCGCGGTATCAGCAGCCCTTCGAGGCCTCCTCTGCGTTGCCTTAATCGGAGACTCTGTCAACTCCGCTAACACAGCGTTAGCGTCGCCAGGTCGGCCCCTTGTCGGCGATATCGTCCGAGACGATGTCGAGCGCTTCGCACACGGTCTACCCGTTCAGGTCGCTCTGGCAACGCCCGAGGACGGTAGCCTCGACTTCGCGTTCAACACGCGCAAAGACGACCGATTTGCAGTAGGCTCCGTTGGTAAGAGCATAACCGCGGCAATTGCACTTGGTTTATTTTCGACTTCGGAGATCGAAGGCCCAATTGCCGATATAGCGCCGGGAATCCCAGGAGGGGCAACCGTGCGCACACGCGACCTCCTACTGCACTCGTCTGGCTATCAAGACGTTCTTTCGGCCGCACCGCAAGACCTGAGTGAATGCGCGTTTTCCGTATTGTTGGCGTTGCCACTGGCGTTCGCGCCAGGTTCCGAAATGCGCTACTCAAGCACTGACTACATCGTTCTTGCGAAGCTGATCGAGAAAAAGACTGGCGCGGAAATCTCGACGGTGTTCCTTTCGTTCTTCGAGCGCGCGGGAATGAGAAATTCTGCGTTGCTCCAGCTACCCGTGACCGTACCCGCTGCGGCACTGTTCCCAGCAGAGTCCGGTCAGGTGACCATTGACGTACCGGATTTCATCGGTACGGGAGGCGTTTTGGCGCCCGCGAGCGACATCGTAAAATTCGACGAATTTTTCTTCAGTCAGCGCGACCTGCTGCAGCGTCTAAACAGCCTAACTATGGTCCTTCCCGGCAGCTCGACTGAGGTGCCTGGTTGGTTCGTAGCTCGTCGGGGAGCGTCCGACCCCGAATACTGGCACGACGGAGCCTTCCCGGGCTATAGTGCAGTAAATATAGCAATTCCCTCGCGCAAGACATTTATCGCGATAACGGCGCGGGGCAAGATTAACGCTTACCTGGCGGCGAACACGATACTGGATGATCTAGGGATCTAAGCCGAGACGCAGATGCCAAGAACGCTCGCGCAGGTTAACTCGACGAAGAAGCGGAGAAGCGATGCACATTTATGATGGTTCCCTGGCCGTGCGCGCAGCGCGTACCGTTCGAGAGCGCGCCAGTTGGCCCCGACGGCTGCCAGTGGGCATTGCGATGGCCATCGTCACTGCGGCGATGCCGGATATCGCAGCGAGCGCCGATGTTTCATCGCCGCAAGTTGCGATATCGGCGGGTTCGTATGCGGTCGAAGAGACTGACGTGCCGGGGGGCGTAAGCTTCACGCTCGTCTTTAGCGTCTCCAATACGGGTCCCGACGCATCGGTGAAGCTCGGCGGTGCATACCGGTACCAAGCTATACCTTCGATGGAATATGAGCCCCACAGGCTTGCCGGGCCGAAAGGATCCGCGCTCGATCGTGTTGAGGGGGCCCCGGCAACAACAATACCAAAGGACGGCTCGATTCGCCTAAGCATTCGCGGCCCGCTCTTGACTGGTGACGCTGTGAAGCATCTTCAGCATGGCTCATCGACGGTTACGTTCGTCGGCATACTACAGGCACGATCCGGCCCGCACGTCGACACGATCAACATTTGTCAGACGTTCGTGGGGGACCTGACGACCCCGAAGACGCTGGACTGCGTTCCAGCGCTTGAACGCACCACGCTTCCGTGATTTTCGCGCGACGGGCCGTTCAGAGCTAAGATAGGCGTTGGCCTTCCGAGCCGTTGACTGCTGTCGTGGCCGGTGCAAACCGTCGCAGAAGCCCCACGTTCCAGCCCTGCCTTGCACCTCCGATGAGAAGGCGGCGGGCCAGGTCGCGCACGTGCTGTAGGTGGTTCCTGAGGCCACGGGCGGATCGACAGCAGGCAACGCGTTACTTCCATGTGCAAATCACCTGACGGTGAGCGGTAGGAGCAACAGCACGGGCCTCCTTCACCGCGCGCTCCGTCTTCCGGTGGCGAGCAACCTGGACTTCGTTGTGCCGCGACCAGCGACCGAACGTGACCAGCTGCGCGTCGTGAACGACCATACTCTTCGCCGACAGCTCGTCGCAAGCGGCTATGCGGAGCCCATTAGTCGCCTCGCGGCCGCAGAATGTGTGCGGCGATCGTGCGACTCCACCCGAACGGCGTTGCCCCAGCCGCTGCGATTTCATCGCCTTCCCTCGAACGACGTCCGCCCCGCCGAACGTCGCACGTGTTCCGCGAGCTCGAGACAGCCATGCGCCAGCGCTACGCGCTGAAGGCGGCGGTGCTCCAGGAAGCGTTCCATCGTATCGAGGCCGATGCGGCGTTCAGCCAGACGCTACCTCGCGCTGCTAACGCGCGACTGCTCACGACCGCAAGACGGCACGACCTTCCTCAACGAGGCGGTCTTCTATTTCTCGCTGCTGCCGCCGGGCGCGAACCGGTTCCGGGCCCGCGGCGCGACCGGCACGCCCGCGGCGACGAGACGCTGCTGACGTACTATCTGCGCACGTACCGCCATCATGGACTCGCTCAAAAAGTGGCTCGCGAAGGGCGATCCGGCGAAGGCGAACGACAAAGTCGATGAGACGAGCGTCCGGCGTACCGGCAGGACAGCCGCCGCTACGCGATGGCGCGCCGCGTCATGCTGCGCGCGCTGCCGCTCGTCGTCGCGCGCTGGCCGACCACGTCCCTCGAACCTTCCGCTTCGACGACGCCATCCTATATAATTGGAACATCCCACGATGCCAGCGTCCCGGCATGGCGGGCTCTCGGAACGGTCGATCGTTCTATAATCGCATCGGATCGCGACGAACGTTCAGGACGATGGTCCGTCCGTGATCGGCGGCTGCGCTGGCGGCCGTTGTAGTTGTATAGATCGATTGGACTTTTTGCGACAATCGAGTCGGCTCGTCAATCGCCTTATCTGCCTCAGGCAAGCTGAGCCCGTGTAGGCAACGGAGCAGATTGGGTGTGAGGCAGGGACTTCCCGCCGGTGAATTCGGGATGTCTTCGGCGACGACTTGTGTGACTACCATGGTCAAAAGGCAAATCGGTAGCATGTTGCGCATCTTTTTCTCCTTTTCGCGCGACGCGAGAACGCAGCGCGAAGAGGAAAAGCCGGTTCGCTACTGAGTGCTCTTACTTACATCGTAGTACAATCGACGCGGAAAAATCGCCGCCGGTCGAATTCGTCCCTGAGCGCCGATGAGGATCGCGCATCGCTCCTCGTGCAGATCTTCGTCAACGAACGACTAGGCAGGCACGTCCCTTCCGTCGGCGTGGGCCGCCCCGGTCGACGCGGCCGTCCGTGAATTCTTTTTCTCCCGAACCGTCATGATGCTTATTACCCGACCCCGCCGTAGGCGATCGCGTACAGGGATTGCTCGACGGCCCGCACGCCGGCATCCGTCTCGATCATCGCGAGCGGGGTTTTGTTCCGGAGAAAGCGGTGCGGCGCTCGGAGCCACCGTTCGGCCTTCTCGGAATCGCCGATCATCTGGACGGCCAAGGCCCGTATCTTCGATCGGTACGTCGACGGCGGAAGTACCGGCAGATCGTCAGCCAGCCGCCTCCGAAGAGGTAGTTCTGCGGCTTGAGCGTGCGCCGTATGGTATCGGCGACCGCGCGGCGACGGGCTCGTTCGGCCGGCGACAGCTTCGCCATCTCGCTCGGGACTAGCATCGTGACGTCGATCTTTCCCACGGCGGCGCTCCTTTCGCTGACTTACTTGACTGTCATCTGCGCGTGTTGTGCCACAACGTTCCATCGCGCTTGATATTTTCTGCCGCCGTAAAGGTAAATTGGTCTACCGTCTTGTTGTATTGTTGGATGATGCCGACGAGTTCGTAGTGGAGCGGCGTGCGGCGAAGCACCGGGCCTCCGCTCATTCCGCCGAAGTCGTAGTCCTTCTCATCCTCCTCGGTCCGACCAAAGGCGTTGACGAGCGTGATGTCCGAGCGGTCGGTCTTGACATTGAATCGATCCGGCATCGCTCGTGTAACGGTCATGCCGATCATCGAATACGGGTTGCTTTCGATGTCCCAGCCGTCTGCACTATCCTTCCGTAGAGCACCCGGCCAGCCAGCGTACGCGACCACGTCTTGCTCGCCCACTGAGTCGGGCGGCCAATGGTCCGGCTGATAAAATTGACGCGGTTTGCGCTCCTCTTGCGGAACGTCGCGCGGCGTCAGCGTCACGTCCGAGACGTCGAGATTAGCGAGATCGCTGCCGTCATCGATGTCGATTATCCGTTCGTCCAGATCTCGGATCGTTTTGCCTGGAATCTGGAAGACGGTGAGTCCGCCGTCTCTATTCCGTTCTTCCTGGGCATGGCGCACCACGTGCGCGTTGGTCAGGATTATCTTTCGGCCGCCCAGTTCAAGATAAGTGACGGTGGCGGAGAACACGCTCGGGCCGAACGTGCCGGCTGCACCGGGTGGTCTACCGATGATAACCGGATCGCAGAAATGCAGCGGCAGCGCGAGCGCTAATCGTTGCATTTCCGCCTTCTTTTCGGCGGCAGAAAAATCGGCAGGCATGATCCATGATTGTACCTCGATCACAGTGCGCCGAACTCCGCATCGAACCACTCGGAGTTCGCCGGTGCGCCGGCCTGCGTGTCGGCCACCAGCCCCAGCCCGATCCACGTCGCCGACGCGTTCCCCACCGGCCAGTCCGGACACGTCGCGTAATTCGGCGGCTGCGGGCAGCCGGCCGCGATCGACTGCCACCCCTGCACCACGCCGCCCCAGTTGGCCGCCAGCGACCCGCCGTCTTCCGCCACCGAGTAGGCACCGCCGACGGACTCGGCCGCGGCGGGCACGCCGTGCGCGGTCTCGTACGCGGCCGCGGTGACGCACTGCGGCGGACCCTGGCCGGCCGGGCACTGGTCCGGGCCCGCGCCCGGGTTCGCGTTCACGAACGCGGCCCACTCGCGCGCGGCCTCCGTCTCGATCTCGTCGATCGCGTACGGCGGTTCGCCCAGCGAGGAGCGGTAGGCGTTGATCGACGCGAGGCCTTGGAGGTCGGTCGCGTCGACGACGTCCAGGGTGATCTGCGGCAGCGCGGTCGCGCCGGCCGCGATCGTCGTCTGCGCGTGGTAGACCGGCAGGGTCGAGGACGCCGGCGGGAAGACGACGATCCACGCCTGGCCCGGAGTCGCGTTCACGAGGAACGAGCCGCTGGCGTTCGTGGTCGGCGTGCCGGCGGGCGCCGTGGTCCCGGCCGGGAAGGCCGCGCCGACGTACACCGCGGCTCCCGAGACCGGATTGTCGTTGGAGTCCTTCACCAGCCCGGCAACGGTCGCGGCCGCCGGCGACGCCGTGGGGGAAGCCGTCGGCGACGCTGTGGCGCGCGGCGTGGAGGACGGCGTAGCGCCCGAGGCGGTCGGCGTGGGCGAAGGCGTCGCTCCTCCGCCGGCGGGGACCGGGCCGCCGCCCGAGCTTCCGCCTCCGCCCGCGCACGCGGCGAGCAGCGCGAGCGCCGCGATCGCGAGGACGCGCCGGGTCACTGGTAGATCACCGAGGCGGGAAGGTCGGCCACGGTGGCGCCGCCGGCGTCGCGATGGATCGTCGCGTCCGCGTCGGTGACGTCCGCGGGGAGGACGCGCACCAGCTTGCGCGCGATCATCGCGGCGCCGAGCGCGTTCGGGACGAACTTCGCGTCGAAGCGGACGGAGGAGCCCTCGGGGGATCCGATCCGGGTCGCGACCATCGCCCCGATCGGGACGTAGCCGGCATCGTCGGCGGAGGATGCCGGCGTGGTCGTCATGCGGTCCTGGGCGGACCAGGTGAGCTTCGCGCAGAGGCCGCTCCGGCCCGAGGTGACGGGGGAGACCGCGACGCCAGGGAGTCCCGCCCACTTCGCGACCTGGTCGCGCATGAATGCGCGGCCCAACGCGTCGGTGCGCGGGTTGCAGAACGAGAGGGGGACCTCGACGGTCGGCGGCCGGGCTGCGAGCGCTTCGCGTACCGCCCTGCTCGCGTCGCCCGTTCCTCCATCCGTCCCGCCGCCTCCGCACGCGGAGAGCGAAACGATCATGACGAGGGTGGCGAGGATGGGACGCACGAGGACCTCCGGCCCGAAGGGAGTGGGCGGCGGTCTTCTCCGCGGGAGCATTCGTAACCCGCAATATATTGCGCTGGTCGGTCGGCGAGGCCGCCGGAATGCGGAAGGGTGGCGGATGGCTGGACGACGATCGTGCGGCGCGTGTCGCGGGCGGTCCGCGATCGCCGCCTCGCGTTGGAGATGAGCCAGCCGGACCTCGCGCGTCGGTCGGGTGTTTCCCTGCGCCGAGTGCAGCAGATCGAGGCCGACGGCGACGCCGATACGTTGAATCCCAGCCTCCGGGCGCTGTACCTCATCGCCCGCGCGCTGGATCTCGATGTGGTCGAGCTGCTATCGCCGCAGCCGCGAGACCGCCCGGCGCGAAAGCGCGCGCCACGCAAGGACAAGGAGACGAAAGGCTGAGGTTTTCGCGGCGATTCGTCGTCCGTTGCCGAGGTCTGCCGATGCCGACGCTGCGAACTTGCCGTCGAGATGTCTGCGGCGCTCCGCCCTGCGGACGACACCCTCGTCGGAAAACTGACGAGACGAGGTCCCTCATTGCCTCGTGCGCCGGGATCGTCCGAAGTTCGCCGAGCCGATCGTCGCGTTCCGAGACGAACGGACTATTCGCCTCGGCGGACGAGCTGCTCGACGTCGAAGGTGTCACCGCTAAGCATCTTCGATCTCTTCGGCGACGCCACGCTTCTTTTCGGCAGCGTTTAGAAAAGATTTCCGTTCCGATCGTCTACGCGGAAGATGAACAGGGCGAATCGACCTTCGTCATCGTGGCCGTGACGCTTCTGGCGTTTGCCTGTTACAGCGCGCTCCGGCGGATACACCTACGCGTCTGAGGAGCTTGACCGCCCGTATCTCGTTTGCAGCCGGATCATTCCGGATGAGTCCTGCAGGTTCATCATAGGGGGCTAAGTCGTTGTCAGATCGTTTCCCGACAATGCGCGCCTGGGCGAAGGCGGTCGACGCGAGACTCATCGAGATCGCGCCGGGCTTGGAGTTTCATTTAGAAGGAAAGAGCGTCTTCGAGGTTCTTTCCGGCTCCGGCGTTCCGGAGGAGGCCTTCGATCAACCATGTTGGCTGAATCAAGGAGCCTTTGTGTCGATCTGGCCTCCAAGTGACGTGCAAGATCAGGCCCGCGCGGTGTTCGTTTCTCCGGTGGTTCCCGGTTTTCCGACGAAGCCATGGGAGGAGCGCTACTATCACCGCACCCGGCCGGCGGCGCTCAAAGCCGCCGATGATATAGCGCGTTTTCTTCTCGCCGAGTAGTTATGGGAGCCTCGTTCGGTCAATGCGGCTCTACGCAGACCGCAGTGCGCGGCTGCTTAGATTGCAGCGACTCGAACGAAACAGCTTAGATCGTTGCGAGGCTGTTTGAAAGCTGCGGCTTCTTCATAAGCACTACGGCATCCAATAACATTGTAAGGAGAGGACCGACTCGTTTCCAAACGACGACTCCCTCCCGCGTAAAGCTGAAGCCATAGACGACGACCGATGCATCAACGCCCGTAGGCTTTCGGTCAGCGACGTCGCGTAGGAGCCGTGCGTCCTGCAAGACCGAGAGAACGTCTTGAAGCGTGCTCCAATCGTCTTCGTGGCAAGCGTCCATCACCATGCGTTCTCCGCGCTGAACCGCTTCGTTCATGTGAACGAACAGCGTCCTCACGTTTTCGGGCATGCCTTCAGGACCGCGTTTGATCATCAGTTCGCCGAAGATCGCGGTCGTCGTCAGGTAGGTGTTCTGACTGATGTCCAGAGCTTTGGCGGAGTTCCTTATTCTATTCCTGAGGGGCGACGGGGCGCGCCATAAGACCCCTGTCGATGAGCGATCGTCGGTTCGGTCCACCTGGCGATCGGCGTCATGCATGGTTTCCTCCCGTTATCCACAGGTGCTCAAACGATAGCACCAAGGTGCTATCGTTTCATCCACAGATTACCCACTCCTCCCGAACCTGCGTTCGGTGGAGAACTTTCCCCTGGGCCGTGCGCGCGCGCCGGACTTTCCCCCAGAGTGACCCGCGACGCGTCGCGCAAACGTTTATCTTAGGCCTTCAGCGCGAATGGGGGGAGATGAGGCGGTTGGAACCGCTACCATCTGGATGGTGGAACCTCTCACGTCTTCCGTGCAAGGACAGAGGACTTTCCCGCTACCGGGGGTAACTGCGGGCGGAACGTCCACCGCTCGGGTTACCGAGTAGCCTCCCTCTCAAGAGGATTGCGATCGAGAAGGCCCTCAGGCGCCGGTCACGGCGCGTCTAAGCACCGAGCCCCTTCGAAGTAGCGCAAAAAGCAGAACGACCGCTTATCAGCCTGGCAGCCGGCGGTCGTCCTCTCCGAATCGCGCGCTCCCAAGGAATGGTCGCTCCGCGTGTCGGCGTTGCAGACGTATTGCGCCGCGCGCGGCTAGGCCTCCTGTTCGGTAGCTCCCCTATCCGAACTAGGAGGTCCATCACAGAATGCCCCCGCGCAAGAAACCCGGCGGGCCCAAGCGCCCTCCCAAACCGCCGAAGTCGGTCACCCACTCCCAAAAGGTGCCGCTCTGCGGTGCCGCCAGCTTCACCGACTACTTCGGGCTCGACAAGGCAGCGTTCTCGAAGATCGGCGCCTTCGACCTGATCGTGAATCGCGACACGAAGCTCATGATCGACCCGAAACTGCTCGCGACGACGAGCGCTCCGGAGCTTAAGGGAGCCCGGGCGAAGTTGCTTCGCCGGTACCGCCAGATCTTCAAGCTGCTCGCCTCCAGCCAGTTTCGGGGCGATGAATTCGACCGGGCCGCCTACCGGCTGACCGACTTCCCTGAATTCCGCGGCGTTGGCCTGGGCTACGCGCGGGAATCGGTCGACGGCAGCGGTTGGGCCGACACAATCCGTTCTCAGGTTCTGGAGACGGCGAGAGCGGTCGTGCAAGCCGGCCTGCGCGACCCGGAGTTCTTCGAGTTGCTCGCGCTGTTCGAGCGGAACATCGGGGCCGACCGGATCTCGGACATGATCGGGACGATCATCCGCGACGATCTGGTCTCCTACACTCAGCGGGTTTGCGGGCAACTCGGCGTCGGCATGAAGTCCTTCCCGCTCGACAAGAGCGGGACGACCTATGCCGAGCTGCCGTGGTACATGAACGAGGACGCGCAAGAGCGCTACATCATCCTCGCCCCGCGCGACGTCCTGAGCGCACTGCCGGTGGCCCTGGATCGTAGCGACATCTCCTCCGTGATGTCGCAGAACGAAGGGCTCCGACAGCATCTCAATGCGACGATTGAGGGTGACTGGCAAGCCATGGTGCGCGACTCGAAGGGTAAGACCCTGACCCGCGAGTCGTTCCTGGAGTATCCGGAGGTCTTGCGTGCGTTCATCGAACGCTATCGCAACGCCGAAGCGCACGTCTACGACCTGGAAAAGGATCCGGAGGCACGGAAGCTCTGGTACGAGATGGCGCGCCGCTATATCGAGGATGGGCCGCCGAAGCTGGAGCTTCCCGCAGAACCGAGCGGGGACGATCTCTTCAACGTCGTCGTGAAGATCGTCGAACAGTTCAAGGGAATGGTGGAGAACAACCGGCTTCGCGACGCGCTCTTCGTTGGCGATCATCCCCGCCGCGAGAAGGTCGTCCAGTCGGTGTTCCATGCTATCGCCCGTGTGCACTGCGGTTACAACGACCTCGACGTTTCGGCTGAGACCGATGGCGGCCGAGGCCCCGTCGATTTCAAGCTCAGCCACGGGGCGGCGTTCGCGACGTTGGTCGAGCTTAAGCTCTCGGACAACAGCCGGCTCGCGCACGGCTATTCGGTGCAGCTTCAGGAGTACAAGAAGGCGGAGTGCACCGCACGTGCTATCTACCTCGTGCTGAACGTCGGCACCGGCGCAAGCGCGAGAAACATCGCGAACCTTCGCAAGGTGATGGCGGAGCCGTGGGACGGACCGAAGCCGACCGTCATCTTCGTGGACGGAACCCGTAAGCCGTCAGCGAGCAAGACGCCGCACCCGAAGCCTCCGCCGAAAGGCGGACGACACACTGCGCCGCTCCGCGTGCCCGGTGTTCCCGGACCGACGTCGACGCAGACGGGGAGTGTCGAATGAGTTCCGGGTGCTCCGAATTCGCCTGGAATAGGTCCCCAAGGGGGTGGGCACGGTCCACTACGGGACGGCGGCGCGCGTCGACCGCGAGGAAGATGCCCACACCCGGCGCCGCCGTCTCCCTCTGGTACCTGACGTGACACGGCCTGTGAGCCGTGGCCCGGTGCACGCTTTGTCGCGCGGACCTCAGGCTGGGAAGCGGATGCGGCTCGAAGCGACGAGCGACGACAATGGACGCGAATTCGTCCGCCTTCATGGCGCGGAGCATCAGATCGAGCGAGCGCACTGCGTCGATCTGAACGAAACGTTAGAGATATTCGGGGCGCGCAACGCCTTCTGGGCGCAAGCACCGGATACGCGTCGACGGTTCCGATTCGAGTGCCCGGACGACGAGTGCCGTGAATTGTTCCACCCGACGATCGCCGGTGTGAACTACGACAAGCTCGTGAACGACCGAGACTTGGGAAATCATCTGCGCGCACCGCACTTTCGTTGGATCGAGGCCGCTGCTCACTCCGCTACCTGTGAACTCGTCGTCGATGCGCTCGCACGCGCAGAGGTCGCGAAGGAGGCCGGTCCGGTTGCCTCACCGGACGATGCGCTTGGTCAGCGGCTCACGACTTACAAGGCGACCGACTACGTCGATGTCTTCGTCATCGAGCTGCCGAAGCGGGGCGCGAAGGGACCCACTTCGCGTGACCTGCTTTCGCCAGGTCGAGTCTCATCTTTCGAGCGCCGGCGTACTCTGGTCGTCGAACGCAGAGCCGCGCTGCGGGCGAACTTGACCGAATCGCGGGTCTTGCAAAGCATCGTGTCGTGCCACCAGCGCCTTGCGGCTGCGCGCGTTGCAGACAAAGCTAAGCTGAGGATCGGTGGTGTGTGGCGGACGTACTACGAGTGGTTCTGCCCGATGGGACGGGCGGCGGCGCAAGACGAGAATCGAATATGGTACGGGGGCGCCAGCGTTCGTAAATATGGAGAGCGTTACTCGGTACGCTTCTACGATCGAATCGCCGTAAGCGTCGATAGACTGGTTCCCCTTGGCATCGTCGTCACTACAGCGGAACTCGATGCGAGTCGGGACGGCCGTTACTACCGTGAAGTCCTCGATCAGGTACTTGCTACGCGAGGCGGTTATGTAACGTGCTGGGTGTACGGACGTATCGTACTGAGCAGCGACTCAGCCCGTTTTGAAACACGTGGAATCTCGGACATGGTTTTTGCGCCGAGGGCATCTCGTCGCGAAGGCCCACTCGACGGTCGGACCTCCAAGAATCCTGAGAAAGACAAGCGTTGATTCCTACTCACTTGCCCCGCGTCGCGCCCGAATAGTTGCGCTTGACCTAACCGTCAGAAACGGAAAGTAAAAATGGGTGCTCTCTATACCATTCGTGTCGAACTCCACGGGGCCGAGGGAAACAAGGCCGCCTACGATACGCTTCACGGAGAGATGCATAAACGCGGCTTCAAGAACTACGTAAGGTACCCCAGTGGAGAGTCGTATTGGTTGCCACCAGCCGAGTACGTCGTCGAGGCACCGACGAAGACCAAGGACACCGTTCGTGGGAACGCCGGCGCTGCCGCTGCGAAGACGGGCTTCAACTACTCGCTATGGGTGTGCGAAGTGTATCAGACGGAATACTGTAGCGCCGCTTTGACGAAGAAGACGTCTTGACCGCGCATCACGCCAGATGACGTCCGTGGCGAATCTCGTTGATGTTTGGGACGCCGAGACGTTTGACGAAGGCCTGATGGCTCCGCTGCGGTCGAACGCGGACCTTGTGCGCAGCTATATCGCAGCGGACAAGGACATCTCCATCCAACGGGAGGCTTCTCGCGGAAGATTGGTCTATCAGAGTAATGCCTACGCTGACAGGTATCATCATTTTCTGGAGAATCTCGGCCGTCAGATGGAGCTCAGCACGATTCGCGCCTGGCACTACACGCGGCTGACCGAGTCCGAAGTCGACGCGCTGAAAACGACCGGCCTTTACCTTTCGACCGTGGAAACTACGCGCGAGCGTCTCGATGCGCAAGTTACCGACGGACAGATATCGGTCGAAATTGCGAATGCACTTTTTGAGGCGAGCCCGTTACGTGACCGCCAGCAGGCCGATTCGCGTGTGAACCGCTTCTGGATGACCTCCCAACCCACGGCGGTCGACGACGACGACGTAACCTTGCTCCTCAACAACTGGGGCGGAGAGGTCGTGTATTTCTGGCTCCAGGACGAGTATCTGGAGCGTGTTGTCGGGGGCATTGGCCAACCGCGCGTCCTCGAACTCGCGGTTCCGCTCAGCGCGACGGAGCACGGCTACCGTGCGGCCAGGGCGGTCTTGGCAACCTTCGCGCGAAGTCTCGGCTGCGACACTAGTTACGAATCCTTCGATCTCTGCGCTATCCGCCCGCTCGGGCCCGAAGCCGTCCTGGCGGTGCACACCGAGGGCGAAGCGACTTTCGAACGGATCGGGAAGGGATATCCGACGAGCTTTCATCCGTCTGTGAATACTTAGCGGTTCGCGGAAACGCAAGAAGATGGTCGAGTATTGGGCCGCACGAGTCGATGTTCTTCATTCGCAGCCGCCAGCGCGGCTCAGATCCAGAACTTGGCCTACGAGCGGTTGAAGCAAGAACAGGCTCTCTAAGAGACGTATTGTCGGGATCGTCGTCGCCCGCAGTTGTTCTGGGAGTGGCGATCAAGCAAGGTAAAGATATAGTGCTGCGCTGGTAAGCAGCGTAGCTGGCTCCCTCTCACCGCGCCTCCGACCGTCTATGTAGGACCGACGGCAGAGAATAGGCCATCTCGTTCGGCATCGCGGACGATCTCTCGTAGACCCTGGATATATTCTCCGGCAAGCTCAATGACGCCACGCGGCCCTTGTGGTCCGTCCTTGAGGGACTGATACGCGTCACGGGCAGCGGGTTCCAAGTCTGCCTCCACGTAAGTGAGACGCATTCTCGTGTACTTTGGCTTCTGAATGTCCGACGGAATCAGAATTGCGCGCCCGCCGTCGACCAGCCGGACGACGTCCGCTCGGACCGCGTAGCTCACATCATAGGTCTTGGCGACTACGGCCGCGTGGTCGTGCATGTCCTGATTCGCCAGGGCCGCGTGAAATTCGAAGAGCTTCGGCTCAAGACGGATTTCCAGCCATCCTCTTTGGCCAACCTCGTCGGTCTTCTGAATGAGATAATTTCGAGCCGTGCGCGCCGCTGCGAAAAACGCCTGAAGATCCCGGTCAAACCGACGGCGGGCGTCGAGTTCCGTCTCGATGGCGTTGCTCTCCGCCGATTCCGCAACTACCCTCTCATGCTGAATGAGGGCGCCGATATGATCGCCGGCACTACGAATGCGGCGATCGATCTCGATCGTCGTTGCATTCCGGAGGCGCTGAGCCTTGCGCGTCATCTTGGTCCTCCGCTCAGGTTATATGCGCTCCGGAGAAAGTATGCGCAGGTGCTTTCTCGGCGCAAAGCCGGAGTCAGCTTCGATACGGCGGAACGCCTCCTGACGAACCGCCGAACGCAGTGCGGCGCGCTGACGCATCGCCATTTCCAACTCGCGGAACGTCCGCTCGAAGTCGTCACCCTGCGCCTTGCCAACTCGGCTCTTAAGAACGCTGATCTCGTGGTTCGCGCGCAGGTGCATCTCGGCGCCTATTTCGCGTTCGACCGCATCGATTCGCGCAAGGAGTTCGACGAGTTCCTCCACCGTTGGTAAGGCGGATATCGCGGCCTCGTTCTCCGAGGCTCGGCGCCTCGGGGCGTTGCCGGATCCATCGCGGACGAGACGGATGATCGGAACGCACTTTCTGCGTCCTCGCGGGCTTTGGACCGGTTCGGCGTAGCCGGCAGCGATCAACTTCCGTCGGAATGCGAGGTCCTCGACCACGCGCAATTCGGCGGCCTCTACTCCTCGCGGCCGGCGATCGACGAAGTCGTCGTCGCTCGCGACCGGCAGACTGGAGGCGCGCTCCCACAGGCTTGTCGACGCAAGCCGCTTCGCGTTCACGGTGGCGATTTTTACAAGATACCGTCCGTGCACCTTTACGTGCAATACGACCTCGAAAAACCGGCAGGATACGTTATTCACGGCAGACAACGGTTGCTTGCTCGTATTCTTTCGGGTGAAAGGACTTGCCGTGACTCGTCGTCTTCTTTCGGCGCTTCTTGGTCTTGCATTGCTCTTTGGGGGCTCGGCCCCAGGTCACGCGAAGACGTCGACGGCGCCGGTTGCGCAAGGGCAGCTACGTCTCTTCGCGACGGGGGTGGCGGCGCAACGTCACTGTCCGCGCGACGAGGTCGTGTGGCTAAATACCAACAGCGGCATCTACCACGAGAAGGGCATGCGCTGGTACGGCAACACGAAAGCCGGCGCGTACGTCTGCCGCAAGGAAGCTGACGCGGCCGGCGACCGTGACACGCGGAACGGTCAGTAACATTGCTCGCGGATAACGGATCATGAATAAAGCGGCAGCGGTCATCGCGCTCGGCGCCTCCATTTACCTCGTCGCCGAGGCGGCGATCCAGAAGGAGAGGTCGCTGCTGGCGCAGCTCGTGCGGGTCCTGTCCGATTGATCCCCAAGGCGTCCCGATGTGCAGCTCGTTGCACTACGTGCGTCGGCGCCCGTCGCGAGGTAGCATGATGCGACCCGACTCGTCGGTCCATCGTGTGAGCCACTTGCGCCATCGGACCCGGTCCATCCCAGGAAGTGTGAGGAGGCCGGCGACGATCACTGCGGTCGCCGGGTCCGCGGGTTCGCGGTACCGTTCTCTGGGCTCTCCGCAGGCGTTTAGGCCGCTGATCAGCCACCGCCCGCAACTCCCTAGGCGGGAGAACGTCGTCGATCGCCAGTGCGGCGCCGCGGAGGGCGATCCAGGCCTAATCAGGACGGCCCTCATCGCGCACGGCCCGACGTTTCGCCTTTGCCAAGCCAGGTTCCACGAACGTATGTTCGTGCTCCCCGTGCGCGAGCCACAGCGACTGCTCCGCCGTGTTCCGGGCGCTGGCAGCGGTGGGCGGCGACGCGCGTCGACCGCGAAGGAGGCGCCCACGCCCGGCGTCGCCGCCTCGTCCTATGGCTTAAGCCTTCCGCGCGGCGGAGCTATCTGAATGCGAGAGGCCTCCCCGAAGGGAGGCCTCTCTGCTAACTGGCTCGCCGTTCTTGGCGACCGACGATCTCTCGGTACGTCTCGACGGCCGCGTCCAGCTTCGGACTTCGCATGAAGTCAGTCGGCGGCGCGATCTTGCCCAACAGTAGCTGGCGGGCGATTCCTTCTTCCGGTAGCGGGACAGAGGGCGAAGCGCTCTTAGTTAGTCCGAAGAGCTTCGCCAGGAGGCGGCTCATGGGTTTCATCCTTTGGCGCGGGGGGAGAGCCAGTCGGGCCTGACTGGGGAACGGCACGCGCCTCGTTCGAGTTCATTATACTCACGTCGCCAACGGTTGGCACCATGAACAAGGCAAACAGGCGACCGTACAGGTCAAGTTGCTCGATGATCGGCTGGCCAGCCGAAAACCGGGCGGCCTCTCGCGAATCGATCGTGTAGACCCCGATGACCCGCGAACCGTGCCTGATCGGAACGGCCACGATGCTCCGGTACGACTGCGTCGGGGCGTGCCCGTCGATGTGCACGTATCGCGGGTCTAGCTGCGTGTCGTCGCATCTCTCGATCCGGTTATTGCGGAACGCCTTCGCGGCGAAGCTGTCGCGGTCGTCCGTCTCGGGACGGACGGGCCAGCGAATGGCTCTCCCGCTCTCCGGGCTCATCCCGCTCTGCTCGATCACGGTGAGGACGTTCGGATCTTCGCGGCTGGGTTGGAAGACCACGAGCTTGTTGATGTCCGGTTTCTCGAACGTCAGGCCTCTGACGATCCACTCGGTCAGATACCGGACACCGTCTGGCAGAACGGCATTGCCTTCTTCGTGCTCGATGTCGTCCTGTCGCCGGAGGGAACGGTCGATCATCTTCAGGATGAGCCGCAGTCGATCGTTTTCCGCGTTCGCTATCTCCGCAACGTTCTCGGCCGCGCGCTGCCCGGCGATCGCGTCTTCGGCATCTTTCCGGTTCTTCTCATCGATGCGGATCTTGACGAGAAGAGCGCGCGCGACGAGCACCACTATCACGACGAGCAGCACGAGCATGATCCACGCGAAGAAGGGCACGTGCCCGTTCATCCAATCGAGGAACGCCGCGGTCGCGTCCTTGACGGCTTCGGGGGTCTTGCTCACGTCCGGGGGCGTATCGCCCAGTAGGAGCGGGATCATTTCAGGCTAGATTCGCCGCGGGATCGTCGGCGTCCGCGTCGCCCCCGGAAAGCAGCGGAGGCGCCCCTGGGGGCGCCTCCGCTGGTCAGTTAGTACGCGAAGACTTTCGCGAACTCGTCATCGAGTAGGGGTTCCGTTCCTCCCCGTTCGCGGCGTCTTTCCGTGCGAGCCATGCGTTCCAGCATGCGGTCCCGCTTTGCTTGGAATCGACGCTCGCTGTGGCTTTGCCGGCTTGGGGTTTCGGGCTTCGGCTTTTTCAGCGTCGTTGCCATGCTGTTCTTTCTTTCGGTCTGAAGGGTGCGCCGTTTGAGACTCGGTGCCGATCTCGGGCGGTTGCGCCACTTCCTCGGAGAGAAAGGACGCGACCGTCCCCTCGCGCGGGCCACCCGAACGGGGATGTGGCTGCCGCCCCTGCTTGCCCAGGGCATCAAAGAAACGGCACTCCCCGTCATCTGGTTCCCGTACGTTTTCGAATAGCCTGCTTGCTTCGGCCCGGTCGATCACGAAGCCATGGTGAGAATACGAGTCTGTCAGCTTGTCCAGTGTGCCATCTCGGAGGTTCTTGGAAACCTCCGCCAGGCGCTCTCCGTAGTCGCGCGTGATGTTGTTGGCTCTCCCGATCTCGCCCAACGCGAGGGGAGCTATCTGGCTGTAAATCGGGCTCATGAGCCCGATGGTCATGTTCGTGGCGTACTCCGCGGCAGTGCGGAACGAGATCCGGTCGTACGTGCTCCGCTTGATGTCCCGCCATAGATGTTCGAACAAAAGTCTGGTTTCATGACGGAGTTCGTCGAAGGTGAACTGCGTCGTGAGGCCGGACGACATCTGCCCAAGTTCGTCGTCCTTGAGTGCCTGGATGTCGAGCGGGCCCAGGTCGCCGTAGTCCGACATGACGATCTCGTCCGCCCCAATGACGAGGAGAGTGCCAGCGCTCTTGCACATCCCTGTCACGAAGGCGTAGAACTTCTCGTACTTGTCTTGTAACGTGCGAGCGATCCGGTACGCTGGATCAGCGTAGCCGCCGTATGTCACCAGAACGAGGGCTACGTTCGTCCGGCGACGTCGCTCGCGGACCAGCTCGATCACAGTTTCCTGAAGGCCGAAACTCAGGTCCCCGTTTACCAGCAGGATGTCCGCGTCTAACTTTTCTGCGACAGCATCAGCGGCTACTTTGAGGGGATCTGGCTCGTCATCACGTGCGGGCATGGCATCAGCTTGCCGATCAGGGCGGAGTGACATTCCTCCCCCGGTTCGGGTTCCACCCTGGCCGTCCCGCCCTGTGATGCAAGTTCCGTCGTTGTTGGGGGTGTGCCACCCAGTAGGCCTCCCCCGAGGTCTACTGTCCCTCCGTCCGGTTCCGGTCGGAAGGGGGAGAAGGTGGCGGTCTGCACCTGGTACGACGAGATGCTCTCGCGCGTCGACGCGCTGCCGACCTGATCGACCAGTGGGGAGGCGGACGACCGCGGCCGGCCGTTCGACCGGGTCCGGAAGGAACTGTGCTCGGACGACTTCGTCGGCGTCGAGGGTCAGGCGCTGGACCTTCGCCATCGCGTGTAGGGCGCACGGGTGGAAGGCTCCTGACCGCGTCGTGATCAGGGTGCTTCTGGACCGGGCTCTTGACGCCGAGGATGAGGGCCATGGTACCGAACGCATGCGACAAGGCAGCTTACCGTGACCGCCTCGTCTGGAGGGGTTCCCTATATGCTCGATCCGCGCCGAGTGGCCGGGTTCTACGCGACGAGCGTGGCGGCGGTCAATGGCCTGCCGACAGAAACGCGTCGTACCTAGCCGTCGAGCATCGATCGGTACCAGTCTGCGTGCGGGCTTTGCCGCGGCACCGCGAATCGCGCCCTGTGCCGCAACCGTCGACAGGCGGCGCGAATGCCGTCCGCCGTCGCGGTGGCCGACCAGGAGTGGGCGAGATCCAGGCTGGTCACCACCTCTACGCCGATCTCGTTCCCGAGACGGATGCCGGCAGTATCGTCGGTAAGTATTGCCAATCCGCGTCCGGCGGCGAGCGCCAACGCCTGAGCCTCGCCGTCGTCGAGCCGACTCGCGTACTTGACCCAGCCGTCTACCTCGGGATCGGTCAGCCGAAGCTCCGAGATGTTGATCGCGGCGGCCGCGAACTTCTCGACGCTGAGTCTTACCCGCTCCGTCAACGTGTCGTCCGCATACGCGTAGAGCGCCTCGTTAGCGAAGGCCGGCCCCACGACGCATTCCAGAGGATAACCGAAGCCTGCTCCGTCCGTGAACGCGAAGAGATTGATGAGGGACGAGGCATCTGCGGCCAGGACGTTCAGGACAGGTCCTCCAGGGACATGTCCATCGGGAAGAACGGATCGGCTTCGATCGTCGAGAGCGCTTCCCGCGCGCTTAGACGGTCCGTTTGCAAATATGCCGCCGCGTCGCCTTCGCTCACGGCACCCCGGCGATGCAGGACCGACAGCAGGTAGATGTAGCGCGCCGGGTAGGACGAGAGTTTCTCGTCTTTGCGCTCGATGCCGAGAGAAAGCTCGGCCTCGATCGGGCGGAAACCTTGAGCCATCACGTAGTCGTACGTGTTTCTCGGTATCCGGTCCAGTCGCTCCAGGCGCTCACACATGGCCTGGAACGATACGCGGAACTGATTCGCGAGCATGACGACGTGCGCGACGGTGGCGCTCTTAGCTCCGCCGATCAGCTCCGCGAATCGGCGGGTCACGCCGCTGGCGGGCATGAGATAGTGCGCGGCAAATCGCTCGGCGAGCTGCTCATATGGATCGCGCGAGCGTCGTTCGCCCGCCTCGTAGGTCACTTCCGCGTCGAACCGATTGGTGAGGTAGTGCGCGTACTCGTGCGCCAGGGTCCATCGCCGTCTTCTTGGGTCGGCCTGCCGCACGTTGAAGCCGACCATGGGAAGATCCTGCGCGAAAGTGAACAGCCCGGCGATCTTCGTCTTGCCCAGTTCGGGCAGGCCGAAGATCAGCATCCCGACGTCATTTTCCAGGACCGACCTGAGGTCGAGTAACGGTCCGTCTCCGAGATTGAAGCGCGAACGCTCGGCGGTCGCGAGGTCCTCTGCGACGTGCTCGACGTCATCTCCGTCGTTCAACGCCAGGGGCGGAATGGTGCGGACCCGACGACGACCGATCTGCTCTTCGAGGATCGCGTAGCGACGCGCGAAATCGATCAGCGCGTTCACGGCTGCTTCGGCCGACTCGTCGCCGCGCAGCGGATTGCGGAAGCGAATCGTCGCCGCTTCGTCCTGGACGGGCAGGGCGACGATGTCCCGAACGCGGACCTTCAGGGCGTCGGCGATCGCAGCCAGGACGGTCGACGACGGCGGGCGCTGTCCGCTCTCGATCGACACCAAGGTCGCGCGCGAGACGCCAACACGGTCGGCGAGTTCCTTCTGATTGAGCGGCGGCTCCGCCCGCTTTCGGGCGTTCGCGATGTTTGCGCCGATCCGGCCAGGGTCCAGGTCTATGCCATCAAGCGGCATGTGAAGCGACTCGCCATCCTTGCACTTCTCGGACGTGACGCCGCAGCAGCTCGATCGTGTGCTCGCGCGCGTCCACGCGCCAGGCGTCCGCGGCATCTCCGCCGCGCGCGTATTCGGCCGAGTCGACGCCACACAGTTCAGGCTGCAACCGCAGAAGCGCCGACCACGGATCCGCCTCCGAGAGCGCTTCCGCGAGAAGGTCCGCGTGATAACGCATCATGTTGAGGGGGTCGGCACGGTACTCCTTGACCTTCCGGAAGACGTACTCCGCGTCGACGATGGGCATACCGCTGGACGCGAGCGAGAGCTGACGGTAGCGGCAGGAACCGCAGCTCCCGCAGTGGAGTATGTGCCCGTTCGCTCGATGCTCCGCGTCGCACGAGAACGTTCCGTCGCGCACCAGGCGTGAGGCTTCGGGCGAGAGTCCGGCTACCATTTCACCTTTGGTACTGAACCGGTTGGGGTACCGCACTCGGATGTCCGCGCCGAAGAACGCACGGGCGATGCGATCCCAAATCGGAAGGTACCGGGGTTGCAATACCTGCGTGGACATGGTGCCGTATTGCAGATCCGGCACCGGCAAGTTGAGCACGCCGATTCCGTTCTCGTACGACTCGACATACTTCGCGCCTAGGGCGCTCGCCGCCGTGAGCCCCGTAACGAGCGCAAGTACCGTACGAGAACGCTGCGTCTTCTCGGCTCTTGGCTTCCGGCGCAACTTGGTCCGCAGGCGCAGGTGCTCAACATCGTATCCGGCGGCCGCGGTCGCCCACCGAGCCATTTCGTCAATCCGGCGTCCGCGCGTATCGCTGGTAATCACGGATGCGAGAGCCAGTCTGCGCGTCCTGTCGCGCACCGCGGTGTCGATGCCGCAAAGCGAGTCGAGGCCGTCGCTTAGGAGCCCGATCACGTCCGCGCCGCCGTTCAGGTCCAAGCTTGGTGGGCGTCCGTGATGTCCCGCGCTTGACGTTCTGGGCATGGGCGCGACCTCGACGAAGTCGCCGGTGAGGGAAAAGAGCCACTCGCGAACCAGAGGGGCATGCCGACGCCAGTCTTCGACGCGATATACAGGAAAGCAGATGTTGAATTCGCGTGCCCAGCCGTCGGCCGGTCGGCTAACAGACCGGTCGAGAGCATACACGGCGATCAGCAAGTCGAGCAGCTCGAACAATTCCGGCGCGCTGGCGCGCGGCGTGAGCGGATTGAGATCGTCGAGATTGATCCGCGCTTCGACTTGCGCGGGCTCGAACGGCGCACGGCGCGTCTCGACGCGCATCCAGCAGCCGTCGAAGTAGACGGCGGCATCGACTACCGGCATGCCCATCAGGTATTGACCGGAAAGGGGGTTTCCAGGATCTGGCCCTGGGTCGCCGGCGCCGACTTCTCGGCCGGCTCGCCGACATGGAGGAACGCCCGCCGAATCTTGCCGACCAGCAGCCGTTTGAACTCGCTCTCGCAGTCCCGGAAGGGATGGCGAGCCCCGGGCCAGTCGTTCATCACCTCTAGACATCCGCGCATCCAGTTGTAACTGCGCGCCGCGAAGGCGCCGGCCAGATCGGATCCGTCGCGCATCGCATCGTCGAAGGCGGCGATAAGACGCATCCCGGGCTTGGATTGCATCGCGCGCTCGCGCAACGACCGTATCTCGGAGTCATCGCCCATGCCTGGCAGCCGTGGGGAGCGTCGCTCGCGGCGCACGACGTTCAATAGACGAACGAAGAGATCTCGAAGCTCGGGCTCCGCTTCACGCTCCCGACGGAGCGCATAGGCGGCCGACGATTCGGCCGCCTCCTGCGATCCCGTCGTCAGAAGATACGCGGAGCTCGAAAATCGCTTATCGAGGACGCCTGCACAGCGATCGCAGTCGGTGGCCACGTCCTGAGGTTAACCGAGATATTCGACAAAGTCAACGATTCTGGCAGTCCATACGCGCTTACGTTGACATGAGCCGGTCTAGCCTGGCCTCTTCGAATGCCATCGCCAGCCATCGAATCACGTCCGCGACGGACGCCGGCCGACCTTCGACGTCGAAGACGTGCGGCGAGGTCGCGATGACCGCGCACCGGGCCCGCACCGGCTCGGGCATCTCCCCTACGAGAGCGTCCAACTCCGCGACTGACATCTCGCACGCCGCGTCGATGCCGACCCATTCTGCGAGTTCAAGAAGCAGTCGAACCCGCTCGGGGAGACGGCTGCGTATGGATCGTCGGACCTCCGCCAGAGCTGGCACCGCCGCTTCGAACCCGCGCGGCCAGTCTGGTCCCGCATCAATTGCGAACGATTCCCAATGAGGTTCCATCTACTTGTGAATATAGGATAGAAAGCGATATAAGTGAATATAGCTGTTCAAGGGAGTTCATCGTGGCGGAACGTCCGCGCCTGTCCCTCGTCGCATCCGAGTTCGATCCGGCCCTGTTGCCGACGCGGGAGCTGGCAGCATACAACTTGGCCAACGAGCTTGCAAAGCTGCCGCCCGGCCGTACCGGGGGTCCCGTCCGCACAGCCCAACTCGCGATCGCCGAAGGGGAGCCGCGTCTAGCGATCGAGGCGTTGACCAGGCACCTCGACGCGCACGGCGTCTCGCTGGATCCTGCGGAGCAAAGGCTCGATCATCGGCGCGTGCGCGAAGTGAGAAAGCTTCGCGGTCGCAAGCAAGCCGAAGTCGCGGTAGCCATCGGTTCGACAAACGCGCAAGTCAGCCAGATGGAAGGCGGGAAGCACCTTGCCTTGCCCCGGCTTCTCATGATCTGCGATTTCCTCGACGTCCGGCTCGCGGACTTCGTCTTGAAGCCCGAGTAGCTCGAAGCCTGACTAGCTCGTCGACGCTGACCGTGCCAACCCGCTGGCCGTCGCTTTCGATGTCATCGCCTTCCGGCGGCGCCGGAGAAGGCGAAAAGCGATGGCGGAGACCTGGTACGACGAGCTGCTCGACGACGTCGATGTGCTTGTCGTCCTCATGGAGGAGATCGGGGGCCAGGACGATGTCCGACGCCCCTACGAGGGCGTCCGCGAGGAGTTGGCCGCGGACCGCTTCGTCCAGGTCCAATGGCAGGTGCGCGAGCTGGGGCACCGCGTCCATGCGCTACGGCAGGCGCCGGCCGACGACCGCATTCTCATCGAGGTGATGGCGCTGCTGCTCTCGCTCGCCGAGTACGTCGGCACGCGTCGCGAGATCCGGTGCACCGGCGGCCTCGTCGCGCTCGTGACGGCGTTCGAGCGGGGTTCGATGACGATGGAGCTGCGCGTCCTGATGGGGCTCGCCGACCCGACGCCGATCTGCCGGTGGAAGTAGCGAACGCTGCGGGTCGCCTTCGAGAGCCGCAAAATGCCGAAGAACACTGCCACCCTGCTGGCACATACGCTCCGGTAGATTGATGGCACGGTCCGCGCCCGCGGGCCGTTCCGAACGAGAAGAGGGTGTATGGGCAAGGTACAACGGCGACCCGTGCCATCCGGAGCGGTGCAGTTGCCGCTCTTCCCGGCGATCGACTTCGCACGCATGGGGCCGCCGGAGGAGCCGCCGCGGACGAACGCCGGCGACGTGCAGTTGGAGGTCGAGCGGCCCGAACCGCGCTGCCGCATGGTCACCGTCTGGCACGCGCGGGCGTGGCGACCGACGAGGATGTTCACCCGGCACGACGGCACGACGACCGTCGTCTTCGCGATATCCGACGCCGACGGTCCGGTGTACACCGAAGCTGGCGGAAGGGAAAAGGAGAGGGTCGCGTCGGCGTGACGTGACCCTCTCTCCATCAGTTTTCCGCCCTCCGCTCCCAGGGCTTCGGCCTCTTCGGCCGGGGAGGCGGCGAGGGCGGAGGCGGGCTGTTGTAGTTGGGCGACTTGCACCTCGGGCAGACCTTCGGCTCGGCGTCCGGATCGCGCGCCAGCCATTGGTGCCCGCATCGAAGGCACTCCCATCCCCATAGCTGGACGCGAGGCATGGGATCGACGTTTCGCCGTGCCGGAGCCGAGCCCCGGCCGCAGGGGGGAAGCCGGATCTCAACGCGACTGATTCCGTCCGTCGCCGGGCACGGTCAGGGATGGAAGCGGCGACGCGCGTCGACCGCGAGGGGGGACGCCTACACCCGGCGTCGTCGCTTCCTCCATGTCCGTCGCGGCGTGCGAGCGTCGCGAGTGTGATGCCGTCACACTTCAGACCTAAACGCCGTTCTAAATTTCCCTCGCTGCGTGCGCGAGTGGTAGACTCTCCGCCCGCTGCGCGTGCCCGTGCGTGAACCATCGAAATGGGCGCAGATCGCGGGGGGAGAGCAGCGGGCGCGATTTTCGCCCTTCTCCCCCTCGCACACTTGACTCCCGTTCGTGCGTTCGTCGCGCGATGTGGCAGGCTGGCTTCAGATGGAGGAATGACGCCAGCGTCCCGACGTGGGGGGAACCCCGAGCCGCAGCAACGGCTCGAGATTCCTAAGGCGCGGTCACCTCGCCAAAGGAACGAAATGAACGACCCGACGGCCCCCAGCGCGCACCCGAACGCGCAACGTCCCTTTCGAGACGCGGCGCGGCCGGGCAACGCGCCCGCCGTCGCCGCAGGCGGCGGGCGCGGCCGCCCGGCCTCCCCGGCCGAACCCGTCCGCCGCCCGGCACGAATCCGGGGAGCACAAGGTCACCCCGCTGGCACAGGCGCGCCGGTATCCTGTCCCTCGGACGTCCACGAGACGTCGGTACGACCCGACAGGAGCGACAGCGTGGACCAGCATCGGAACCGCTCGCGGCGGCAAGCCAGCCGACACCCTTTCCGAGACGCGATCAGCGACGAGGTCGCTGCCCGCATCTTGGCACTGCTCGCCAGACGTGGGCCCCAGTTCGACGGGTTCGTCGCCGATGGGGCCTACCGATTCCGCGCTCAGGTCGAGCGCGCGTATTTCCGGATGCGCGCGCGGAGAGTCGGCCGATGAGCGTGGAGGCGACGGTGGAAGTCATCCGTCGGCGGATCGCCGCCGGCGAATACCCCGCGGTCACCTCGCCCGATCAGCGCGAAGGCCTGGTCCTCACGTTCGCGGGGGCCTACCGCGAGTCGGAGGGCGGCGAGGGCACGACGTACGAGTTCGAGTCGGGGGATCGGCGTGGGCCGATCGTCGCCTGGGACAACGGCGGCCAATGCGACTGCTCGTGCGACCAGTATCGGAAGGCGCGAAAGAAGCGGTATCCCTGCGCCCACATCTGGGCCGTCCGGTACGTCCAGGCGCCGCCGACGCACGACCCGTCTGGACCCGCCGTCGGAAGGGAAACGCCCCGCCCCGCCGGGCAGGCTCGCGACCTCACGCCGGCTCACGCGCTCGCTCCCGCCCTCGTCCGCCACCTCACCGAGGACTCCGCCGCGTACGAGGAAGCGCTCGCGCACGCGAGTTCGGAGACCATGCCGATGCTGCGGGAGCTGGTCGCCGGTGTGATCGACAACGATCCGCGGAACAAGTCCGGCCGCCCGCGGATTCAGCGGCGCGCGGCCATGACGCTCGCGCTGCTCGGAGTGTCCGCTGGCTTGAGCCTGCGCAAGGCCCACGGGGCCGAAGTCGAGCGGACCACGGAACTCATCCTCGCCAAGCAGGCCGGGCGCATCGAGGCGCGTCGTGAGCAGCTCGGGGAGGCGGCGTAACGTGGACGTCTCGATCGGCGCGTACGCAGCGCTCGAAACGGTGCGCGGACTGGTGGTGCCCGGCCGCCGGCTCCATCTTCCCGACTGCGGGATCCTCACCCCGACCGAGGCCAAGAAGCAGGCGGAGAAATCGATTCCGAGTCCGCCCATCATTTCGCGCCTGACGACGGCGAAGTCGACGGAGTCCTACCTGCGCCTCCTGCTGGCCGTCACGTTGCTCTTGCTCGCGCCGTTTATGGACGGCAACTGGGCGACGGACGGAACGGGCATGTCCGGCAACGGCTACTTCCGATACCGCAAGGACGTCCGAAAGATGAAAGCCAGGGGGAACGACGGGGACGCTCCGATCTACGAAGAGGTCGGCGAGGGCGAGACGGCCGACGTCGGGTCGCGCGGCCACCTGCGGTGGGGCGACATCGTCGACGTCAAGGAGGGGTGGCAGCGCGTTGTCGCGATCGCGGCCTTCCCGTACATGATCATCGGCGACGTCCGAGTCTACTCTCCCTCGGTCGGCGAGCGCTCCGCCCTGGACGACATGCTGACCTGGCTGGCATCGCTGGGAATGCCGCTGAAGGACGTGCTCGCAGACGGCGGCTTCAATGGAACCACCACCCGGTCCCTGATCGCGAAGTACGGCGCCAAGTCCACGATCCCGTATCCCGAGAACGCGAAGAGGGCGGTAAAGCTCGGGATGGAGCAGGTACTGCTCGACCATCCGCAGATCGGGGAGATGTTCGCGCTGTGGCGGGACGAGCCTGAGCGATTCCACTCGCTCTATTCGAAACGGGCGAAGATGGAGAACGTCTTCTCGGTGATCAAGCGCGAGTGGCCCAAACTCACGTCTATGCGGAAGCACGGACCGGTCAACCAGATGCTCATGATCGCCATCACGCTGAACGTGCGGCGCTTCCTCCAGCTCACCAGTCTCGCCGGGTACATCCCGCGGATTCCGGATCTGTATCCGTCCAGCCTGAGGCTCTAGCGACGCGCAGGAGCGCCGAGAAGGAAGAGCGACCGCCTTGCAAATGCAGGCGGTCTTCTTTTTTCTCTGCCTGCCGTTTCAAATTTCGCCGTTTTGTTTCGAAATGCTCATTCACGTGTTTCTAAACGAGCTGTTTCAGAAACGGGACCTGGCGATCACGTCGGTGGATGCGCGCCCATCGTGCGAGCGCTGCGGGTCGATACGATCGCCGATAGCGGTCAGCAGTATGGTGGGCGGGCGTACGTCGATTGTCTTGCCGCCGCTCGTGAGCGCGGCGTCCCGGTGCGCGTCGTGCGGGCGGGCATGCAGTGGCAGACCGACGACGGTGTCGTGCTCGACGTGCTGGCGCCTTCGGAACCGTTCCTCGCCGATACCGGCGACGACGTCAACGAGAACAGCATCGTGCTGCGGCTGTCGTATCGGCTTCCGGATGGACGGGCCTACCGCGCACTCTTCACCGGCGACGCTGGCGAAGGTAGCGAAGCGCGCCTGTTGGCGCGCGGCGCCGACGTGCGCGCGGACCTTCTCAAGGTCGGCCATCACGGATCGCGCTGGGCGAGCATGGCCGCGTTCCTCGCCGCCGTTCGTCCGCACGTTGCATTGATTTCCGTTGGTCGGCACAACAGCTTCGGCCATCCATCACCAGAGACACTCGACCGCCTCGCCGCCGCCCGCGCGCGCGTCTACCGTACCGATCGCTGCGGTGCTATCCGCGTCATCGCAGATGCTCAGTCGATTGAACCGCTCCTGTGCTTCGGTATCCGCGGCTATCCGGCAAGCGATTGAAGTTTCATCAAAATGCTCCGAAGACAATTGCTCTAACCTTTAGGGTAGCTCCCGTTAGATTTGCTCAAAGAATACCCGACCGTCACGCGCAAGATTTGTTGCCTTAGCGAAGTAGTCATCGGCGTGAATGCGATAATCCAAAGACTGCGCTGCTTGTGCCCAATCGTCATACCATGCGTCCGGTCGCGGTCGCTCGGAGACCAGGACGGCCTCAAGAACGCTGTCAATGAGTTGCACGGCGGCGTCCGGACTTGACAGCGTGAACACCGCTTCAACATTATTGAACGCGTAGAAGTTCAAGTGCACCAGATCCGGCAGCTCGTCCGAACCGCCAAGATAGTTCCAAACGTGCACCGGATCAGGCGGCCGTCTGCTGCAGTGGAAATGCGCATGATACAGGGTGCCTGGGCTCGACTCCGTCGACCAAGGGCGCGTCGTGCGATGGAGCCGGATCGTCGTTTCATACTGATCGCGCGCATGTTCCAAGCGCCCGTAGAGCCGCCCGCCTGGAGAGAAAGCCCCAAGCTCGGCGTCGGATTCAGGTGTAATCCACTCCCACGAAGTGTATGCTTGGAGGCAGGCGCGCGCACCATCCTCAAGGTCGCGTAGTGTCTGCTCGACGCGCGCGAGATCGTCCTGATGCGGCGTACGGCAATGCGCAATGCGACGACGCACCGCCGTCGGAGTGTCGATTGTACCGGTCCAGCGTGCCTTTGGTGGTAAGGCATAAGCGAAGAGATCCCAATGGACATCAAGAGCTTTCGCAAATCGCCGAAATCGGCGAAGCCCAGCGGATTGGAGTCATCGGAAGAGGGCATGTAGCGAAGGCCGGGCGCCTGAAGGTCCCGCCGGTTCTCGATCCGCGCAATCTGCGCTTTCCACTCGCGCTTAAACCGCGCTTGGAGTTCGAGTTGCGCGAGGTCGCGCAGCCACCGCTCGAGTTGCCACCACTTCGCGTATAAGTGCAGGGACGTCGACGGCACACCCCAACGGATCAGCCGCTCGAGGGGAGAAAGATGCTCTTGGCGCCATTTCGATTTCCGCTTTTTCTTGGCTTTATCGAGTTTGCGTAATCGCCGCTTGGTGAGCCGGCGCGGTTTCGGACCCGGCTGGCACCTCTCGCTCGGTCGGGCGACAACGACCGGCGTGGGCTGCGCATCGTCGTTCATGTGCGCCATCCCGGCCGCCAGCGGAGCGCCGCCCGATCGCGATCGTACAGTTGAAGCCACGGGAGGAGACCACGGCCAACAATGCGCGCTAGGTCGGGACTAGTCGCGCTTGACGTACCCGCCTTCACCCCAGACAGGAGGTGGCGCGCATTCTCTTTGGCGAGCTTGGGGGCTGGGGCGTCCTCGGACATCGCCGCCCTGCTGCCCGAGCAGTAGGCCGCTCCCACAAGCAGCAGAGCAACAGGAAACGGGACGTCGGCAAGCGGTTTTAGGGCTGCTCCGAGTTTCCAACGCAGCACTACGTTCAGGTGTCCAAACGGCCGTGAAGATCAGAAGTCCCGCGAACACTCCGGGAACGACCTCTCCGATGATTTCGAAGAGCCACGCGCGTAGGCCATCGAGAGGCATCTTAGCACCCATAGCTGCTCACTTCTTCACCCGATGGGGACCAGGAGAATACCGCCGCGTTTTCCCAGCTTCTACCTGCGTCACATTTCTCGACTTCGCGTCCGCCGAGCCGCGGGCGACCTCCGTCGCGAATAGCTTCCCTAGAACCAAAGGACACGATGCGGCACAATCCGCCCTTCCTCGACGCGAGCTCGTTCTCCCGATTCGCGAAGCGTCGCCCCGGGAGGAAGAGTCCCTTGGCCCAGCGGTGATAGGTCTGCATTGGTTGCCTCAAAGCGACCATGACCAATTGGAAAGACAAAAACAAGCTCGCCATCCGGCGGCAGCTCACCCACCAATTCCAGCCTCGAGCTCAGTAATGAAATCGTTGTAGGCCGCATCGCGGGTTTTCTTCCGGTTCAAATATGCCTGGAGCGCCTTGCGTTCATTAACTCTGCATCCGCGCGTGCTCTTCCCTCAACTTGTCGGCGAGTCCGAGCCGTTCTCGGAAGAAATCGCGGATCTTTCTAACGTCCCGAGCGCTGATGCAGGTTTCAGCAAACGGCTCGAGCGTGTCAAGGTGGAAGCGCGCGTTGATCCGTCGCGGCTTGAGACCACGTGGAAGTGTGGCGGATCGTGGTCGTGGTAGACCTCAATGGCAAGATCCCTCGTCTTGGCGACGAGGTGCTTGATCACGTACTCGCCCCGCTCCGGCGTCGAATCTAACCACCGTTCAAGCAACGACGAAATGACGTCTACATCGATTTAGAGCGAGTCTGGCGCAAGGGTCTCCTCGGGCAGATCGGCATCCTCAAGCACGCTATCGAGGTACGGCAGGTAGTTTTTCCACACCGTGTTCGCCGCGAAGGTCCGGTAGAGAAGGCGCTCCTCGGGTTTCTCGAAGATGCCGCTGACGACAACGAGCGCGTACTCTCCATCTTCGAGCTCGTCGACTCGAGCACAAAGATTCACGCCAACCTGCTGATTCGGGTCGTGATCGATCAGTTGTGGAATGAAGCGCTCGCGGACTTGGCGCGCCATGCTCTCTAAGGCATTGAGCGGAACCACCTCCTCGTGGGCGTCAGCATGGGTGGTACTCGCTATCCCTGCAATCAGTTTCACATTCTTGACTTCGGAGGTAGGGGGTTCGCTCGCCCCACCGCGTCAGGATGCAGCCTTGAACCGTCGGCAGCTCGGCTATGTTCCATCGAAAGCAGCGGCGACGCGTGAGGTGATCAGGCTAACTCGAGCGACGCTATTTTCTTCGTCGCTTTAGGAGATCGTCAAGTGATTTCGCATTCTCTCGCTTGAGCAGCGTGTCGAGCCTCATATCGCCTCGAACACCTGGGGCGAAGCTGTCTCCATATGTGTCTCGCAGCGTTCTAACTAAAGTATCACCGCGCTTGTGATGAATATGGCCGCCCGTATCGCGATTGCGAGCATCTAAGCCAGGCTGTGAGGGGCGGCCACCTTTTGCGCCATTTTCTCGCGCCGCCGCCGCCTTCACATCGCTTCTTGCGGACCCACCCCTCTTACCGATTCGGCTCATCCAGGCCCGCGTTCCTAAAATGCCCTCAATGAGGCCTGGAACGTAATGGTCCACGTCGAGCTGGTTCCAGTGGAGCGACGATCCGAAGTCGTCAATACTCACATCGCGAAGCTGCTCGGGGGTAGCATTCTCGAGCCCTTGAAGCAGCTGGCGGGGAAATGCCATTTCAATACCGGTGGCGAGCCGCATGATGACCATGTCATCTGCGTCGCGATAGCTGACATCAAGAGCTCGCGGTCGGACGGCATCGTAGTCGCGCGCCTTTGCGAGAGCGGCCTCAAGTTGGGCCTCGGTGGTCCGAATGGGGTGACTGACTTGCTTGCTCATTGTCCCTGCATCCGCATCCAAGCCTCAACGATCGCCTCGTAGTGCTCGCCTGCGGCCCTAAGAATACGGCGAACGTCGCTCGCCTTCGCGTTGCGCGGGATGATCGCATCGTCGCGGTCGGCGAGCCCGACGGACCCATCGGCGTAAAGGTCCACGACCACCACCGTCTCAGCGTACCTGCCGTGAGCATGGACCGGCTCGTGGTCTTGCGGGTGAATTCGAAAGCGGACCCCGCCGCCGTGAACCGTGCTCACCGCAACCTACAGGTAACCGAAGCGTGTTTCGGTTTCACAGGGACGCCGGGATGCCAATAGGCTGGCATACCGAGCAGGCATCTTGGCGAGGACGCCTACCTATCCATGGAGACTAGATCTAACTCAGATGGCTCAGTAACCTAAGCAGCCAGGCGTCGGGGACGTCGACGGCGAGATCCACCGCAAACGCAGCGACACGCTCATTCGGACGCTGCGCAACGAGTACGGAGACGACTTCGCTTCCGGCGTCCGCGGCGACATGAAACTCGGAAACTACGTCGACCGCGTCGGCGCCGAAAGCCTGGCGCAGGTTCTCAAGGGCCGCCCCTAGCGCCTTAGACGAGGCGCGCGCAACCCAGAGCATCACGTTGCCGCGGGGTTGCCTTGGCGTCACGTCACGCGCGCAATACCTAGCGGCTGGGACCTTCGCATCTACAGCGCGGTGCAGCCGGTGGTTAGACGCGCCCTTGCCTCCGCGCGGACCGCTTTCAGCCGAGCAACGCCTCGCGACGATACCACGTCGCAACAAATGGTGTCCGTCGTGATTGAGGCGACCCCTCTCTATCCTCCGCTCCCAAATCGTTGACTCGTATCCGCTCTTGATTTGGGGATAGGCAGGCTTAAACCCGAGTGTCGCAAGTGCATCGGCGTTGTCGGTGATCGACGTCAAACCGAGACGCAGCAGATATTCGATCGCCGACAGCGTGTGTACGACGGAATCCAGCACGGGCTTCGAGACCGAGACGTCCATGCTCAGAAGTGCAGGCCGACCCCGGCGAAGCCGCCCGATTCGTGACCGTTCACCGGAAGGAACTGCTTGTTGGTCGACTGGTTTCCCATGAAGCCGGCTTCAACGAAGACTCCGCCCGCGGCCCTACATGTGGAATCGCAACAACCCCTACTCCTACGCCGATCCGTCCGGTTACTGTCTCGAGGACGCATGCGTCGTCGAAGGAGCGGTCGTCGTCGGAGGGGCAGAACTGGCCGCAGCTGGCGCGGAAGCAGTGGGCGAGGTCGAACTTGCAGGCCCAATTCGAGGCGGCCTCTCGGTGGCTCAACGCGCCGCGGCAAAAGCATTCGAGGAAGCCGGGGGTTGCGTCAAAGGTGCCTTCAGGACGGCGAGCGGCAGAAGGCGCATCGCCGACAATCTGACAAAGACGATGGTAGGCGAAGCGAAGCGAAGCACGTCGTAAAACAGTCCCTCACGTCCCAGATTAAGGACGAGATGGCAGAGGCGGAAGCCACCGGTAAGACCTTTGTCTTGCGGATCACCGACGATACCCAGTTGTCGAAGCCGCTCCAGGACGCGATGGACGCGCTCGTAAAGTCGGGCAAAGGTGTCATCGAACGAGTGCCACGGGTCAAACTATGATGAAAAAGCCGAAAGCGGCAGACCCCACAACTACCACCGAAGCATGGGCTGAGATCCGATCGTGGGATGGGCTTGGGGCGCCATTAGAGGCGCCACGGTCCGATTGGGACGCAAAGCGCCGCGCGCGCATTAACGACGAGACTCAGGCAGAGGCACCGCTGGTCGCAGAGTTGCGAGGGCTCGGAATACCTCTCGCATCTGTCTGGGACTTGGCGAATGTTCGCCTCCGCTATCCAGATGCGGTTCCCGTACTGCTGGCGGCACTGGATAAGCCGTATCCCGAGGGTGTTACCGAGTCCATCCTTCGAGCGCTAGCTCATACCTACGGTGACCCTCCGTTTTCGAAGCTGGTCTGGCTCGCTCGCCATCTTCCTGAGTCTTATACGGATAGGTTGAAGTTCGCGCTCGGCCTGGCAATCGCAGCGAACGCGGAGAAGAGGGACCTGGACGTGCTCCTTGAGGTTGTCTCCGACGCAAAGCTCGGGAGCGGACGTGACGAAGTCGCGCGTAGGATCTCGGCGTGGAACGATCCGCGAATCGTCCTGGTGCTCGTTGGCTTCCTCAAAACTGGAGACAGCGTTTGGGCGGCCATCACTGCGCTGAAGCGCGCTCGAGCGTGGTCTTACGCAGATGCTGTGAGACCGTATCTCACGTCGACGAACGATGCCTCACGCGAAGCAGCGGAGCAGTTTATGAAGGCGAGACAACGCGCGCTGGGTACGAGCACTTAGCGGCGCAGTCGGCAGAAAGCTGACTCGATAGTGAACTCATGCGGGGATGCCTATCGCGTAGGCAAGGGCACCGAGGTCAGCCGCGGCGTCTTGCATGCCCCTGACGGACTGCGCCCCATTCCGTCTAATCTTAAGAGACCGGCGCAACTCGGCGCCTGCTCAACGCCGCCCCCCCCCCGCACGGATGCGCGCGATCTGCACTTCCCGTCCGCATTTCCTGCATCGGGGCGCTGAGTGATGCGTTGCCGCTTTGCGCTGAGGCTCTACTACGGCAGTTCGCACTTCTCGGAGAATTTGATCGAGACTCCCGCTCGTGATCAAAGCCGTGGCACTTCGACGTGCCAGCTCCGAAGTCGACGTCTTCAGCCCAGCGAGCACGACCTGCACCTCGCCGAGCTTGGAAGTCAGCAGGCCGATGCGATCGACCAGCATCAATGCCGGCCCTTGAAGGCTCGGAGCAGTCGGGGTGTCGTTGAGGTATTGCGAAGACTTCCCAAGTGCCAGGGCAGATGCGGCTACGCTTGACCCGAACGCGCCCGCCCATGCCGCAGACCGCGTCGTCGGGATGCGCCGCACGGAAGTCGTTCTTCGCGTCACGAACGATGGGACGGTCAAACCTCACTTAGCGAGGGCAGCAGTGAACGACTTCTTCAACCATCTCTGGACCACCGATAGACTGGTCGACCTCGTCGTGGCACTCGCCGCGATTCTGTTATTCCGGCCCCTGGTCCAGCTACTTCATTTTCTCGTATCGTTCATACCTCACCGCGTGAGCGATGAGTTCAAGAACGTCACGAAGTTTGCCCCGATTCTTGAGAAGGCAAAGGCCGACGCGCAGGCCTCGGTCGCGTTCATCGGCGCCGAGATCGGGATGATGATCGTCAGTTGCTGGCTCTCGACGCTTTTGGCCGGCTGCCTCTACGTAGTCTGCACCGCGACCCCGAAATGGCAGCCGATGCTGCGCGGCGCGGTCATTGCCGTTCTGATCGTCTGGTTCGTCGGATGCGTCTACCACATGGTGAAGCGCTTGTTGGCGCTGCGCATGCTGCACTTATCCGTCTTTCCGCCGCAGTTCGGCACACCCGGAATCCCGACGCCGCCGAAGCCGGCCACAGCGGCGCCCGCGCCCCCGACGTCCTGACCTACATGGCGCGTGTCCGACGAGCGGCGCGGCGCCGCGGCAGTTCAGACCGAGAATTGAAGTCAGAAGGGTGAGGTTAGTTTGGTGGGCTCTCGGCTTTGCAGTTGTTCCATTTATCGCTTTCTGGATTTTCTTCGGATTCGATCATGGCTGGTACGACCGCCTGAGCATCGAAGCCAAAGCGACGTTCTGGACTAACTTCGCGGTCGCGCTTGGAACCTATCTCCTGGCGGTTGTCACCTGCTTGTCAGTCTTGGAGACGCAGCGCGTCATCAGTGGCGAGGATAGACGCTTCGTTCAAAGCCGCGTACCCGTAGTCGTCCTCGTCCAACCTGAACGCCCTCGTTTCACATCCGGCGTTTCTCGAACGCCCCAACCCTGCTATTGAACTCGACGGTGAGGGGGCGAAGTTCATCATCGAGAATATCGGTGAAGGTCCCGCTACGAACGTGCACATTTCGGTTAGTGCACGGGCCCATTTCAAGAAACAGGACGTTGAGCCAATGAACGGCGACGTAGTGGTCCTGTCGACTGCTACACCAAAGATGGTCGATGCGGGCGAGTCCGTCATCGACACTGAGAGCATGTTCTTTTCATACCTGCCGAAGAGCGAACAACGCTCCATCTCCATACCGTATCTCGTCGGGCCCGAGCCGGGCTCCTATTTCGATAAGCGCGAAGTGCGGCGCTTTGAAATCAGCTTCGAGGACTCATTCGGAGAGCCGCACGTTGTACGCTATCCCGACGTTCTGAACAAACCAGATGACTACGAGCGCGAGCTTCCCGCGACCGTCCGATGAGGCGCTGGCGTCGAAGTCTGATCTAGGCGCTCAGGCGTTCTCAAGGTCGAATGCGGTTTACGACAAGCGGATACAGCTTCCCGGCGAACACATCCGAAGCTTTCCATCGTGACGCAGATCGCGAAGATTTCGTCCGCGCTACTGGCCGTACTTTCCACGAGAACGCGGCCGCTCTTGTCGTAGAACCGCACCGGTTCGGTCGCGTCCTCGATCAGCCTCACGATGTTGTTCGCCTGATTGTAAGCATGCTGGATTGACCAGACAAATGCGACCAGGGTGTTTTCGTTTCCGTGGATTGACCCCGAGCATCGCCCAAATCTGAAGGGCCGCGATCTATGATCACGACTTCCGTAGAGTCGGGCCTCCCATGAACGCTAGTCGATCACAACGATGCTATCTTGTGACCGGTACGGCTCCAGCCCGGTCATCCCACGCATGGCAGAGAAAGACAGGGCCTCAAGGCGGACTTGCCGCATACGATTTTGATCTAACTGGAACACTAGCGGGCATGCACGAGGCGAGCGCATCGACGTGGCATATGTACGGCCCTGCTCCGTCGACGCTCTTGCCGCCTTCGCTATTCCTATATGCGTCAACAAGCGGCACTTTTTCTGTCGAGCTTTCGGAAGGAGTATCCGGGAATCTCCCTTTCGCTCCTCTGGTTGCTGCAGGCGGCGGAGTTTCAATCACGCCACGGGACAGGGCTCGGTCTTTGTCGGGCTGCAGCGTTCAGTAGGCATCGGAGCAGCAAAAAACGTTCACCGCGACGAGCGGCGAGGTACATCCGAACCACGGCAAAACCGCGGACGATGTCCTTCCGGATCCGCGTCGATGTTCTGGTTCTATGGGAACGAAGGTTTGGGGAATCTCAACGGGTATGCGACAGGCAATGGCTTTGGAGCGCCAACGCTCAGCGTTGGGGTAGTTTTGCCGTCCAGGTAGATAAAGGAGATCCGTCTATTGCGGCCCTATTTTGTCGCTAGTTGCCTGCTGGATCTGCGACCCTTTAAATACGCAGGAAACTCGAGTGCGGTCGTAGCGGCTGTTCTCTGCGCGGCGCTTGGTATCTTCATGCTGAGCCAAGTAAAGCGGGCTACTCGAGCTAGGACAGTCCGCCGCCCAGCTAATCCTCGCATCGCGTACGGTTTCTTAACGTTCATGGGCTCGAGTGAGGACGCGAAGCGTCTGGCGACAGCGACCGTCGTCCTGAGCGCCGTAGGCTTTCTCTTAATAGCGGTCGTGCTGCTAAAGCTCGCTTTTTTCAGCGCCTGTTGACTGTATCGATGAAGAGGCCACGGAGTGGCACACGATTACCGGCATGGCGAGGTACAAGGTCCGGTGGTACGCCTTCGGGCTGAACGGATTCCATCAGGGTCTCGATATTGCATTGCGCCATCCGCTTCGGCGCGTGGGGCTTCTGGCGGTAGAACGCTCAGGCCGGATTGATGAAGGTTCAAGGCATTTTGCAAGGGGACTGGAGTCCGCGGTGATATGCTACTTCGGGAGGTTTGGAATGACCATGGCGACGATCCCCGAACTTTCCGAAGCATTCTACTCGTAGTTGCACGCGATAACGCGTCACGGAGAGCCCTGCGTACGCCGTTGGGCGAGGCCCGCGCGCTCATCGACGATCGTTCGAAGCACGCTAGTCAGCGCCAGAAGGCGCAATACCTGATCGGGTCTCCGCTCGTCTACCGCACGATGCAAGGATGGATTTTTGAAAGCCGCGATGGCACCAGCAAACAGGTTGCGCGTATCTTCTGCCTCGCCGCGCTCCGCCTCGGGGTCGCGGAGCGTGCCCGTGGGGCCAAAGGCGGTATTCGGACCTCACCATGCGTATGTCGATGCGCCGGTTCACGCGGCTAACGAACGGCTTCTCGCAGAAGGCGCAGAACCTATAACGCGCTCTTGCGCTCAACGTCGCGCACTACAACCTGTGCCGCAAAGCCGAGGCGAAGCCGCACTTCGGCTGAGAAAGTATCGTCGTTTGTCCTCACTGCCCCGAGGCTTTTCTTCGCGTATCATTCATTCGAATGAGACCCCCACAAAGAAGCAGGACAATGGTTGATCGTCCAGCCGGCGCGGAGCCGGGCCTCATTCGCGCCTACCTGGCGATCGTGGGGGTCGACCCTAGTGAAGTCTCAAATATGCTTGGGATTAAACCCGCGACTACCTTGGCAGCGGGGCGATTGCTCCGTAGCGGTATTACCGCCCCTGAAAATCGCTGGGAAGTGCGATCGGAAGCCAGAGCGTCCGGCGGCCTTTCTCCCGTTGTTCGGGCGCTTCTCGACAATTTCTCGGATTGGCAAGTTCTACGAGAGCTTTCCCAGCGGGCAAGAATAGAAGTAGAGATTGCGCTTTACATTGGGCAGGAGCATATCGATGCCACGCTCGACGCCGATATCGTACTGCGGCTGGCATCGATAGGAGCTGAACTATTGTTCTTCCGATACTAAGCGATAGGATTCAATCGGAACCTCGTAATGCATCGGAACCGGACATCGACAGCGTCGCGCGCAAGTTCTTTCGGCTCCGGCCGGCTCCTACTCATCGTCGGCGGCCACGCCGTAGTACCGGATGATGGCGTCCGCATCCATGCCGCCGGCGATTTTCAAGCAGGCTCGGGCCCTGATCACGTGAGTGAAATACGTCCTGCAATCACGTCAGCGGCTGCGGTCGCAACTGAAGCCTTAAGCCGACATGGATGTGCTGCACTTGCCGCACCCCACGTCGTAGAGCTCTTCCGTTCGTTCCCGAAAAGATGCACCGATGACGCAGAGCGGCGACCTGCATTTGCAAGCCGCCGCTCTTTTCGGTCCTCGGATCGAAACGGGCTAGAACCTCACGGATAGAACCTCACGGATAGAATTTCCCGGTGCCCTTCCAGGCGGGGGACCGCGCCATGCTCGTCGCGAGCCCGAAGCTGTTCCAGAACGGGCACTTGTGCTCGAGATTCACGTCGACACCGGTCTGGATGGTCGGCGCGAGCTGCAACGCGCTGGTCGGCGTGGTGTAGACGGGCCAGTTCGGCAGACCGTCTCCGTTCGGATTTCCGGTGCGCACGAAGTTGGTCCAATACTCCTGCATCGCGGTCGCAAGCGGCTGCGATGACGCCAAGAGCGGCTGGCCACCGATGTCCAGCGCGGGCCAGAGGTAGATGAGTTCGCTCCCGTGGTCGGGACCGCGCGGGAGGCCGGGTTCGATCGCCGGCGCGTTCGGATCGTCGAATTCGTACGCGTACGCCGGCGCCGCGCCCGCGGCCGCCTGCACGTTCCAACTCGTCACGTCTTCGCACAACGTGAGGACTTGCAGCGGGACGTTGTAGTCGGTCATCACCTGTGAGACTGCGGTGTAACCGTCGGGGTAGCTCGTGAGCGGATACTCCGCGGCGATGGCATCCGCGAACCCGGCCGAGCCGTACAGCACGGCGAGATCGTTCGTGTACTGGGTCTGCGTGACGCTTTGCCCCGGGATGAGCGCCGTCGGCAACGCCACGTTGAAGCCTTCGAGAAACGTCGCGAGCTCGAGCTCGTTCCCGCCCTCGAGCAACGGAACTTTCCCGAGCTGCGAGCGCGGTTGCGCGGTGATGTCGGCGCCGATGGTCGGTCCAATCTTGAAAGCCGGCAACGTTGCTTGGACGCTGAGGACTTTCTGGAACGTGATCGCCGGGCTTTGCAGGCAGGTGACGACCTGCGCGTTCGTGCCGGTACATCCCAAGCCCGAGGTCACCAGCGGGCCGACCTCCGTCTCCGCGAGTGAAACTGGGTTCGTCGGCGCGGCCGGCGGGCCGCTCTCGAGAATCGCACGTGCGAAGAGGCCGCTTGCCTTCGGGACGGCGAGGAGCTGCGCGACGCTGATCGCGCCCGCGGACTCGCCCGCAACTGTGACGTTGCTCGGATTTCCCCCGAACTGCGCGATGTTGCGTTGGACCCAGCCCAGCGCGGCGACCTGATCTTCGATACCGTAGTTCCCGGTGTTGCCCGAGCCGTTGTCGAGCGCGGCGGCACCGAGCCAGCCCAGGATGCCCAAGCGATAGTTGATGGTCACGACGATGATGTTGCCGACCGTTACCAGTTGCGTCGGGTCGTACTCGACGCCCGCGCCGCTCGTGAACGAACCGCCGTGGATCCAGACCATCACCGGTAAACCGGTTCCGGCGGGGTACGGCGTCGTCACGTTGAGGTTGAGGCAATCCTCGCTCTGCACGAGCGGGGCGGTCGACCCCGGTTGCGGGCAGACATTCCCGGGCGCGGTCGCGTTGAGGACGCCGGCGAACTTCGCGTGCAGGGCCGGAGGGGCAAACCGGAGCGCCCCGACCGGTGGCGCGGCATACGGAATCGCGTAGAATTTGCGCACGCCGTTCGCAGACGTGCCGTAGACGGACCCCCGGTCCGTCACGAGCGTCAACGAGCTGCCGGAAACGAACGGCGCCGGCGGGGCGGTGGAGCGGCCGCCGAGGCCGCAGCTCGTCAAAAGAAGACCCGCAGCCGTGAGCAAACCGATCGTGCGGAGCGGCATCAGGAAAATTCTCACCGCCGGTTTCCTCCATGAAAGAATGTTGTTACCGTCTATGTAGCCACAACACCCACCGGCTCCTTGTCCCGGGCTCCCGTTTGGCCCGTTCTATCCGCGTTGGAAGCCGTTCAGCCAGGAGTCGAGCCGCTTCGCGTACGTCCGACTGGAACGGTGCTCGGACCCGTCGGAGAGCGTTACGGAATACTCCCCGTTATCGATGCTTCGCAGTTCCGTGATACAGCGGACCTGGACTATTCGAGAGCGGTGAATCCGCAAGAACGTCACGGGATCCAGCTTCCTTTCAAGTGAGTTCATCGCTTCCCGTAAGAGATGCGAACGGCCCCTGACGTGCAGCTCCGTGTAGTCTCCGGACGCTGCTATCCATTCGATCTCTTCAACCAGCACGATCTGAATTCGCGATCCCGTCCGGACGGCGAAATGAGAAGCATACTGCTTCGGGCGCTCCCCGAGCATGCCGAGGATCCGCGCGGCGATCTGCATCTGAGTCGCGGAATCGAGTAAGCGCCGCGCGCTGCGGATCGAGGCCGCGAAGCGTTCGTCGTCCACCGGCTTGAGGAGATAGTCCAGAGCATGCACCTCGAACGCACGCACCGCATGCTGTTCATAGGCGGTCAGAAAGATGATCGCGGGCACTCGCTCCGCGGGCAATGCCCCGAGTACGTCGAACCCATTCATTACCGGCATCTCGATGTCGAGAAACACCAGGTCGGGAGTGAGGTTGAGGATCGCCTCAACCGCTGCTTTGCCGTCGCCACACTCGCCGACGATCTCGATGTCGGCGAATCGACCAAGCCGTAATGCGATGCCGCGCCGCGCGAGCGGCTCGTCGTCGACGATCAAGACGCGCAAGGCGTCGCTCATGTCGTCTCGGCTTTGCGGAACGGAAGCTCGATGCGCACCTCGCAGCCCCCGAGCGCCAGCCACTCCAACGAAAATCCGTGGCTATCCGGATACAATGTCTTCAGCCGCTCGGTGGTATTGCTGAGTCCGATTCCCGTCGTGAGGCGGCGCTGCAACATCCCTTGATCGGCTGCTCCGGAGTTTCGAATGGCGAGTTTCAACTGAATGCCGTCGCGCCGGCTGCGAATTTCGATCCCTCCCCCTTCGAGACAGGGTGCGACGCCGTGGCGAACGGCATTCTCGACCAATGGCTGGAGCAGCATGCTAGGCACCAGCGCGTCCAAGGTGTCGGCAGAAATGGAGACGTTGGTACGAAGGCGAGATCCAAGACGTGTCTGCTCGATTGCCAAATATTGCTCGACGAAAGCGACCTCGTCGGACAGCGGTACCTCGAGTTTGGTTTCCGTATCCAACATCGTCCGCAAGAAATCGCCGATTTGCGCGAGCATACGGGTGGCGGCGGCGGAATCCCCTTCGAGGACCAGCGTCGATACTGCGTTAAGCGCGTTGAAGAGAAAATGCGGATTGAGTTGGTAGCGCAGCGCGCTCAGCCTGGCGTCGCGAGCCTCGCCCTCCGCTCGAAGAAGCCGCTCCCGTTCTCGCGTGACTTGCCGCCACGTCTTGATGCTGAAGTAGAGACTGCACCAGACGAAGAGAATGAACGCGCTTTGGACGGACCTTGCGACCCATTCGTACCAATCGAGAGGATAGCCACGCCCTGTCACTTCAGCGAGATATCCGCTGATCAAGCCGGCAAACGCGCACAAGAAAAATGCTCGTCCTTCGAGGGCGATCCACGATAGGCCGCGTCCCGCGAGAGACCTGCATGGAAATCGCAGGCAGCAGCTAGCGGCAAACGTCCAGACCAGAAACGAACCGCTGTACCGCAGCACGTGAACATTTGCGAGCGATGGCAGGTCGGCAATAAGCGCCGACAGGGCCATACAACCCCACCCCGCCGCCTGCAGCGTCCAAAAGCCGGGAAGCTCCGCGGAACGCAGTTTCACTTCAGCGCTCAAAGTCAACGCCTCACCGCAAAACCAACTCGGACTGCAGATTGCTCGTCACGCTCGGCGGTGGCCCGTGCTAGGATGGGTGATGCACACACCGTAAAGCGGAGGCACCGGATGGCATCGCGCGCGGCGACGAACGACTTCATGGCATTGATTATAGCATCGTTGGTACTCGTGCTGTCTCCGGCGGCGGCCGCACGAGCCACAGTTCCTCAGCCATCGGCGAAGAGCGCCTTGAGTGCCGAGGAATCAATTAACCAAGCGTTATTGAACAGCGACGCCGACGCGCTCGAAACCCTGCTCGCTGACGGTTGGATCGTCGTTAGCGGCTTCGGCGGCATTGGCGAGCGCAAGGACTTCATCGCATACGTTCGAGCCGGAGACTTCACGCGCAGCAAGATGATTCTCTCGGACCCGCGCGTTCGTCTCTACGGCAACACGGCGCTCGTCACGACGCATCTGAATGCCGCAGGCCGTTCGATCAAGGAACGGAACGGACAAATCGTCAGCGACTGTTTCGACGTCAAGGAGCGGCAAACCGATGTCTTGGTTTGGAAGAACGGGAGCTGGAAATCCGTTCTGCTGCACGAGACCGTGATCCCGGGGACGCTGCGCCGTACCGTGATCCCCGGCCGCACGGCCCGCTGCACCGTGGCTCCTGGCGGTAGCCTTCAACGTTCCGGCTGACGATCACTTTGCGCGGCCCGTACGCGTCGGTCTCGTTCGCTGAACCTCCGCAACGGCAGCGTCAATCCGCTTCCGGCGCGTTTCGGGTTTCACCGCCTCCTCGATGCGTCGGGCGATGAAGTCGCGCCGGCCGGGCGGGAGGGCGTTGAACGCCTTGGTGGCTCCTTGCGCCCGCAGTGCCGAGAGCAAATCGGACGGGTACGTCAGGGCTGCCTGGTCGATGACGGTGATTCGCAGGTGCACCGTCTCGCCGGTTTTGGTTCCGGTCTCTTTTCGAACCTTGGCTTTGATGCGGATATAATGCCGACCGCCGCCGACGGGAAAGAGGCTTACTCTGAACGGCGCGGAGTCGTTGAGACGAGCCATAACGGCTACGGCGGCGTACGTCCCGAGCGCTTCGGTAATCTTGGCCGGAACCGGAACGGCGCAATAGTCCATTCCTTCCACCCAGTTCTCGAGCGTGGCTTCGAAGGACAACTGTTTGCCTACGATTGCGTCTTTCACGGATTTCTTCCATCGTCGCGGATTTGAACGAACGTTTGTGCTGCTTCTCTAGCCGCGCCACCCACCTGCTCCTTGTCCCAGGGCGAGCGGGGTGCGGCTGGGTGATCGGCCGCGCGGGTGCACCGGGGAGGTTAGACCTGCTCGCTGAGCGGGTAGCAAGGGGCTGGTCTTTTTTTCGAGCGCGTTTCGCGCAGACCGAGTCATGGTGAGGAAGAGAGGCGTGACGCAAACGCTGCCGGTACGTGTCGCGACGGGAATCGCGGGCCTGGACGAAGTGCTACACGGGGGTTACATCGAGGGACGCACCTATCTCCTGAGCGGCCCCCCCGGTGGCGGCAAGACCACGCTCGGTTGGCATTTCCTGTGCGCCGGCGCGGCCGCCGGAGAAGCGGTGCTCTTCATCACCTTCGGTGAGCCGGAAGCGGACCTGGTGAAGAACGCCGGCTACCTCGGTTTCGACAGCGCCGGCGTGCGATTCTGCGATCTGAGCCCGTCGTCGGATCTGTTCGAGAACGTGCGCAGCTATGACATCTTCTCGCCGTCCGAAGTCGAGCTCGAGCCGACGACCGCGCGAATCATCGAGGCCGTCGAGCAGACGAAGCCGCGACGCGTGTTCGTGGATTCGATGACCGCGCTGCGCTATCTCTCCAAGGACGCGCAGGAGTTCCGCCGCCAGACGCTCGCGTTTCTGCGCTACATCAAGGAACGCGGTGCGTGCGTGCTCATGACCTCGGAGTCCAGCGCCGAGCTCCCCGACGACGATCTGCGGTTTCTCTCCGACGGCGTGATCGAGTTGGCGCCCAGCGAGCGAGCGCGCTCGCTGACGGTCGCGAAGTTTCGCGGCTCCGACTATCGTGCCGGGGCGCACACGCTGCGCTTGAGCGGGCACGGCGCGGCGGTTTTCCCACGCCTGCTGCCCGAGGCTCACCATGAGCCGTACACGAGCGGCACGCTCTCGTGGGGCATCGCCGAGCTCGACACGCTCACGCACGGCGGAATCGAACGGGGGACCGTCACGCTGATCACCGGACCGAGCGGCGTCGGCAAGACCACCCTGGCCGCGCAATTCATGAAGGAAGCCGCAACGCGCGGAGAGCGGTCGGTCATCTACACCTTCGACGAACGCGCCGAGACGCTCACCGAGCGTTGTGAGGGCGTCAACATTCCGGTCACCGAGATGATCGCGCGAGGAACGCTCTCCGTGGTGCCCGTCGAGGCGCTTCGCTTCTCCCCGGACGAGTTCGCGAATATGGTGCGCCGTGACGTCGAGCAGCATCACACCAGAATCGTCATGATCGACAGCATCAGCGGATATCGCCTCTCGGTCTCCGAGCACGATCTGAATGAACGGCTCCATGCGCTCTGCCGCTACTTGCAGAACGTCGGCGTGACCGTGTTGCTGATCAACGAGCTGCCGAACATCTCCGACATCGGCATCACGCACATCGGTATCACCTACCTGGCGGACAACGTCGTCCTGTTGCGTTACGTCGAGCGCAGAACGTCATCGGGCGCGGAGATCGGCCGCGCGCTGGGCGTTCTCAAGAAGCGATTGAGCGACTTCGAGAAGGAGCTACGCTATTTCGAGATGACCCCGCACGGCGTCAGCATCGGACAGCCGCTCGCACATCTCGGCGGCATGCTCGGTGAAACACACGACCTCAACAATCGCGTCGCCGTGTAATCGCTCGTGAGCCGTCTCGTCGTCCTTTTCGCGAATCGCGAGAACAAGAGTCTTCTGGCGCAGTTCCTGGTGCCACGCTACGAGGTCGTGTTCGACCTGCCCGTCTCCGACGATCACGAGGACGAGATCGACATCGATCTCATCATCACCGACGGTCTCTCGCTCAAGGACGCGGCCTCGCGCATCGCCGCCCTGCGGCACCAGAGCGATCCCGTGCTGATTCCGGTGCTCCTGATGAGCGACCGCCAGAGCGTCGGAACGATGTCCAAGGATCTGTGGCGCGTCGTCGACGACGTCGTGCTGCGGCCGCTCGAGAAGCGTGAGATGCGCACGCGCGTCGAGAGCCTCGTTCGCGCGCGCCGGCTCTCGCAGCGCTTGCAGTCGATGTCGCATGCCTACCGCCACGAGAGGCGCGTCGCTCAGCGCTTCCAGAAGGCGGCGCTGCCGCGGGCGCTTCCTAAGGTCCCGGGGCTGACCTTCGGCGCCTTCTACCGCCCGGGGATGGACGAAGCGCAGATCGGCGGCGATTGGTACGACGCGCTGCGCCTTCCCGACGGACGCGTCCTGTTCTCGATCGGCGACGTGTGCGGTTCGGGCCTCGACGCCGCGGTCGCGATGGCGAGCGTGCGCCAAGTTTTCCGCGGGGCCGCGCACATCAACCCCGATCCTGGGATGCTGCTCGACGCCGCGCACCGTACGTTGCACGCCGAAAACCCCGAGAGCCTCGTCACGGCGTTCGTCGCGATCTTCGACCCGGTCACGGCGCTCCTCATCTACGCCTCGGCCGGACATCCGCGCCCGCTCCTGCGGACGCCGGACGGCGGCGTGGTCGAGCTGGAATGCTCCGGTGGCCCGCTGGGCCTTCCGTTCGACGTCGAGAGGACCGTGCACGAGACCAGCATGCCGATCGGATCGCTGCTCGTGCTCTACACCGACGGATTGACCGAAGCGGATCGCGACCCGATCGGCGGCGAAGAGGCACTTCGCCGGGCGCTGCAAGACGCGGAAGTCATCGCCGCCCCCAACGTCGCGCTCGCGATTCACGACGCGATCATCCGCGAGGCTTCGCCCGACGACGTCGCGGTCCTCACCGTTGCACACGTCGAGCGCACGCTGGCCAGCGAACGGCTCGTGCACTGGTCGTTCGATTCGCGCGACCCGGACGCGTTCCGCGACGTACGTGAGGAGTTCATGGCGGAGCTGGTCAAAGGCAAGCTCCCGGTGGACGCCGTTTCCAATGCCGAGCTCGTATTCGCCGAATTGATCGGCAACGTCGTGCGTTACGCGCCGAAATGGGTCGACGTGACCCTCGACTGGAGCGGTCCGGCCCCCGTGCTCCACGTACTCGACGGCGGCCCCGGTTTTCGGTACCTCCCGAAATTGCCGGACAACCCGCTCAGCGAGACCGGCCGCGGTCTCTTCATCGTCGCGCGCTTGGCCGACGACTTTTACGTCACGAAACGGCCGCACGGCGGCAGCCACGCGCGCGCGGTCCTCAGCGCGGCTTCCGACGCGGCCGGGCTGGCCCGCGCCGGCCGCGCCTAGCCGCCCATGTCGAATTCCGGCATACACGTCCCCGCCCGACGGGTCCCGAGCGTGGCTTCGAAGGAGGGCTGCTTGCCTGCGATTGCGTCTTTCACAAAGAGTTGCCCTCGGCCTTGACGGGCGCTTCGAGCACCGGCTCCTCGTGGAGGCGGTAGCCGATGCCGGAGACGGTTTCGATGACGTGCGCGCGTTCGGCGAGCTTCTTGCGCAGCGAGCGCACCACCACGTCGACGACGTTGCTGGCGACGTCGGCGTCGTCGCCCCACACCTCCGCGAGGAGCTTCTCGCGGTGCACGACGTCGCCCGTGCGCTGGACCAGGCAGTGCAGCGTGTCGAACTCGCGACGCGTCAGCGGGACGCGCCGCGATCCGACGAGCAACGCACGGGAGCCGACGTCGAGCAACGTGTTCGTCGCGATGCCGAGCTCGGCGGCGACGAGGCTTGCGAACCACCCATCGACCGAGCTGGGGCCGAAGTCGAGCATCGCGGTGGAGTAGCGATCGCCGGCGATCGTCGTCGCGCACTCGTCCAGGACGGTGAAGCCGAGCTCGGTCGCTGCCGCGGCGTACGGGCCCACGTCGCGCAGTGCGAGGTAGACGCGCCGCAGATGCGGGCGATACGCCATGTAGGCGCGCTTGATGTCGAGCCAGCACGCGGCCTGGACGGCGCACGGCGCCTCGCCGTCGACCAGTGACAGCCAGCGACGCAAGAACAGGATTCGTTCGCCGGGCGCGACCGGATTCGCGACCACGTGCGCAGCCCATTGGGCCAGCACCGGGTCGGGGTCGGCCGGCATCGTCTCCAGACGTGCGGCATCGAACATCACGTAGTAGCCGACCACCTCGCCGTCGTGGTCGCGCGCGACGCTGAACGCATCGGCGCCGTGCTCCCACCACGCGGCGACTGTCCGTGCCATCGAAGGGCCCTCGTGGCGTTCGGTGATGGCGACGATCGCGACCCGGTCGGACGCGCGAGCGGGCTCGACCGCGTAGCGCTGCGCGCCGGACGGGAAGAAGGCCTCACGCACGACGGGATTCTCGAGCAGATAGAGCAGATCGGCAGTGTATCGCCAAAGCTCCGACGCCGGCGCCGTGCGCAGCTCGCGCGTCAAGCGGCTCCAAGCGGCACGGCGAAGCACGAGGTACCGCTGTGGATCCGCGGAGCGCAGCTCGCGCGCGATCGCGTCACGTACCGTATCGTGCAGCTTGAGGCCGTCCCGGGAGAGCCGCATGAGCGGCAGCGCGCGGAGGCGCTCGTAGGCATCGCTGGGCGCGACGTCCGGCATCATCGCACCGAGCAGCGGCACCGTGACGGATCGCACGAGTGCCGCCGCCTCGATCGCACGACGGGTGACCGGATCCCGGATCTCGGCCAGATGCCGTCGCGCCAGCTCATCGATGATGCGGTGAAACGCGACCTCTTCGAGTGCGGGGTCGTCGGCGTTCTGCAGCGTGATGGCGGCGAGCGTCAAGGCGAGCGGGTGGCCGCGAGCGATGCGGTTGACGCGGACGGCTTGCGCGGGCTCGATGCCGGCGGCGGTCAGCAACGCCACCGCGTCGCTATCGGCGAGGGGCGTCAGTTCGAGGTTCAGGAAGGCGCCGCGCCACGGCATCTGCAGCCACGCCGAGAGCGGCGGGTCGCGGCCGCTGAAGACGACGTGAACGTTCAATGGCAAGCTGGGCACGAAGCGGCGGCGCAGCCACGTATCGAGCAGCCGCAACGCATCGATGTCGTCCAGCACGAGCATGACGTTCCCGAGCGCGCCGAGCCGCTGCGCGGCGTCCTCGCACGAAGCGATCTCGCCGCCCGCGGCGCGGCTGAGCTCCCGATAGAAGCCCCGCTCCGTCGGCTCGACCAGCCGGCAGTCAATGCGCACGACCGCTGCGCCGGCGCCCCTGCTACGTCGCGCAAATGCGTCGAGCAGGCCCGACTTTCCGATCCCGCCGATGCCGGTGACGAAACAGATCGACGGGACCGCTGCACGCGTCAAGCGATCGAGGAACGCCAGCTCTTCGTCACGCCCGACGAACGGAAGATCGTCGCGGCGTCCCTCGGTCGCGATCACCCGACGCTGGCGGGCGTCTTTCCGGCAGCGAGCGCCTTGACAGCCTCGGTCGTGAGCGCCTGCCCGCCGATACCCCAGTCACCACTCTCGATCTCGTCGACCTTCACCCACGTGACGCCGCGCATGTTCTCACCCTCGATCGATACCATCGCGTCGGTCAAACGCGAGATCATCTGTGTCTTTTGCTCGGGCGAAAACACGCCCTTGATCACGCTTACCTGAATGAGCGGCATCGGACTCTCCTTCACTGCGAGCGTCCGCCAAGACGTTGGACGCTTCATCAGCATATCCGCTCGGACCGCCGCCGTCATGATGGAGTTATGATGCAGCCGGCCGAGATCTTCAACGGAGCGGCGGCAATGAATACCTCGGCTGTGTACGCCCGTATCGACCCATCCCCTGAGCCACATTGATACGAACCCGTTCTCAGTCGACGATCCGCAAGATCGGCTCGATCGTCCTTCCGCGTTCCGCGCGACCGGGCAAGAGTTCGCGCTCGGTTGCGACAATGCAGCACTCGCTTTCGATGCGCCTGAGAGGAGCAGCGGTGGACGCATCCGGTTATCTCTACACGATCGCGACCGTCGGCATGACCTTTACGGGCCTGTCCGTCCTGACGATGATCCTTCGGCAAATGCTCGGGGGTCGCATGACCAAGTGGGACAGCTTCGTGACGCGCACGTGGGTCGAGCTCGGCTTCATGACGACCTTCGGCTCGATCCTCTCGCCGCTGTTGATGCTCTCCGGAACCCCGGCGCCGATCGCTTGGCGTGTCTCGAGCGGCGTCATGGCGGTCATTCTCGGGAGCTGGGCGTTGACATTTCCGCACCGCCGGCGCGCGGTGAACCCGACGCGTTTGCCGTTCCAGGTGGTGATCTATGCGCTGGCGATGGACCTCACCGCGCTGGCATTGACAGCGAACGCGATTGTCGTGCCGGGCGAGCTGTTGGCGGGCGTCTACGCCGCGGCGGTGACCGCGATACTCATCGGCGCCGGGCTGCTGTTCCTGTTCGCGTTCGTGCATTGGTACGACGCAACGATCGGCGACGAGCAGCCGCGATGGTGAGTCTCTCGTCCCGATCCTCGAGCCGCGCCGTGCGCTACGGGTGGAGGCGCGCTTCCCAGTCGTGAGGGACGTGTCCGCGTGGGCCCGGGACCGGCTGATCGGCGGGATGTGAAAGCGGCGGCGCCAGCGGTTGGGTCGGCAACATCTGGTCCGAGCGGAAGTCGTAGAACCAGTCTTCGCCCGGCTCGAAGCTCGCGATGATCGGATGACCGCTCTCGTGCACGTGTTTGCGGGCGTGCTGGTTCGGCGAGTTATCGCAGCACCCGATGTGCCCACACGCGGTGCAGCGCCGCAGATGCAGCCACCAGCTGCCGGAGGCGAGGCACTCGACGCAACCCGTCCCCGACGGCTTTACGGTCGGATCGACTTCCTTCACGTGCATTTTCCCTCGATGACACTAGGGGGTGAGGAGTACCTTCCCGATGCCGCCCCTGCCACTCCCTCCCTAAGCGAAGAAGGGCGCGCTCGTGGCAGGGGAGGCGTTCGGAAGGTATGGAAAACGCAACGTGGGGCCTGCGCTGGAGGGCAGATGTTCACACCTCGCGAGATCGACGTCGGCGACCGCGTTACCATCGTCCGCCCGCTTTCGAACAAAGACGGGACGTTCGCGGCAGGTCACGCGTTCGCGGTCATCGACCGGCGCGCGCACCGGGACGTCTGGGTCTTCGACCTCCGCGACGACGACCTCAACCTGCTGCTCGACGTACCCGCCTCGGACCTGGCGTGGGCACCGGCACCCGACTGAGGATGAGCACATGGTGATAACCTGGTCCCGCGTGACTCGCGATCACGTGGTGCGCGCGATCCACGAGTACGACAAGGTGGGAGCGGACCGATTCTTCGCGCAGAGCGGGTTCGGTCCGACCACGACCTACGATTTGGTGGTGAACAAGCACCGCTACCCGCCCAAAGCAATCTTGGGCGTGGCCTACGAACTGGCCACCGGCGAGAAGCTGGCCTCGGCCGATTTCGAGGGCGGCAAATCCGGCGCCGTCAAAGTGCTCGAAGAGCTCGGCTTCACGATCGAGAAAAAGTAGCGTCATGACGACGTTCCAGGGCTACCGGCGCCCCGACGGGCGGGTTGGGATCCGCAATCACGTCCTAGTGCTCCCAGCGGTGATGGACGCGAACCACGTCGTCGAGCGGATCGGACGGGCGGTTCCGGAGGCCGTCACCGTCACGCACCCGGCCGGGCGCTCGCAGGTCGGCGCCGACTTCGAGCAGACGCAGCGCACCATGGCCGGGTTCGCCGCCAACCCGAACGTCGCAGCCGTCCTGATCGTCGGCCTGGGCTGCGAGACGAACGAGTCGCAGGCGCTCGCCGCCGGGATCGTCGCGCGCGGGCAGCGGGTCGAGGTCCTGGGCATCCAAGACGCCGGCGGCACGACCGAGACGATCGCGCGCGGCATCGAGTTAGCGCGCTCGCTGCTCGCCGAGGTCGCGGGCTATGCGCGCACGACGTGCTCGGTGAGCGAGCTGATCGTCGGGACCGAGTGCGGCGGGAGCGACGGCTTCTCCGGGATCACCGCCAATCCGGCGCTCGGCCACGCCAGCGACCGCGTCGTCGGCGAAGGCGGAACGGTGATTCTGGCCGAGGTGCCCGAGCTGGTCGGCGCGGAGCATCTGCTCGGCGCGCGAGCGACGCCGCCGGTCGCGGCCAAGCTCTACGAGCTGATCGAGCGGGTCGAGGCTCGTGCGCGCACGATGCGCGTCGACATGCGCTACGGCAATCCGACGCAAGGCAACATCGCCGGCGGTATCACCACCATCGAAGAGAAGTCGCTGGGCGCCGCCTACAAAGGCGGTTCCACGCCGCTGCGCGAGGTCGTCGAGTACGCGGAGCGGCCCTCGGAGCGCGGCCTGGTGGTGATGGACACGCCCGGTCAGGACATCGAGCAGCTCACCGGCATGGTGGCGGGCGGAGCGCAGATCGTCGTCTTCACGACCGGGCGCGGAACGCCGACGGGTTCGCCGATCGCGCCCGTGATCAAGGTCGCGACCAACACGCCGCTCTTCGAGCGGATGCGCGAGAACATGGACGTCGACGCGGGGACGGTTCTGAGCGGAACGCGCACGCTCGAGAATGTCGGCGACGAGATCTTCGCGTGGATCGTCGCCGCCGCGAACGGCCGCGAGCCGGCCGCCGAGGCGCTGGGTTTCCGGGACTTCGCTATCACGCGCATCGGGCCGTCGTCCTGAAGCGCCCGGTCAGGGACCGAAGAGCGCGGCGATCGCCGGCGCCGAGGTCAACATGGCGTGGTCGTCGTGCCCGACGCCTTGCACGACGTGCTCCAGTTGAATCGGCGTGCCGCCGTTGCGGAACGTCAGGTATCCGTAGTACTTGAGCGCGCGGTCGATGCGGTCGACGCCCTCGTCCTCGGCGCCGCACGACTGGTCGATCGAGCCGTTCCGCTTGGTGTCGCGCGGACCCGAGAGATAGGTGACGTTCAGCCCGACGAAGCGCTGCCACAGCTGAGACGGGTCGGCGCCGCCGACATAGCGCGGGGCCGAACCGAAACCGTAGCGCCAGGAGTTGAACGTCGGACACGCGGTCGCGTTGCCGGGTTCGTAGCTGCCGTGGCGCGGACGGTCGGCGTCGAAGTAGAGGAAGCTCGACGGACTCGCCACGACGAAGCGCACGGCGTACCCGGCGCCGATCGCGCTCTCGTATCCGGTGCCGACGATCGCGTAGCGGCCCACCAGCTGCGCGCCGCCCGAATGACCGGCGATGACGATCGTCTGCAGGTTCGGGTAGTCGGCGCGGTTGGTGAAGGCGGCCACCAGGTCGTCGAGCACGTCGAACGCGCTGACGGCGGCCGGGATCTGGGCATCCTTGCCGTCGCTGTACTCGTCGACACGCCAGCCGAGCGTCGTCGAGGGCAGCGTCGCGGCGTTCTGCGGATCGTCCACGTCGGTCGTGTTCAGGAACTGCGGCGCCACGATGAAGGCGCCGTTCGCCTCGGCGCCGGCGTCGGTCGCGGCGTCGGTCACGTCGTCGTAGTACTGGCCCGCGTCGCGCTGCTCGCCGTGGACGATCACGACGACGCGGGTGATGCCGGGATGCGGCGCGACGACCGCGCTGGCCGCGAAAACGGGGATGGTCCCGGTGCCGTTGACGTTGGTGGCGGTGAAGGTCTGGTTGCCGAGCGTGTGCTGGATCGCCGACGAGGACTCGCCCGGGGCGCCGACACCGACGGCCGCTAGCGTCGGACTCGCGGTCGCCGCCGCGATCGCGGCGGCGCGGCCGCTGCTGCCCGCGCACCCGCCGATGAGCGTTGCCAACAAGCCCGCCATGAGCGGGCCGTGAGGACCGTGCATGCGACTAGCGCGCACCGCGGAGCTGCGTTTCCAGGAACGACGTGATGCGCTGGATCGAGGCGCGGACGGTGGCCGGCGGCGTTTCGACGACCCCGGCGTCGAAACGATGGCCGACGTCCGGATAGACCACGAGCGTGAGGGGAGTGCCGACCTGGTGCGCGCTTCGCGCCAGCGCTCCGCAGGCGGCGGCGGACACCGTGGTATCGTCCGCGCCGACTTGGAGCAGCACGGGAACCGTCGTGCGGTACCCGATGGCGGCGCTGGGTGCCGGCACGCCTCCGGGCCAATCGCCGTAGGCAAGCTGGCAGTAGCCGTAGTCGATGACCGCCACCGCGAACGGCGGCGGGCTCTCGAGCCCAAAGGGCGGTGGACTCGCCGGCGCGTTCGCGTCCTGAACGATCGCCGCGAAGATCGTCGTCCCACCGCTCGAGCGCCCGAGGAGCCCGATGGATGACGCCGCGACGAACGGCTGCGCGGCGAGATACGCGCGCGCGTCGAGCAGGTCGCGCGCGCGTGTCGCGCGCGCGTCGATCCGCCAGTGGTTCTTCCAGGCGGAGCCGCGCGAGAGGTAGCTGTCGACGATGAGCGACGCGTAGCCGAGATCGCGCAGGCGCCGGGCCCACGGGCGCTCCCAAAACGAAAAGCCTTCGATGCCGGCGGTGCCCGGCGAGATGATGATCGTCGGCACGCTCGCCGAACCGGCGGGCCGCGTGAGCTCGCCGGTCAACGTGGTGCCCGGCTGGGTGGACGGGAACGAAACGTCGGTATACTGCGCGTTCTGCGCAAGGAACGACTGCACGCCGGCAGAGGCGTCGTCGCTCGCGTAGCGGACGAAATACTCGTGCATGTACGAATCGCGCGCCAGCTCGCGGCACTGCGCTTGGCCGCCGACGATCAGGAGCGGCGTCGCCGTGCGATACAGTCCGCTGCGCGCGACGTCGCCCTGATGCGGCGCACCGGTCGAACCCCGACCGGCCTGGCCCGCCAGCGACCGGCCGATCCAATCTCCATAGCGGCGCGCGCATACCGGTGCGAACGCCACGGCGGATCGAAAGACGGGCCGGTGCGCAACAGCGAGGGCGTAGCGCTCGACGATCGTCGCGAGGACCGTCGACGCCCCGCTTCCGTAGCCGACGATCGCGACGTCGTCGCCGCGCACCGACGGCCGGCGTGCGAGGACGGCGGCGCCGCCGAGCGGGTCGCGCGTCACCGTGAGGGTCGCGAACCCGGCACGCTGGAGCAGGCGGCCCAGCGTGCGGCTCGGCGCCGACACCGCGGCCGCACCGGGATCGAGGATGACCACCGCGGGAACGCCGCGTGACTCGAGCACGCTCTGACCGCGCGCCGAGACCGTCGTCGAGCAGAGTGCGAGCACCACGGTCGCCGCGAAGGATGTTGTGCGCAGGGCGCCCATACGCCAGTCTAGCACGGGAGGGGCAGATGGCGCTTCTAGCGAGTATGGGCGAGCGCATCCGGGACCGCGTTCTCATCGCGGATCCCGGTCTGGCGCGGCTCGACACGGCCGCCCGCACGACGGCCGCCGTCGCCCTGACGACGGTCGTCCTGCTCGCGTTCGCCGATCGGCACGGCGGCGCGCAGGTGGTCGTGCTGGTCGGCGCGATCGCGAGCTGGATCAGCGGCATCGCGGTGAACGACGTCACCGTCGCGTGCCGGCGGCTGACGACCGCGCTCGTCCCGCTGCCCGCGATCGGCGGATTAGCGCTGGCGAGCGCGACGATGGGCGACGTCCTTCACGAGGACCTCGTGTTCTTGGTCGTGCTGTTCGTCAGCATTTACATTCGGCGCTACGGACCGCGCTGGACGGCGCTGGGCATCGTCGCGACGTTCGCGTATTTCTTCGGGCTGTTCGTGGAAGCGCAAACGGCGCTGTTGCCGGCGCTCGCCGGGGCGCTCGTCCTGGGGACGGCATCGACGTTCTTTACGCGATTCGTCGTATTGCCCAAACACCGGCGCGGCTCGCTGTTTTGGGTGATCGAAGCCGTCCGCGCGCAGCTGCGCCTCGTCCTGGAAGAGACCGCGCGTCCCGCGTCGGCGGACGACCGCGCGGCGCTCGTCGTCATGAACAACGCTCGCGTCAACGAAACGATGCTCGCCGTGCAAGAGCAAGGCGTCGTCGCGGGGATGTTCGACGACCTCATCTTCCGCACCGAGGTGGCCGCGGAGAATTGGACCGTGGTGCACGTCGGCCTCGACGCGGACCGAGGCCATCGAGCGGCGACGGATCGTGCACTGGCGGAGGTGATCGCGGAGGTTCATCACGTCACGCCGTCCGCCGCCGGCGACCCGAATGCATCGAGCCCGCAACGAAATGCCATCGTCACGGAAGCAACGAAGTCGGGCGATGCCGTCGCCTACCGGCTGCGACCGTCGACGCGGCAAGCGATCCAAGTGACCCTCGCCGCGGCTCTCGCGATCGTTCTGGGCGAGCGCATCGCGCCGGATCGCTGGTACTGGGCGGTCCTGACGACGTTCGTCGTCTACACCGGAACGACGTCGGCCGGCGAAACGCTGGCGCGCGCCTGGGCGGCTTTTCTCGGGACCGTGCTGGGCGTCGTCGTGGGCACCGGGGCCGGCTTGCTCGTGCGGCACGACGTCACCCTCGAAAGCGTCGTGCTCTTTCTGGGCTTGCTGTTCGCGGCCTATTTTCTACGCGTCGGCCTCGGCGTCGCGTGGTTCTTCGTGACGGTGTGCCTGGTGATGATCTACGAGCTGCTCGGCCGGTTCACGGAAGGGGTCCTGCTCACGCGGCTGTTCGAAGTCGCGACGGGCGTCGTCTGCGGTGGCCTCGCCGCCTTCGTGATCCTCCCGACCTCGACGCGACGTATCTTCCGCGCCGACGCGCGCGCAGCGCTGCAAGCGTTACGGGATGGCATCGACACCATCGCCGGCGGGGGAGTCGCTGACGCGCAGAGCGCGAGCCGTCGCTTCGACGCCGCCGTACGGCGCCTGCGCACGCGCGTGCGGCCGCTCCGCTCCGGGCCGACGTTCGCCGGCGCCTCACGCTTCGCGCGGCTCTGGCTGCGCTCCGTCGAGTTGTGCACGTACTACGCGCGCAACGCCGCCTGCGCACCGCGCGACCAGCCCGGTGCGGCGGTCGTTGCCGGCGTGGGCCAGACGCTCGACCGCTTGTCGAACATGATCGACGACGACCCCGCGTGGCCGAACCCGTCGGCTACGCCGCCCGATCCCGCCGAGCCGGCGTTCGTGGAGGGAAGCGCCGCTGCGTTCGTCGCAGCGCTGGGCGCGGCGCTCGATCGCCTGGTGGAGACTCCACGCCCGACCGCGATGTAAAGCCAGGCTTTGCAGCCCGGTGTTTTCGGCCGTGCTACGCTCCGGGGACCATGGCAGCATTCGACATCGCGGTTCTCGGAACGGGGACGATGGGAACGGCCTTCGTCCGGCGCTTGCTCGGCGCGGGCATGCAGGTTCGCGTCTGGGATCGATCGCCGGCGGCGATCGAACGGCTCGGTGACGACCGGTCCCGAGTCCAGGTTGCGAGCTCCCCCGAAGACGCGGTGCGCGGCGCGGACGTCGTGCTCACCATGGTCCCGACGATCGCTTCGCTCGAAGAGACGATGCCGCGGGCGCTGGCGGCGATGCGCAGCGGCGCGATCTGGCTCCAGATGAGCACGATCGGGGTCGAAGGGACGGAACGCGCGATCGCGCTCGCGGCGGAGCACGGACCCGGCGTCCAGTTCGTCGACGCGCCCGTCTCGGGGTCCAAAGGCGTCGCCGAGCAGGGAGCGTTGCTGATCCTCGCATCCGGTGCGCCCGCGGCGCTCGATACGCTGCAGCCCGTGTTCGCGGCGCTCGGGAAGAAGACGATACGTTGGGACCAACCCGGAACCGGTTCCCGTATGAAGTTGGTGCTCAACACGTGGCTCGCCATACTCGGCGAAGGGATCGCCGAGACGGCCGCGCTGGCGCAGTCCTTGGGCCTCGCGTTGAGCGACGTCTCCGCGTGTCTCGCCAGCACCGCCCTCAACGCGCCCTGGGCGCTGGCGAAGCTCGACCGAATCGAACACGACGCGTTCGATCCGGATTTCTCGCTCGCACTCGCGGCCAAAGACCTGCACCTCGCAATCGATGAGGCGCAGCGACGGCATCAGCAGCTGCCGGCAGCGGACTCGGTTGCGGGCCAATGGGACCGTGCGCTGGCCGCGGGTTTCGGCGATCGCGACGTCGTCGGAGCCTATCTCGCCTTGACGCCGCAGCGGTAACGCGCGCGCTGCCGCGTCAGCGCAAAACGAGCGATGCCAACTCCGCGAGCGTGCTCAGCTCCGCGCGTTCGGTCTCGGAGTATTCGTGACCGCTCTGGTGAACGAGCAGGACGCGACCGACGAAGCCGCGCGGGGTTCGAACGCACGCGATCGCAAACGAGAGGTCGGGCCAACCCACGGCATCGAGCTCCCCGCGATCGGTCGCCGATTGGTCCGGGAGACGATGGTCGCGTTCGTAGCGGGTCAGGATCTCGCCGGGCTGGGCGATGACCGGGTAGCACAGCGCGTGATCGACGGCCGCTTCTCCCTTGCGCTCGCGAAGCAACTCGTCGAGCCGCTGCACGCGCTCGCCGCCGGAGTCGTCGCCCGCCCCCGCATACTCCCAGCGGCCGACGCCGACTCGCGTTCGGCCCACCGCGAGGTCGGGGCGCAACTCCGTCATCGCGTGCTCGCAGATCATCGTGAGCACCTCCGCTTCCGAGGTGGCAGCCAACAAGTGTCGCGTGAGCCGTCGCAGCGGTCGCAGGATCCCCAGCAGCGCGCGCGAGCGATCCGTCAGTTGCGCGGAACGGAGCTCGGGGAGCGCGAGCCGGAACAGCTCGTCGCGCTCCGTACGATCCATCACGAGCGCCTCGGCGAGACGTGCGAGCAGCGCGGCCGAGACGCGCGGCGGGCGCTCGTTCTCCAGCATTGCGTACCACTGGCGGCTGATCCCGACGGCCTCGGCGAGCTCTTCCTGCGTGACCGCCTTCCCCACGCGAACCGGGAGGCGCAAATGTGGGCCGAACGAACGGCAGTCCGGCTCGAGGCGGGCGCGACACCGTTTGAGGAGGCTGCCGAGCGTCCCCGATCGCTCATCGTCCGCGCGCCACACACTGCTCACGGGATACGAATTGTCCACTGTCGCTTGGCAGACTTTCGCCGTCCCCGATGATAGAATCGAGCCCTCACCGATCCCGCAGAGGAGCTCTCGACATGACCGCACCGACGATGGAAACCGAAGTGCACGAGCATCCCGGCCCGCAGTGTGACGCCACCAACCAAGGCGCAATCTGCAAAGAAGCGTCCTGTCGCCACGATCATCACGTGTCGCGGCACATGGAGGTCACCTGCACGCCCGTGCACGGCCGGCCCGACTACTTCAGCTGCGCGCACAAGAAGCAGAGCGTCTGAACCGTCCTCCGCCGCTCACCGTCGCGTGAAGCGGCGGAGCCATGAACTCGGGACCGACCGGATCGTGGACTTCTTCCGCCACGATGCGGTCGATGTCGGCTTTCGTCGCGTCGTCGAGGGTGAAGTCGAGCGCTCCCGGCAACGCGCTCAGCTGATCGGGCTTCCGCGCGCCCCAGAGGGACGCGCCGACGCCCGGCTGGCCGAGTACCCACCGCAGCGCGAGGTGGATCACCCGTTTGCCGAAGCGCGTGCGCGCGAGCTGGTCCAGGCGCGCGACGGCGCGCAGGTACTGCTCGTAACGCGGCGGTTGGAACTTCGGGTCGACACGCCGCAGATCGTCACCGGTGAATCTGGTCTGCGCGGTCAGCGTCCCGCTCAGCAGCCCGCGGCAGAGGGCGCCGTAGGTCAGCGTGGTCAGTTCGTGCCGGCGTGCGAACGGGAGCACGTCACGCTCGGCCTCGCGTTCGAACAGGTTGTATGGGGGTTGCACGGTATGCAGCGGCGCGAACTTCGCGAATTCGCTCATCTGCGCCGGCGAGAAGTTGCTCACGCCCACCGCGCGAATGAGGCCCGCCTCGTAGAGCGATCCCATCGCACGCGCCGTCTCTTCCATCGGCGTGTCGGGATCGGGCCAATGCACCTGGTAGACGTCGATGTAGTCGGTACGCAGGCGCCGCAGCGAGTCTTCGACTTCGGCTCGGATTCGCGCAGCGGAGCCGTTGCGGTGCGGCGTCCCGTGCTCGTCCCATTCGAGGCCCACCTTCGTCGCGATGACCGCCCCCGCGCGCCTGCCTTCGAGCGCCCGGCCGACGACTTCTTCAGCGTGACCTTGTCCGTACGCCGGCGCCGTGTCGATCAGCGTGACGCCGAGGTCGAGCGCGCGCCGAATCGTCGCGATGGCGGCCTCGTCGTCGGGCCCGCCCCACATCCAGCCACCGATTGCCCACGTGCCCAAGCCGATGCGCGAAAGGCGAATGTTCGTCCGGTCGATCTCGGTGAGTTCCACGACCACTTCCTCTTTCTTCAGACGTGCGGCGGCAGCGCCAGCTCGGGGGAGCGCGTACGGCGAAGCGTGACGGGATGGGCCATCAAGTAGAGCGCGCCGACGACGCACGCCATGCCGCTCCACTCGAGCGCCGACGGACGTTCGCCGAGCTGCAGCCAGGCAGCCGCGACGCCGACGATCGGCACGCTCAAGGAAGCGGCGCCGACGGCCGACGACGGTAGCCGTTTGATCGCGTACGTGAAGAGCGCGAACGCGAGACCCGTGGCCAACACGCCGTTATAGGCGACGGAGAGCAGTGCGGAGGTGGTGAGGAGCGGCGTCGCACCGCGCACGATCAGCGCCAGCGCGATCAGCGGCACGCTGCCGATGAGCACTTGCCACGCGGTGAAGGAGAGGGGATCGAACGTTTCGTCGTGGTGCGCCTGCCGCGTCACCACGGCCGCCGCCGCCCATACCACCGCGGCGCAAAGGCCCGAAAGATCGCTGAGCCAACCGGTCGGGCTGCGCGGGTCGATCATCAGCGCCATGCCGAGCACGCCGACGACGATCGCCGTCCAGCGTGCGCCGACGCGCTCGCCCAGCAGAGGCCACGCGAAGAGCGGGATCCACAGCGGCATGCTGTTGACCAAGACCGCCGCCTTCCCCGACGGTCCGGAGACGACGGCCCACGTCGCCAGCGCCAGCATCCCCGTCGTCTGCAGCAGTCCGACCACGACGGTGGGGCGCCAGGCGGGCGGCCGCAGCGAGCGGCGCATCGCGAGCATGACGACGAACAGGGTCGCGGCCCCGATGAGCGCACGCGCCGCGGCGGACGCGAACGGCGGAATGTCGGCGACGCCGACCTTCATGACGACCCAGTTGTAGCCGAAGATGAGCACGAACCCCACCATCGCCAGCATCGGGGCGAACCGGAACACCAACGTCTGCCTGGTCGTCATCGTGCGCTCACCATAACGCGGAACGCGCGCGGTGGCTGCAAAGCACGGCTTAACATCCGACCACCCGCACGTGGGGCTCGTAGTTTCGCTCGCTGGTCACGAACATGTCCCAAAAGCACTCGGCGGCGCGCCCGGCGTAGCCGGCGGCGGTGTGGATCTCCGCGCTGACCGAGACCACGCCGACGCGAATGCCGTCCGGCTCGAGCTCGCGCATCAGATACTCGGCCAGGGCGTGCAGTCCGGCTTTGCCGATCGCACCCGACGGCGAGGTGTTCTCCTCGGCAGCGGGCTCCAAGCAGCCGGTGAACAAGACCGTCCCGCCGCCCGCGGCCCGCATCCCCGCGACGGTTTGGTGAACGAGCGTCAGCGCGCCGCCGACGCTGACCCGAACGTCGTCGCTCAGCGTCTGCGCGTCGAGCTCGAGCGCGTTCTTCGGCGAGGCCGCGAAGGCGTTGTAGATCAAGACGTCACAGTGGCCGTGACACCGGCGCACGCGGCCGAGCGCGACATCGACCGATCGCGAGTCGGTCACGTCGCAGTGCGCCGCCTCGACCGCGAAGCCTCCCGCCCGAAGCGCTTCGAGCCGAGTCTCCAGCCGCGCCGGCGAGCGTGACAAGATGTATACCGCAAATCCTTGCGCTGCGAACTGCGCCGCGATCGCCAGGCCGAGATGCGGCCCGGCCCCGGCGATGACGCACGCCGGTTGTCGCTCCGGTTCTCCGTGACTCATCTCGTGACGTCGTATCGCAAGGGGGATGCGGCGTCTATTAACTGATACTTGGCATCGCTGCCGGCAAGCGAGCGTCCGACGACGAGACGCCACCATTCCGACCGTCGCGCGGTTCCCATCTGTACCATGGCGATCGCAGATCCCGAGGCCAGGCAGCTGAACGTCTTTCTGCGCCGGCACCGGCAGCGAATCGACCCGCACGTCCGCGTGCTCGGCGATCACGAGCGGCTGCCCACGCGCCGCGGACGCCCGGTGACGCAAGAAGAGATGGCTGAAGCCGTCGGCGTCAGTCGCGTGTGGTACTCGTTGCTGGAGACCGGCTCGACGATCCGGACGTCGACAAAAGTCCTCGAACGCCTCGCCGTCGTGCTCATGCTCGACGCGCCGGAGCGGGCGAGACTCTTTCACCTGGCGATGCCCGAGCTGGGCCCGCTCGAGGTGGGTGCGGAGTCCGCCCTCGTGCTGGAGAGCTTCGCCGTCGTCCGCGCCGCGATGAGACGTCTTTGGTCCGCGACCACGGAGGTCGAGGCGCTCGAGACGGTCGCCGAACAGGTCGCCGCCGTCGTCGACGACGCCGATCTGGTCTTCTACGTTCGCCGGCTGCGCGAGGGCGAGTGGGAATGGCCGTACGTCCTCGACCGCGGCATGGGGCAGCACAACCGCGAGGCCTACGCCGCGGCGACGTCGCGGATGACACCGGCCGAGGTCGACGAGTTTCTGTTCTATCCGCAACTCTCGCTAGCCGGCGACGTCGGTACGCCCGACGTCTACACCTCGAAGACCGTGCGCGCCGCGTATCGCGGCATTTTCTGCGATCCGAAACTCAACCTCGGCACGCTGCTCCACGCGCGGGTCCGTTCGCGCAGCGGCCTCATCGGCGGCTTCACCGTCAAGCATCTGGGCGAGCACGATTATTCCGTCGAGCAGCGGGCGATCATGAGTACGCTGGCAGAGTTGACGTCGGTCGCGCTGTCCTAACTCAGGCCTGACCACCGAGATGATACATCTCCGGCAACGCCAACTGGAACAGCATGAGCTGTTGCGTCGCGCTCAGCCGTAGCGCGTTCGAGAGGCGAGACACGAAGCGCGTCGACACGCGCACCGGGCGGCCGCTCTCGAAGTAGCGATACCAGTCGACGCTGACGCCGATCAGCTCGGCGACCTCGCCGCGGCGCAGACCTTGCACGCGGCGGCGATTGGTTCGGGGCAGCCCGACCTCGACCGGTTCCAACCGTGAGCGGCACTGCATTAGGAACGCTCGCAACAGACGGCGGCGTTCGGAGTCCTCTGCGCTCGCGAGCGCGTCCACGTCGCAGGTGAGCATGCGCCGATGATAGGCCGCACCCGTTCGGCGCTCCATGCACGACGTTGACAGTTGGGTCGTACAGTTGAGAAAAGGGCAAAGACGGAAAGCGCTAGACGCTCGGTCGCCCGCAGGTCGTGCGAGTGAGATACATTTCGTTCGGTGCGAGTGCCTCGTCGATCGCGCGCTCGACGTCGAGCAACGCCCCCGCCGCCATCAGCGACGTCTGCGCATCAGCGGAAAGCTGCGCGTGCAGAGCATCGGCGAGCATCGCGAGGGTCGCGCGTTCGTAGTACCCGCGGAAGCCGGCCTCGCGCTCGCACCACGCGTCGACAAAGCCCAACAGGCGGGCCGCGATCCGCGGTTGGCGGCGCAACGCCGAGACGGTCGCCATGTGCTGGATCGCGCGCCAGGCGCCTTCGAGCCGCTCGGACGGCGCCAGCTCGAGCGACTCCCGCAACGCGCTCTCCGCACCGTCGAGGTCGCCCAACACGAGTCGGGCCGCGGCCAGCTCGGAGAGCGGACCGGCACGGCTCTCGCCACGCGCCCGGGCCGCGTCGACGCAGACCTCGAGCAGCTCGGCCGCCCGTCGAGCATCGCCGTCGGCGAACGCGAAGAAGCCTTGCCAATAGAACTCGAGCTTGACGTCGGGCGCGGCGAGCGCATCGCGCAGCGCCGACGCGAGCGCAGCGTCGGCCCGGGCTTCCGCCAGCCGGCCGGCCAGCCCGTAGATCAGACAGCGCGTCTCCAACAGGTGGATGAAGTGGCGCGAGTGCTGCAAGCCCTCAGCGCTGGCGAGCTCGAAGGCCAGCGCCAGCGCCCGTTCCGCGTCGGCGAACGCGCCGCGCAGTCCGTACTCCCAGGCGACGTGCGCGTGCAGCGAGATCAACCCGCGCCGGTCGCGGATGCGCTCGAACAGCACGGCCGCGTCGTCGGCGGCCGCCAAGATCGCCGCGCCGTCGATCGATTGGATGTAGGCCCGCATCACGCCGCCGGCAACGAGCGCGTGGCGCTCGAGATCGAGGCGGCTCAAGATGGCCTCGCTCCAGCGGCGGCACTCGAGCCGGCGCTGCGGCGAGATCCACAGCCGGCGCAACCCGCCGACGATTCGCGCGGCCAGCAGGACGTCTTCATCGGCGTCGGATGCGAGCGTCCACTCCAGCGCGGCGCGCGCGTTGTCGAGCTCGGGGCCGAACTCCGCCAGCCAGACGTTGGGTGCGACGTCGGGATACCGCTGGTCGCCGCGCTCGGCGACGCGTGCCAGCCAGCGCGCGTGCGCGCGCGCGATCGCGCCGAGTTCACCGGCGTCGGCCGACTGCCGGCCGGCGAACGCGCGCACCGACTCGAGCATCACGTAGCGGCAGCGTTCGCCCGCCAGCGCGGAGTTCAACAGCGACTTGTCGACGAGCGAGGTCAACAGGTCGGGCACGCTGCGCGTCGCCAACGCACTTCCGGCGCAGACGTCCTCGATCGCATCGAGCGTCGCGCCTCCGCAGAAGACCGCCAACCGGCGCAACAGCGCCCGCTCGTCGTCGCCGAGCAGATCGTAGCTCCACGCAATCGCCGCGAAGATGGTCTGTTGACGGTGCGGCCGATCGCGCGACGCCGAAGCGATGACGAACTGCTCGGTCAGTCGCTTGTTGAGCGCCTCGAAGCCCAGTGAGGGCAAGCGGCTCGCGGCGAGCTCGATCGCCAGCGGAATCCCTTCGAGCTGGGCGCAGATCTGCGCGACCATCGCCAGCCGCTCGGCGGTGAATGCGAGCCGCGCGTCGACCGCGGTGGCGCGCTCGACGAAGAGCCGGACGGCCGCGTAGCTGCACGCCTCTTCGCTGGTGCGTACCGGCTGCGCGGGGACCGGCAGCGACGGCAACCGGTACACCTGTTCACCGTCGATCGCCAACCGTTCGCGGCTGGTCGCGAGGACGACCACGCCCGGGCAGGACCGCAGCAGCGCGCTAGCCGCGGCGGCAGCGTCGCCGATCACGTGCTCGCAGTTGTCGAGAACCAGCAGCAGCCGGCGTTCTCTGAGCGCCACGGCCAGCGCGGGCAGCGGATCGGCCAACTGCGGCAGCGGCACGTCGAGGATCGATGCGATGGCGCCGGCGACGAAGGCACCCGCGAGGACCGGCGAGAGGTCGACGAACCACGCCTCGCGCTCGCCGGCGTCGTGCAGCTCGCGCGCGACCTCGACCGCGATGCTGGTCTTCCCGACGCCGCCCGAGCCGGTCACCGTCACCAGGCGGTGCTTGCGTAAGAGGGCGGTGAGCTCGGCGATCTCGTCGAGCCGGCCGACGAACGAAGTCAGCCGTGCCGCGAGGTTGTGCCGCGCGGGTTGGTCGGCGATGTTCCCGCGCGTGCCGCGCCGGCGCGCGCGCTGCGCTGAAGCTTCCAGCTCGGCACGCTGGCGCTCCGAGAGGTCGAGGGCGGCGGCCAACAGGACGACGGTCTCTCTGTAGGGAGCACGACGAGTCCCACGTTCGAGCGCGCCGATCGCCGCCGTGCTGACCTGAGCGCGCTCGGCCAGGGACTCTTGGGAGATACCGGCCGCAACGCGATGGCGCTTGAGGAGGTCGCCAAACGGCGCCGCCTCGCCGGGTCGCTCGCGCATGCTCGGTAAGCGTAGCACACCCGAGCGCCCCGATCGAATGGTATACCCGAAGACGTCCGAAGCGGGTCAGCTCACGACGTGGCGCTCGGTGAAGCCGTCGACGTCCACGATCGCCTTGGCGAACGCCTGCGGTGCTTCTTGCGGAACGTTGTGCCCGATGCCCGCGAGGATCCGGTGCGCGTAGCGGCCGGCGAACTTGCCGCGATACGCGCTCCCGTCGGCGGCGGCGCCGTCGAAGTCGCTCGCGATCGTGATGGCCGGCACGTGGATGAGCGGGCCGGCGAACAGCTTGTTCTCGAGGTCGTCGTATTGCGGCTCGCCTCTGGCCAGGCCCAAGCGCCAGCGGTAATTGTGTACGACGACCGCGACGTGGTCCGGGTTGGCGAACGCGGCCGCGGTGCGTCGGAACGTCGCCTCGGAGAACGTCCACGTCGGCGAGGCGTTCTTCCAGATCAGCTGCGCGAACGGCGCCCGGTTTTCGTCGTAGCCCCGGCGGCCACGCTCGGTCGCGAAGTAGTACTGGTACCACCAGCCATATTCGGCTACCGGCGGCAGCGGCTGTTGCTGTGCCTTGACGTTGGTGATCAGGTATCCGCTCACCGAAACGAGAGCTTTGCAGCGCTCGGGCCACAGCGCGGCGACGATGTCGGCCGTGCGCGAACCCCAGTCGAAGCCCCCGATGATCGCCTGCCCGACGCCCAGCGCGTCCATCAGCGCGATGACGTCGACGGCGACCGCCGCCTGCTGCCCGTTGCGGAAGGTCGAGCTCGACAGGAACAGCGTCGTCCCGTAGCCGCGCAGGTACGGCACGATGACGCGGTATCCGTGCGCCGCCAGCAGCGGCGCGACCTCGACGTAGCTGTGGATGTCGTACGGCCAGCCGTGCAGCAGGATGACGGCCGGTCCGTTGCTCGGTCCCGCCTCGGCGTAGCCGACGTCCAGGAGACCGGCCTTGATCTGCTTGAGGTCGCCGAACGAAGGGTGAATCGGCTGCGCACTCGCCCCGTAACGTCCGGTCGTTTCCATGCTCTCACGGTATCAACGGGTCGGGCGCCGACCGAGTACGTGCGACTCCCCCGATGCCAGGGGGGAAGTGTCAATCACTTCGTCCCCCTCGGGTCCGCTGCTATCGTCCGAGTGCGGCAAGCGCTGTTAGCTTGCTCGACAAAACCAGCATTTCTCGAGGATGACAGCATGCGATTGAAATTAGCGGTGCTCGGTATCATGGTGGCGCTTGCCGCGCTCCCCACGACGAGCATCTCGCAACCGGCCGCGATCCCGACGTCGATGATGATGGCGTTCGTTTGCCATCGCGTCGACACGCCCGTTCCCGTCAACGTCACCGGCTACTTCTACCTGGTCGTCGCGCAGGCGTCGGTGAAGACGGGCGTCGCCTGTCGGCCGGCGAGCCCGGCCGCGATGACGCGCATGGGCATGGCGGATCCGCCGAGGATGCAGGACTGGGTTCGCAGCAACCTCTTGGGCCATCAGTTCCAGTCGTACTGAGGCCGGACCGGGGGATGCACAGGTGACGGCGCTCGCATCCCTCAAGCAGGTCGACGCCGGCGTGCTCAACGTGGGCTACGCCGACGTCGGCCCGGCCGATGGGCCGCCGGTCATCCTGTTGCACGGCTGGCCGTACGACATCCACTGCTACGACGAGGCGGCGCCGCGGTTGGCCGCGCGCGGTTATCGCGCGATCGTTCCCTACCTGCGCGGCTTCGGGACCACGCGGTTCCGTTCGAGCGCGACCGTCCGCAACGGTCAGCAGGCCGTCATGGGCGTCGACGTCGTCGCGCTGATGGACGCGCTGGGGATCGAAAAAGCGATCCTGGCCGGCTTCGATTGGGGCGGTCGCGCCGCCGACGTCGTCGCCGCGCTTTGGCCGGACCGCTGCAAGGCGCTCGTCTCGGTCAGCGGCTATCAGATCATCGACCTGGTGGCGAACCGCAATCCGCTCGCGCCGGCGGCGGAGCACGCCTGGTGGTATCAATACTACTTCGCCACCGAGCGCGGGGTGCTCGGATACGGCACTTATCGCCATGACTTCGCCAAGCTCATCTGGCAGCTCGCCTCGCCGACGTGGCACTTCGACGACGCGACCTACGAGCGCAGCGCGCCGTCCTTCGAGAACCCCGACCACCTGGCGGTCGTGATCCACAACTACCGCTGGCGCCAGAGCCTCGCGCAGGGCGAGCCGCAATACGACGACCTCGAACGCCGTCTGGCCGAACGGCCCGTCATCGGCGTGCCGACGATCACCATCGGCAGCGACTTCGACGGCGCGAACGCCGACGGTATCGCCTACGCCAAGCTCTTCTCCGGGCGCTACGCGCATCGCACGCTCACCGGCATCGGACATAACGTGCCGCAAGAAGCGCCGCAACCGTTCGTGGAAGCGATCCTCGACGTCGACGACTACGCGAAATAGCCGGGACCATGCACCGCACGCTGCGCCGACTCGTTCGGGCACTTCTCACGATCGGAGTCGTGATGACGATTGGCACCACCACCCCCGCGCATGCCGACGAGGGTCCGATGCCCGACCTGGGCGGCGCGCTCGGCTGGCTGAACACGCCCCCACTCACGACGACGGCGCTGCACGGCAAGGTCGTGCTGTTCGACTTCTGGACCTACACCTGCATCAACAGCTTGCGCAACCTGCCGTACGTCAAAGCGTGGGCGGCGAAGTACGCGGCCAGCGGCCTGGTCGTGATCGGCGTCCACACGCCCGAATTCTCGTTCGAGCACCAGCCGCCGAACGTGACCGCGGCGGTGCGCGCGCTCGGGGTCAGCTACCCGGTCGCGATCGACAGCGACTACGCGATCTGGAACTCGTTCGACAACGCCTACTGGCCGGCCGACTATCTGGTCGACGGCCGCGGCCGGATCCGCTATCACATGTTCGGCGAGGGCGAGTACGCACGCACCGAGCGGGTCATCCAACAGCTGCTGCGCGAGAACGGCGCCACCGACGTCCCGGCGACGACCGTCGGCGCGACGGGCACCGGCATCGAGGCGCCGCCGGACTTCAACGACGAGCGCAGCGACGAAACCTATCTCGGCCTGCAGCACGGAAGCGAGTTCGCCTCGCCGGAACGCGTCGAGCGCGATGCCCCCGCGAACTACACGCTGCCCGCGCACGTCCCGTTGAACGGCTGGGCGCTGCGCGGGCGGTGGACCATCGGCGCCGAGAACGCGGCCTTGGACGCGGCGCCGGGCGCGATCGCGTTCCGCTTCCGCAGCCGCGACCTGCACCTCGTGCTCACGCCGGCGCAGCCGGGAAAACCGGTGCGCTTCGTCGTGCGCGTCGACGGTCAGCCGCCGGGCGCCGATCACGGCACCGACATCGCGCCCGACGGCGCGGGCACGGTTCTCGCGCCGCGGCTCTACCAGCTCGTGCGGCAGCACGGTCCGATCGGGGAGCGGCTGTTCGAGGTCGAGTTTCTCGACCCCGGCGTGCACGCCGTCGTGTTCACCTTCGGTTAGTTGCCGCTCATGACGCGGCCGCGGCGGCGCTGCGGGGGACCCAGAGGGGAACCCACAGCTCGTGCTCCGCGCCGCCGTGCCAGCCGTCGCGCGCGACGACCGGGCAGCCGCCGCCGGCCAGGTTGCCGTTGAGGATCGTCAGCGTGCGGTCGGGGTCGGCGTTGAGCCGGATCGCGAAGCCGCCGCCGGCGCCTTCGAAGAGCGCGTCCTGGTCGAAGGGACGCGCCAGCGTCTCGGGCGGGAGCGCGTTCAACCACCAGTGCCAGCTTAGCGCGCCGCGCCCGATCACGCGGACGTTCCAGACGGCATCGTCGGCGGCGGCCACCGGATTGCGCAGCCCCAGCGTGCCGCGGCGCCGGTCGATCACGGTCAACAAGCCGCCGTCGAGGTGCTCGAATTGCAAGACAGGGTCGAAGGTGGTGCCCAGTCCGCTGACCCGCCATTGGAACGCGCGTTCCCAACCGTGTCGCGCGTGGGGCGTCAGCGGACGGGCGACCAGCGCGCCGCCGCTAGCTGCCAGGGCGAGACCGGTGCGGGAGACCAGGACGACCACCGGGTCGTGAGCGGTCATGGCCGAATCGTAGTCCCGCTACCGTCGCGATACCGTCGCATCGGCGCGACGGTTCAGGTCACGGCAGCCGCTTCTCGTAGAAGAGGCTGGTCACGATCGAAGCCGGCGGCATCGACGCGTAGGGCTCGAACGCCTCGCACGCGCGAAAGCCGGAGCGCTCGTAGAACCGCATCGCGGCACGCTGGTCGATGCCGGTCTCGAGCCGCAGCACGGTGTAGCCGACCGCGCGTGCTTCCGCCTCGAGGCGGGCGGCCAGCGCGTCGGCGACGCCGCGGCCGCGCGCGGCCGGCCGCACGTACATGCGCTTGAACTCGGCGAAGCCGTCGAGCAGCGCGACCCCGCCGCAGCCGACGGCCGCGCCGTCGAGGCGGGCGACGAAGAAGCGTACCCGCGGCTGAAAGATGGCGTCGAGCGCGAGCCCGTGGCGCTGCTCGGGCTCGTACCCCGCCGCCAGCTCGGCGTCCAGCTCGCCGATCAGCGCCCGCACGTCGTCGGTCGGCGCCACCGCACGCTCGACGACGATCGCTCCCTCGTCCGTCACCTCGAATCCCTACGCGCAGCCGGGAGCGCCCCCTATGTACCCACGACCGACCGATTCGGCTAGAATACGGCCATGTGTCGCAGCATTCGCACGCTGTTCAACTTCGAGCCGCCGGCCACCGACGACGAGGTCCGCGCCGCCTCGCTGCAGTTCGTCCGCAAGCTGTCCGGCTTCACCCGCCCCTCGAGGGCGAATCAAGTCGCTTTCGACCGCGCGGTCGAGGAGGTCGCCGTCGCCGCGCGCACGTTAGTGGACTCGCTGGTGACCAACGCCGAGCCGCACGACCGTGAAGAGTACGCGGCGCGCGCCCGCGCCCGCGCCGCCGCCCGCCGCACGGCCTAGCTCGCCTTCGTCGCCTCCGACAGATCGAGCGGTGTCCCCATCGCCGCCTGCGCTTCTTGGATTGTCGGCGCGCCCCGGAGGACATGGGCAGCGAGCACCGCGACGCATGCACCGATCAGCGCGCCGAGCGGATACACCCAGTAGGTCGAGAGATCACCGATCGCGAGGTCCGGTGAGAACGCGCGCGCCGGATTGAAGGCGGCACCGTCGTAGGGTCCGCCCATCGTCCCGACCGACATGACGTACGCGCCGACCGCGAGCGGGATATAGGCACCGTCGAGCTTCGGGCCGTTCGCCATGCCGAGAACCATCAGCACGAGGCCGAACACCAGGATCGCCTCGAACAGCACGGAGGGCCATTCGAGCCCCGGCTTCGGAATCGTCGCCGCGAGGTTCGCACCCGTCCCGAAGAGGGCCTTGGCGAGGAACGTTCCGCAAATCGCCGCGATGAACTGCACGATGACGTAAGCACACGCCATCGGCCACCCCATGTCCCGGCGCAACGCGAACGCGAACGTCATCGCCGGATTGAAATGGGCCGAGATGTCGCCCAGAAAGTACACCGCGACGATCAGCCAGAGGGCCGAGATGCCCGAGAGGATCGCGGCGTAGGCGAACGGCGGCAGTTCCGCTCCTCCATAGCGCGCGAGCACCGCGGCGCCGCCGGACAACAGAAACATGAAGCCGGCGGTACCGATGAACTCCGAGAGCAACCGCCGCATGCGGTGTCGCGGGCTGTGCCAGTTGGCGCTGAAGCGCGGACCGACCGCCGCGCGCAGCGCCGCTTCGCCGGATGGGGTCATTGCTTCGCCGCGACGTCGGCCGTTCCGGGGCGCGTGAGCGCGAGCGGCACCACGACGCGGTCGTAAAGCGCTTCGTCGACGCCGTTGGCCAGCGCAGCCTGCTTGAGCGTCAGGTTGTGGTCGATGGCGTAGTACGAGATCTTCGCGGACCGATCGTACCCGATGATCGGCGAGAGCGCCGTGACCATCATGACCGAGCGGTCGACGTTCGCGCTGAGCTGCGCCGGGTTGAGTTTCGCCCCCTCGACGAGGTACATGCGGAAGTGATCGCACATGTCGGCCATGATCAGCGCCGAGTGCAGATAGTTGGAGATGACGATCGGCCGGAACGCATTGAGCTCGAAGTTGCCCTCCGATCCGCCCATCTGGACCGCGACGTCGGATCCCATGATCTCGATGCAGACCATCAGCATCGCCTCTGCCTGGGTCGGATTGACCTTGCCGGGCATGATCGACGAGCCGGGCTCGTTAGCGGGAAGTATCAACTCCATCAGCCCTGTCCGCGGCCCCGAGCCGAGCCAGCGCAGATCGTTGGCGATCTTGAAGAGGGTGACGGCGGCGGTCTTGAGCGCAGCGTGCGCGCGCACCATGCGGTCGAGCGTCCCTTGGGCGGTGAACTTGTTCTCGGCCGTCTTGATCGCGAAGCCGGTCAACGTCGTGAGCTGCTCGGCGACCGCGTCACCAAAGCCGGCCGGCGCGTTGAGACCGGTCCCGACCGCGGTGCCACCCATCGCGACTTGAAGCAGCCCTTCGGTGACCCGCGCGAGCTCGTCGATCGCGTCATCGAGCGCACCGACGTAGCCCGACCACTCTTGTGCGACCGTCAGCGGCGTCGCATCTTCGAGGTGGGTGCGGCCGATCTTGACGACGTCGGTCCAGCCCTGCGCCTTCTTCGCGATCGCGTCCCGCAGGCGCCGCAGCGCCGGCAGCGTCTGCCGCGTCGCCATCGCATACGCGGCGACGTGCATCGCGGTCGGGAAGGTATCGTTGCTCGACTGTCCCATGTTGACGTGGTCGTTGGGATGGATGGGCTCCTGCGAGCCGAGCTTGCCGCCGACCAATTGGATGCAGCGGTTCGAGATGACTTCGTTGACGTTCATGTTCGACTGCGTGCCCGATCCGGTCTGCCAAACGTAAAGCGGAAACTCACTGTCGAGCGCGCCGCTGATGACCTCGTCGCTCACCTTTTCGATCAGCTCGCCCTTCCACGCCGGCAGCCGCCCGGCGGCGGTGTTGACGATCGCCGCTGCTTTCTTGACGTAGCCGTAGGCGTGATAGACTTCCTTCGGCATCCGGTCGTGACCGATGTCGAAGTGCTGCAGGCTGCGCTGCGTCTGCGCTCCCCAATAGTGATCCGCCGGCACCATGACCGTTCCGAGACTGTCGAACTCCTCACGCATGCCGCTCGCGTGTAAGCCGATCGGGACATCGAGAATCTTCGGCGCCGGTTCGTTCGCGGTGATCATGAACTCGTGCCTCCTCGTGATGCGTGGTATTACCGCCGTCGACGCCGTGTGCCGTCGCGGGTGAAGAAAATAGCACGCCCCCGGTGATCGAGCAATACGCGCTTGCATCCGTCTCAACGCGCGCGCGAACTCCGCTGAGCACGGCGCTTGCTCGTCCGGGCATCGCCTCGAACAACGAGTATCTCGAACATGCCCCTTGACCCGGATTCGCGTGCGGCGACGATATCGCGACGGTCGTGCCGTACCATGGCGAGTATGGGCAATCCGATCGATCGTACGTTTCTCATCGCCTCGAAGACCGGGCTCGTCTTACGGGCGGTCAACCGCCTGCGCATCGACGTCACGCCGCTCGCGGGTAGCGTCTCGATCAGGACGAACTGGCAGATTCCGCTGGACATGGTGTGGGAGATGACCAGCGACGACTTCAATCCCAACGCCGCCGATTTCGGGGGCACCGTTCGTTTCCGTAACCTCCAGTTCGACGGGTACTTGAGCACGCTTGGCACCGACAGCGGCTCGCTGCTCCTCCATCCCTTCGCCGCTTCCGGCGACGGCGCGACGGTGCAGCTGTGGAACCTCACCATCGCCCGCGGGCCGGCGCCCTCGTCGTGGAACTGGACCCAGTACACGCCTGGGGGAGCGATCCTCAAGGCGATCGTTCCGCAGGCGTACGAATCGTTTCCCGGCGGTGCGGCGATTCGGCCCAACTTCGACTACGATCGCAATCTCAACATCTTGGGCGACGGGCCGTACGTGGCCGGCAGCGCGGTCGAAGCCTGGGACGGCTGGAGCGGCGGCGCGGACAACGAGGTGTGGATGCTGCTTCCGTACGACCCCTCGGCGCCGCCGATCGACCCACCCGATGGTCAACCGCACATCTGACGCAAAAGCAAAACGGCCCGCGGATCGCTCCGCGGGCCGTTTCGCTGACCAGACGGTCTTCGCGCGGGGCGAAGACTACATCATGTCGTAGCCGCCCATGCCGCCGCCGGGAGCGCCGGCGGCTTCCTTCTTCGGCTCGGGCTTGTCGGCGATCAGCGTCTCGGTCGTGAGAACGAGCGCGCCGATCGACGCGGCGTTTTGCAGCGCCGAACGCGTCACCTTGAACGGCTCGACGATACCGGCCTTGACCATGTCGACCAGGTCGCCCGACATCGCGTCGAAGCCCTGACCGCGCGCGGCGTTCTTGACCCGGTTCACCTCGACGCTGCCCTCGAAGCCGGCGTTCTCCGCGATCTGGCGGAGCGGCTCCTCGAGCGCGCGCACGATGATGTTCACGCCGATCTTCTCGTCGGGGTTGGCCGCGTCGGTCGCGGTCTTCTCGACGGCCTTGATCGCGTGCACCAGCGAGCTGCCGCCGCCGGGGATCATGCCTTCCTGCACGGCCGCGCGGGTCGCGCTGAGCGCGTCCTCGATGCGGTGCTTCTTCTCCTTGAGCTCGGTCTCGGTGGCCGCGCCGACCTGAATGACGGCGACGCCGCCGCTCAGCTTGGCCAGACGCTCCTGGAGCTTCTCGCGATCGAAGTCGGAGTCGGTCTCGTCGATCTGCCGCTTGATCATCTCGATGCGGCCCTTGATGGCCTCGGGCTTGCCGTGGCCGTCGACGATCGTCGTCTCGTCCTTGGTGACCTTGACGGTCTTGGCGGAGCCGAGCAGCTCCGGCGTGACCTTGTCGAGCTTGAGGCCGAGCTCTTCCGAGATCACCGTCGCGCCGGTCAGCGTGGCGATGTCCTTGAGCATCTCCTTGCGGCGGTCGCCGAAGCCCGGCGCCTTGACGCCGACCGTCGTGAACGTGCCGCGCAGCTTGTTGACGACCAGCGTCGCCAGCGCTTCACCTTCGACGTCTTCCGCGATGATGAGCAGCGGCTTCTGGACCTGCACGATCTTCTCGAGCAGCGGCAGGATGTCGGCGATCGCCGAGATCTTGCGCTCCGTCACCAGGATGAACGGGTCGTTGAGGGTCGCTTCCATCCGCTCGGAGTCGGTGACCATGTACGGCGAGATGTAGCCCTTGTCGAAGAGCATGCCGTCCTTGGTCTCGACTTCGGTCTTCATCGACCGCGATTCCTCGACGGTGATGACGCCGTCCTTGCCGACTTCCTGCATCGCTTGCGCGATCAGCTCGCCGATGGTCTTGTCGTTGGCGGAGATCGACGCGACCTGCGCGATCTTCTCGGTCGAGTCGACCTTCTGGACCAGCTTCTCCATGTCGGCGACGGCCGCGTCGACGGCCTTCTCGATGCCGCGCTTGATGAGGAGCGGGTTCGAACCGGCGGTCACGTTCCGGAGGCCTTCACGAATGATGGCCTGCGCCAGAACGGTCGCGGTCGTGGTGCCGTCACCGGCGATGTCGTTCGTCTTGGAAGCGACTTCCTTGACGAGCTGGGCGCCCATGTTCTCGAACGTGTCGGGAAGCTCGATCTCCTTGGCGATGGTCACGCCGTCGTTGGTGATCGTGGGGCTGCCGAATTTCTTGTCGAGCACGACGTTGCGGCCCTTGGGTCCGAGGGTGACCTTCACCGCGTCGGCCAGGATGTTCGCACCGCGCTCGAGCGCGCGACGAGCGTTCTCGTCGAAAACCAGTTGTTTCGCTGCCATGTTTGCTGCTTATACTCCGGCGGCGACGCGCTCGTCGGTGATGACCGCGAGAACGTCCTTTTCCGAGATGATGAGGTACTCTTTGCCTTCGAGCTTGATCTCGGAGCCCGAGTACTTCGAGTAGATGATGCGGTCGCCGGGCTTCACGTCGATCGGCAACTTGGTGCCATTGTCGAGCGTGCGGCCGGTGCCGACCGCCAGAACGCGGCCTTCCTGCGGCTTTTCTTTCGCAGTGTCGGGCAGGAAGACGCCGCCGGCGCTCTTCTCGGCCTGTTCCACGTGCTCGACGACCACGCGATCGCCAAGTGGCTTGAGATTCACGAAAACCATTCCTCCGAGAGCTTGCTTGCTACCGGTGTCTGAGTTAGTAGGGTGACACGCGCTGGCACTACTAGCACGAGAGTGCCAGCCGGAATTCCAGGTTAGCAGACTCATTACGCGAGTGCAAGTGCCGAGGTCGGGGGGTCGCTGGGCGGGTAGATGGAGAGCGTATGGCCCGGGTGACGCACGTCGTCGTCGAGCGAGTCGCCGACTGCCCGTTCTCGGTGGCGCACGACTACGCCGAAGAGTTCCTCCAGGACGCAGAGCGTGCCGTCGAGGTCCGCATTCCCTTGCGGAACTTCTTCTATGGGCTGCGAGGGCACGTCGCCCGGCCCGTCAAGCTGCTCTTCGCCCTCCATCCCGACGAGACGGAGGGCGGGCGGCTCCACGACGCCTTGCTGATCGAGTGGCGGGCCGGGACCCGGCTGTTCCCGCACTTTCACGGCACCCTGCGGCTGCGCATCGCCGACGTCGAGCACACCCGGCTGACCTTCGAGGGCGCCTACCGGCCGCCGGCGGGGGCCCTCGGCCTGGTGTTCGACGCGCTGCTCGGGCGCCGGATCGCGAAATCGACGATGGCCGAGCTGCTCGACCGGATCGCCCGGGCGCTCGAGCGGCGCGAAGAAGAGTACCGGCAAGGGCTGCTGACCGCCCAGGGGTCGGGCACCGGCACCTGAGAAGAGCCGCCCGTTGTGAACGGAACCGTGACGCTGCGCGCTCAGCTCTCGGCGGGGCTCATCGCGGGCGTCGTCGGGGGCATCTTGGTGGCCCTCTTCTTCCTGGTGGCGATCAGCCTGGGCGGCGGACGCTTCGGCTCGATGCTCGACCTCATGCAGTGGGTCGCCGGCACCGTGCTCGGCAGCGGCGCCGCCACCAACCCCGCCGCGCCGTGGATCGCGCTCGGGCTGCACTTCGCGGTGTCGATCCTGTGGGCGCTGGGCTACGTCTACCTGGTGCGCTCGCAGCCGCAGCTGCTCTCGCATCCCTGGATCTCCGGCGCCGGCTTCGGCCTGGTCGTCTACGTGTTCATGCAGATCGCGCTGATCGTCGACGCCGACTGGCACCGGCCGTCGGGTCCGGCCGCGCTCGGCGCGGGTCTGCTCTCGCACATCGTCTTCTACGGGATTCCGGTCGGGCTGCTGGTTTCGCGCTTCCTGCGCCGCGCGTGATCGCGGAGATCGGCGTCGACCTCGACGCGCTGGCGCGCAACGCGCAGGCTCTGGCGCGGCTGGCCTCGCCCGCGCGCCTGTCCGCCGTCGTGAAAGCGAACGGCTACGGCCACGGCCTGGTGCCGGCGGCGCGCGCGCTGGCGCCGCACGCCGCGCGCCTGTGCGTCTACGAGCTCGACGAAGCGGTGACGCTGCGCGACGCCGGCGTGCGCGCGCCGATCCTCGTGCTCGGTCCGATCGTCGCCGCCGACCTCGAGGTCGCGCACGCGGCCGAGGTCGCGATCACGCTGTGGGACGAGCACCTCTACGCGCGGCAAGTCGCGAGCGTCGCGCGCCGGCGCCACCGTCCGTTCACCGTGCACGCGAAGATCGACACCGGCGTCGCGCGGCTGGGCATGCCGTACGCGAACGCTCCGGCCGTCCTCGAACGCTACACGGCGACGCCGGAATTCGTCGTCGCCGGCGCGTTCAGCCACCTCGCCGCGGCCGAGGAGTTGGACTCCAACTTCACCCACGATCAGCTGCACCGCTTCCTCACCGCGACGCGTGCGCTGCCGCCGCCGGTCGAGCGCCACATCGCCGCCACCGCCGCGGCGATGCTGTGGCCCGAGACCCGTTTGGACAGCGTCCGTTGCGGCATCGGGCTGTACGGCATATGGCCGAGCGCCGAAACCGAAGCGGTCATGCGCCCGCGCGGCTTGATGCTCGAACCGGTGCTGGCCTGGCGCACGCGCATCGTCGCGCTGCACGAGCTCGCCGCCGGGGAAACGGTCGGCTACGGACGCACCTGGACGGCGCGGCGTCCCTCACGGATCGCGACGCTGCCGATCGGCTACGCCGAAGGCTTACCGCGCAACGCCGGTGAGCGTGCGCAGGCGCTGGTGCGCGGCGTGCGCGTGCCGCTGATCGGCCGCGTCTGCATGGACATGGCCTTCGCCGACGTGACCGACGTCCCCGGCGCGGTGCCCGGCGACGCCCTCACCCTGATCGGCAGCGACGGCGCGGAGACGATCACCGCCGACGAGCTGGGCGCGGCGTGCGACACGATCGGCTACGAGATCGTCGCGCGTTTGCCCGCGCACGCGCCGCGCGTCTACAGCAGCGGCGCGGCTTAACCGGGGACGACGACGCCGGCGGCGGCGGCACGCGCGCGCAAGACGCGCACGTAGGCGAAGGTCCAGGTCAGCGTCGCGATCGTGATCGCCGCCAGCACGATCGGGCTGACCGCCAGCACTACCGGGATCGGCAGCGTCACCACGAACACGACCCGCAGTACGAACTCGCCGCAGAACGCGACGCCCCACACGACCGTGAGCAGACGGTTCGCCGTTCGCACCTGCGGCCGTTCCCACAGCGCGTCGTAGACCCGCGCCGCGGCGGCGTCGCCGTGGGTCGCGAACCAGCGGCCGAACCAGTACATCAGCGGTTTGGGGAAGAGCAGCGAGACGAAGCACAGCACGCCCAGCGCGCCGGTGACGAACGACTCGCGAATCAACAGCACCTGCGGACTACCGCCGACGAAGAACGCGACCAGGCTGACGACGATGCCGAACAGCACGATCCCGGCCACCGGGTCGAGCGTGCGGCGACGTGCGAGGCCGAACACGGCGACCACGGCCGGGTAGATCGCGGCCAGCAGCAGCGCGTGCACGTCGTCGATGCCGCGGTGGTGGGCGATCTGGTAGACGACCGTCGGCACGGCGGCGTTCAAGACGGCGTCGATGATCGCCGCGCGGGCCGAGAAGGGCGGAGCCGAGTTCTCCATGGCGCCTCCAGCTACGGGATCGGCGCCGCCCGGGTTTCGCGGCCCGCTCACGCCAGCGCCGCCAGCGCCTCCGCCAAGTCGAGCGTCCCCTCGTAGAGCGCGCGGCCGACGATGGCGGCGTCGACGTTGGCCGGCGTCCCCGCGCGCAGCGCGCGCAGATCGTCGAGCGTGCGCGCCCCGCCGCTGGCGGTGACGTGCACCGGCGCCAGCGCCGCGACGTGCGCCAGCGCGGCGACGTCGTACCCCGAGCCCATCCCGTCGCGCGCGATCTCGGTGTAGACGACGCGCTGCACGCCCCAGCTCGCGACCGTGCGCACCAGTTCGTCGCGTGAGGCGCCGCTCTCGGCCAGCCAGCCGCGCGTCGCGACGCGGTCGCCGCGCGCATCGATGCCGGCCACGATCGCTGCGCCGTAGCGCGCGACGATCGCGCGCGCTTCGCCGGGTGCTTCGACCAGCAGCGTGCCGATGACGACCGCGTGCGCGCCGGCGTCGAGCCGCGCGGCGACGTCGGCGGCGGTGCGAATTCCGCCGCCGGTTTGCACCGGCACGTCGACCGCCGCACAGATCGCGCGCAGCGCCCGGTGGTTCTCGCCGGTGCCGAAGGCGCCGTCGAGGTCGACGACATGCAGCGCGCGCGCCCCCGCCGCCACGAACGCTCGCGCGCGCGCGACGGGGTCGGCGTCGTAACGCGTCTCGCGGGCGGGGTCGCCGCGCTCCAACCGCACCGCGTGACCGCCGCGCAAGTCGATGGCGGGGTACAAGACCAGCGAATCGCTCACGCTGCGGCGATTCGCAAGAAGTTATCCAGCAGCCGGGCGCCCGTCGCTCGGCTCTTCTCCGGGTGGAATTGGGTGGCCATGACATGATCGCGCGCGACGATCGCGGCGAACCGTTCGCCGTACTCGCACGACGCCAGCACCGACGCGCCGTCTTCGACCCGGTACGAGTGCAGGAAATACGCCCACGAGCCGCTCGTCACGCCCGCGACGAACGGGTGCGTGCGCTCGATCACGAGTTCGTTCCAACCCATGTGCGGCACGCGGGGCGCGCGCGCGAAGCGGCGTACGTCACCGGGCAGGACGCCCAGTCCCGCCGCACCACCGTACTCGTCGCTGGAGTCGAAAAGCACTTGCATACCGACGCAGATCCCGAGAAACGGCCGGCCGCGCGCGATCGTCGCGTGCACGGCTTGGTCGAGCCCGCGTTCGCGCAGGGCGTCCATGGTCGCGCCGAAGGCGCCGTCGCCGGGGAGCAGCGCGGCGTCGGCGCGCACGACCGCGTCCGGATCGCCGGTCAGCTCGAAGCTGGCGCCGCGTCGCTCGAGCGCGGCCAGCAGCGAGCCGACGTTGCCGCCGCCGTAGTCGATCACCGCCAGCCGAGGAGTCGCCATCGTGTGACGGCTTCGCTCGCGGGTTGCGCATTGCTTGCCCTCGCGGCCGCGTGCAGCGGCGGCGGAGGCTCGAGCCCGGCGCCCGGCGGCGGCGCGCCGGCCACGACCGCGCCGACGGCCGCCCCGACCGCGACGCCGGTCGGCGCGACCCCGACGCCGGTCGCGAGCGGAACGCCGTACACCGGGCCGACCGCACCGCCGGCCAACGCGGCGCTGACGGTGCCCAGCGGTTTCACGGTCAGCCAGATCGCCAGCGTCCCCGAGGTGCGCGAGCTGGTCGTGCTGCCCAACGGCGATCTGATCGCCGGCTCGCAGGGGACGACGGTGTGGATCGTCCCCGACGCCGACGGTCCCGGCGCGGCCGGCACGCCGGCGCATTTCGTGGACGTTCCGGATACGCCGGTGGCCGGCGTCGCGTTCGGCGACGGCTACGTCTTCGCCGGCGCGCAGCACGGCGTCTACCGCATGCCGTACACGACCGGCGCGCAGACCGGCGTCGCGCAGCAGATCGCGTCGATTCGACAGGGCTCGCCGCCGCCGGGCAGCGACGGCGACGTGCACGTCACGACCTCCGTCACCGTCAGCGGGACGACGCTCTACGTGAGCGTCGGCTCGTCGTGCAACGCCTGCACCGAGATCGACCCCACGCGCGCGACGGTGCAGAAGATGGGGCTCGACGGCAGCGGGATGACGACGCAGGCGACGCAGATCCGCAACGCGATCGCGATCACCACCGATCCGAGCACCGGCAACGTGTGGGCCGGCGGCGCCGGGCAAGACGATCTGCCCGAGTATCATCCGTACGAGTACATGGATCCGGTCTCGACGCATGCGGCGCCGGCCAACTACGGCTGGCCCGCATGCGAGGAAGATCACGTCGCCTACACCAGCGGCGCGAACTGCGCCAACGAGGTCGTGCCGGCGCTCGAGTTCCCGGCCTACTCGACGCTGATCGGCGCCGCGTTCTACCCCGCCTCGCAGAGCGGGCCGTACGCGTTCCCGAGCCCGTGGAACGGCGGCTTGTTCGTGAGCGCGCACGGCTCGTGGCACGCCGACAGCAACAACGTGCCAATCGATCCGCCGCACGTCGCGTTCGTGCCGTTCACCGGCGCGCTGCCGACGACGGCGGTCAATTGGAACGATCCGACCGTGCAGTGGCACGACTTCTTCACCGGCTTCCAGAACGCCGGCGGTGCGCGCGTCGGCCGGACGGCCGGCGTCGCGGTCGGCCCGAACGGCAGCTTGTTCGTCGCCGACGACCAAGACGGCGTCGTGTACCGCATCCGGCCGGTCGGCACGGGGACGCAGGCGAAGCGGCGAATCCGCTGAGCGCCATGCGCTTCACCGCCCTCGTCCCCGCTTTGGCGCTCGCGCTGCTCGGCGCGAGCGTCCCGCCCGGCTTCACGCTCGAACCGATCGCGCACGTCGCCGGCGCGCGCGAGCTGACCGTCGCACCGAACGGCGACCTGTTCGTCGGCACGTCCGGCAGCGACGTCTACGTCGTGCCCGACGCGCAAGGTCACGCCGGCGCGCCGCAGGTGTTCGCGACGCTTCCCGATCACCCGGTCGCGGGGGTCGCGCTGGCCGGCGATTGGCTCTACGTCGGCGCGCAGTTCGGGGTCTACCGCATCCCGTACCGCAGCGGCGATCGCACCGCGCGCGGCAAGCCGGAGAAGATCGCGTCGGTCCGCACCAGCGGCATCTCGCGCGATCACGTCACCACGACCGTCGCGCTGACGAAGGGCATGCTGTTCGCGTCGGTCGGATCGTCGTGCAACGTCTGCGACCCCGAGCTCGACGCGACCCGCGCGACGATCCAGCAGATGGCGCCCGACGGCGCGGGGATGAAGCCGCGCGCGACCGATATCCGCAACGCGATCGCGCTGGCGGTCCAGCCGGACAGCGAGGACCTGTGGGCCGGCGTCGCCGGCCGCGACGACCTCGAGCACGGCCAGCCCTACGAGATCTTCGACGACGTCAGCGCGCACCCGGGCGTCCCCGACTACGGCTGGCGGCGCTGTTACGACGACCATCGCCCGATCGGCAACGCCGGCTGTGCGGGCGTCGTGATCCCCCTGGTCGTCTTCCCGGCCTACGACACCCCGATCGGCGCCGCGTTCTACCCGACCGCGCCCGGCGGGCGCTATGCCTTCCCGGCCCCGTACCGCGGCGGCGCCTTCGTGGCGCTGCACGGCTCGTGGCACCAGCCGCCGGTCCCGCCCCGGGTCGCCTTCGTTCCCTTCGCCGGCCGCAAGCCGGCCAAGGCGGTGGACTGGAACGACCCGGGCGCCCAGTGGCACGAGTTCCTGAGCGGCTGCCAGGCCGCCGACGGGAGCCGCAGCTGCCGCCCGACCGGGGTCGCGGTCGGGACCGACGGCTCGCTGTTCGTCAGCGAGGACGCGGGCGGAACGGTCTGGCGCATCCGCCCCAGCGGGCGTTAAGCGCCGCGCATCACCCGGCGCGCCACCGGCAGCACGACCGAGGTGGTCGTGTTCCCGGCCTCGCGGCGGACCTGCAGGTCGTTACCGAAGGTAGCGATCAGGAACAGCCCGCGGCGCGTCTCGGACAGGTTCTCGGGCAAGCGGACCTCTTCGATCTGGTACCCCGGACCGTGATCGATCACTTCGAGGATGGCGCGCGGCCCGTTCCAGCGCAGCCGCACGTCGACCGGCCCCGGCGCGTGGCGCGCGACGTTGCCCAGCAGCTCCCCGAAAATCAGTTCGGCGGCGTAGAGGTCCGAGCCGGGCTCGACCTGGGCGGCGAGATACGCCCCGAAGATGCGCCGGGCGTTGTGCGCCAGCGCGGCGTCGACGATGCGAAAGGAAAAGCCGCGGTGGTCCGCACGGAGGGACCACGCGCCACTCGTCACCGCCGGGTCATCACCCATTCGGTCGTTGTCGCGCACGCTGCTGGGGGCCCTATTCCCCGATCGAGCACTTCAATCGCTCTTCTGCTGAAGCTGCTCGCAACCGTGGCAGTGTTAGGCCACTCGGATGACGCTGTGGTCGAAACTCGGTGAGGCGCTGCTGTTGGCGGCGGGGATGGCGTGGCAGGTCGGCTGGAGCCTGATCCTCGGCTTCGCGGCCTCGGCGGTGATCCAAGCCGTCGTCTCCAAGGAGCGGATGCAAGCGCTGCTGGGCCGCGACGGAATCCGCGAGATCGCCCTCGCGACCGGCTTCGGCGCCGCGTCCTCGAGCTGCTCGTACGCGGCCGCCGCCATGAGCAAGACGCTCTTCAAGCAGGGCGCCGCGCTGATCCCGAGCCTGGCCTTTCTGTTCAGCTCGACCAACCTCGTCGTCGAATTGGGCCTGGTGCTGTGGTTGCTGCTGGGCTGGCAGTTCACCGCCGCCGAATGGATCGGCGGTCTGGTGCTCATCGCGATCATGGCCGTGCTGGTGAAATTCACCTATCCGCGCGCGCTGGTCGAGGAAGCCCGGCGGCGACTGGACGCGGGGGGCGGTCACGACCACGGCTCGATGGAAGGCGCGGGCGCGACGGTCTGGGCGCGGCTGCGCGAACCCGCCACCCGCGTCGCGATCGCGCAGAACTTCGCGATGGATCTCTCGATGCTGTGGGTCGACCTGCTCGGCGGGTTCCTGATCGCGGGCGCGCTGGCTGCCTTCGTGTCCGACGGCGTCTGGCGCGCGGTGTTCTTCAACGGCGCGAACCCGGTGGTGCGCACGCTCGGCGACGCCGTGCTCGGCCCCCTGGTCGCGGTGGTGACGTTCGTCTGCTCGATCGGCAACGTGCCGATGGCCGCGATCTTGTGGACCAGCGGGATCTCGTTCGGCGGCGTGCTGGCCTTCCTGTACGCCGATCTGATCGTGCTGCCGCTGCTCGACGTCTACCGCAAGTACTACGGCTGGCGGATGATGCTCTACATCGCCGGCGTGTTCTTCGTGACGATGGTGCTCGCCGCGCTGGCGATCGACGGGGCGTTCCACGCGCTGCACCTGGTGCCGCGCCCGAACCCCCACCTGCGCGTCGCGCTGACGACCTTCTCGCTCGACGCGACGTTCTGGTTGAACCTCGTCTTCGGCGCGCTCGCCGTCTGGCTGCTCGTCGTCTCGAAGCGGCACCCGATGGAGCACGGCTGCCACCACCACGACGACGCGCACGACGAGCATGCCGTGCACGACCACGTCGTGCACGACGCCGCCGGTTAGACTTCGGTCAGCGAACCCTTGGTCGAGGGGATCTCGCGCGAGCCGGTCTGCTGTTTCGCTTGGGCGAAGGCGCGGGCGAAGGACTTGAAGGCGGCTTCGCAGAGGTGATGGTTGTTGGTGCCGGCCCAGCGCAGCAGGTGCAAGTTGAACTTGCCGTGGTCGACCACGCTGCGGAAGAAGTGCGGCACCAGCTCGGTCGGCAGCGCGCCGAGCACCGGGACCGAGAGCGGGACGTCGTAGTTCAGGTACGGCCGGCCGCTCAGATCGACCGCGCACTGCACCAGCGCGTCGTCGAGCGGAATCGCGATCGAACCGAAGCGCGCGATCCCGCGTTTGTCGCCCAGCGCTTCGTCGATGGCGGCGCCCAACGCGATGCCGACGTCCTCGACGAGATGATGATGATCCATCCCGTCGCCGCGCGCTTCGAGCTGCAAGCCGACGCCCGCGTGCGTCGCGAACGCGTTGAGCATGTGGTCGAAGAAGTCGACGTCCGTCGCGACCGAGACCGGCCCGCCGTCGAGCGCGAGACGCAGGTCGATCCGCGTCTCCTTCGTTTCGCGTTTGCGGTGCGCGACGCGCTCGGTCAGCGCACGGCTCCGGTCGCGGCGGCGTTGCCGTTGGCGGAGAGATCGTGCGCCGGGCGCTCGGCCAGCGGCTCGAGCGGGTGCACCGCCGGACCGACGTAGGCGGCCTGCGGCCGAATCAAACGGTTGTGCGCGTACTGCTCGAGCACGTGCGCCGACCAGCCGGCGACGCGGCTGCAGGCGAAGACGCAGGTGAACTCGTCCTTCGGCCAGCCCAGATCCGCCAGCAGCGGCGCGGTGTAGAAGTCGACGTTCGCGTAAATGCGCTTGCCGGGCTTCTCTTCTTGCAGCACCTTGTTGGCGGCGCCCTCGAGCGCGACGGCCAGCTCGTACCACTGCGAGCCGGTCTGCTCGCCGACTTCCTTCGCGTTGCGGTCGAGCTCGGCGGCGCGCGGATCGCGCACCTTGTACTCGCGGTGGCCCATCCCCATCACGCGTTTGCCGCGCCCGAGCAGCGCGCGCACGTACGCCTCGGCTTTGTCGGGCGTCTGGATCGCTTCGAGCGTGTCCATCACCTGCGAGGGCGCGCCGCCGTGCAGCTCGCCGGTCAGCGTCGCGACCGCCGCGGTGATCGAGCACCACAGGTCGGCGTTGGTCGAGGCGGTGACGCGCGCGCTGAAGGTCGAGGCGTTGTACGAGTGATCGGCCAGCAGCACGAAGTACGCGTCGATCGCCTTGGCCTGTTCGGGGGTCGGCGTGCGGTCGGCGCACATCGCGTAGAAGTTGGCGGCGTGGCGCAGGTCGGCGCGCGGGGCGATCGGCTCCAGGCCGCGGCGCAGCCGGTTCCAGGCGGCGACGACGGTCGCGGTCTTGGCGATCAGCCCGAGCGCGGCATCGACGTCGGAGACGTGCGCGCCGGAGGGCTCGTGCGGCAGCCCGTGCGAGAGCGTCGAGATGCCGGTGCGAAGCACGTCCATCGGCCACGCGTCGCGCGGAATCTTGCGCAGGATCTCGAGCGTCGTCGGCGGCAGCGCCCGCAGCCCGGCCAGCTTGGCGGCGAAGGCGTCCAGCTCGCTCTGCGAGGGCAGCACGCCGTAGAACAGGAGGTGCACCACCTCTTCGTACGTGACGTTCGGCGCCAGATCGTGGATGTCGTAGCCGCGATAGGTGAGCCGGCCGAGCTCGCCCTCGACGTTGCTGAGGACGGTCTCGCCGACGACGATGCCTTCGAGACCCGGGTTGACGACCATGGACGCCATGACATCCGAGACTTCTCGCTGGGGGGCGGTTCTCCCCACGATAGGCATGGCTGATCGACCGATCGAGGAACGTCCGACTTTTGTCGAAGGAGGCACCATGGCGCTCACCGCTACCCCGCTCCACCAGCACTTCGTCGGCGAGCTCCGCGGCGTCGACCTGCGCGAGCTGGACGGCCCGGCGCTCGCCGAGATCCGCGCCCAGCTCGACCGCTTTGCCGTCCTGGTGGTACGCGACCAGCCGTTCGCGGACGAGGAGCAGATCGCGTTCGCCCAGCGGCTCGACGGCGAGTTGGTGACGCTGGTCGCCCGCAGCATGGTCGAAGGGACGCGGCGGCTCCCGCACGCGGCGATGACCGATATCTCGAACCTCGACGAGAACGGCCAGCCGTTCGCGCGCGAGGACCGGCGGCGGATGTACTCGCTGGGCAACCGCCTCTGGCACACCGACGCCTCGTTCCAGAACCCGTCGGCGCGCTACTCGATGCTCTCGGCGCGCAGCGTCCCCGGCAGCGGCGGCGAGACCGAATACGCCGACATGCGCGCCGCCTACGACGCCCTGCCGGACGCGCTGCGCGCGCAGATCGCCGGGCTGCGCGCGTTCCACTCGATCCTCTACTCGCGCGAGACGATCGGCTTCACCGACTTCTCCGACGCCGAGCGCGCGCAGTTCCCCGGCGCGGAGCAGCCGCTGGTGCGCGTCCATCCCGGCTCCGGGCGCAGCTCGCTCTACCTGGCCTCGCACGCCTCGCACGTCGTCGGCTGGCCGGTGGCCGAAGGGCGCATCCTGTTGCGCGAGCTGATGGCGCTGGCGACGCAGCCCCAGTTCGTGTATCGCCACGCCTGGCGCCGGCACGATGTGGTGATCTGGGACAACCGCTGCACGATGCACCGCGGCCTGGCCTTCGACGAAACCCAAACCCGCGATCTGCGCCGCGTCACGACGCTCGATCTCCCGGTCCGAGAAGCGGCCGCGCTCTAGTCACGGGACAGTTGGCCTGAGGGGCCGGCTCGCGCCGAGCCGAAGCAATCGCGATGGTGACGCAAAGTCTCGAGGTCGACACCACCGCGCCACTGCGGGCGCGGGTCACGATGCTCGGGCGCGTGGTCGGCGACGTGCTGCGTTCGCACGCTCGGCCCACCACGTACGCGTTGGTCGAACGCTTGCGTGCGGCCACCCGGGCGCGGCGCGCGACGCCCGATCCGCGGTTCGACGCCGAGATCGACGCCGTTCTGAGCGCGCTCGCGCTCGACGACGCGATCGACGTGCTGCGCGCCTTCGGGCTGTACTTCCAGATGGTGAACCTGGCCGAGCAGCTGCACCGCGAGCGCCGCCGGCGCGAGCGCGCGCGCAGCGGTCAGCCGCCGCTGGCGGGTTCGCTCGAGACGCTCACCCCGGCCGCCGCGGCGCAGCTCGACCGGGTCGCGGTCACGCTGGTCTTCACCGCGCACCCGACCGAAGTGCTGCGGCGCACGACCAGCGAGAAGCTGGCCACGATCGCGCACCTCTTGCGCGACCTCGACGAGCGCGTGCTGACCGACGAGGAGACGCGCGCGATCGAAGCCGAGCTGCACGCGCAGATCGTGCTGCTCTGGCAGAGCAACGAGCTGTATCGCACCGCGCCGACGGTGCACGACGAGGTGCGCAACCTGGTCGCGCGCTTCCGCGAGTCGCTGTTCGACGAGGCGACGCTGCTGTTCGAGCGGCTCGAGGAACGCGTCGGTGCACCGGTGCGCACGGTGCTGGCGTTCGGCAGCTGGATCGGCGGCGACCGTGACGGCAACCCCAACGTGGCGCCCGACGCGATCGCCGAAGCGCACGAGCAAGCGCGGCGCTTCGTGCTCGAACGCTACGTGGAGGGCGTCGAGGAGCTGCAGGCGCGCTTCTCGCAGGACGTCGCGCGCGGCGGCGCCTCGGCCGCGCTGCTGGACTCGGTCGATCGCGAGCTGCACCTGTTGCCCGACGTGCGCTACGCGATCGGACCGCGGCAAGACGCCGAGCCGTACCGCCGCAAGCTCGCGTTCATGCACCGCCGGCTGCGGCTGACGCTGGCCGACGCCGAGGGCGGCTATCCCGACCCGGCCGCGCTGCTGGCCGACCTCGATCTCGTGCTCGAGAGCGTGCAAGCGCACAGCGGTGCCGACGTCGCGCGGCCGGCGGCGCGGCTGCGCCGCGCGGTCGCGCTGTTCGGCTTCCACCTGTGCGCGCTCGAGTGGCGGCAGCACCGCGACCGCGTCGTGCGCGCGCTCGACGAGATCGTGCTGGCCGTCGAGCCCGAGCTGCCGCCGCTCTCGCAGCGCGACCCGGACGCGCGCCGGGCGTGGTTCGCGCGCGAGCTCGTGACCGCGCGGCCGCTGGTCCCCACCGACGCGACGTTCTCGACGGACGCGCAGGACGTCATCGCCTCGGTGCGCGCGGTCGCCGCGCTGCGCGCGCGACGCGGTGCGAGCGCGGTGGTGAGCTTCATCTTGGCGGGAACGGAATCGGTCGACGACGTGCTCAGCCTGCACGCGTTCGTGCGCGCCTGCGGCGGGCTGGCCGCTGGGCCGGCGCAGATCGTCCCGCTGCTCGAGAGCGCGAGCGCGCTGGCGAACGCCGAGGCGCTGTGCGACGAGCTGCTCGCCTTCGCGCCGTTCCGCGCGCTCGTCGGCTCGAACGGCGAGCGCTGGGAGATCATGCTCGGGTACTCCGACACGACCAAGGTCGCCGGCGTCGTCGCGAGCATGTGGGCGCTGTACCGCGCCCAGCTCACCATCGCTGCGGTCGCCGCGCGGTACGGCGTCACGCCGCGCTTCTTCCACGGCCGCGGCGGTTCGGTCGGGCGCGGTGCCGCGACGGCGCGCGAAGCCGTCGACGCGCAACCGCCGCAGGCGCACACCGGCGAGCTGAAGGTGACCGAGCAGGGCGAGGTCATCGGCGCGCGTTACGGCCTGCCATCGCTGGCGCGGCGCAACCTCGAGCTGGCCGTCACCTCCGTCGCGGCGTCGCTGGTGGCGCCGGCCGTCGCGACGCCGCCGGACTGGTTCGCGCTGCTCGACCGGCTCGCGCGCGACGCGCGCGCGGCGTATCTCGCGCTGATCGACGACCCGGCGTTCCTGGTCTACTTCGCGGCCGCGACGCCGGTCGACGAGATCGGCGACCTGCAGATCAGCTCGCGCCCCGGCCGCCGCGGCGCCCGCCGCTCGATCGAGGACCTGCGCGCGATTCCATGGGCGTTCGCCTGGACGCAGACGCGCGGGATGCTGCCGGGCTGGTACGGTTTCGGCACCGCGATCGCGGCCGCCGGCGACGCGCTGCCGACGCTGCAAACGATGGCGCGCGAGTTCCCGTTCTTCACCACGCTGCTGCGCGCGATCGAGCGCGCGCTGGCGGTGGCCGACCTGACGATCTGCGAGCGCTACGCCGAAGCGCTGGTCGACGACGCCGCGCTGCGCGCGCAGTTCACCTCGCGCATCCGCGCCGAGTACGACGCGTCGGTCGCGGCGCTGCTGCGCATCCTGGGGGCCGACGCACTCTTGGCCGACGACCCGACGCTGGCGCGCAGCATCGCGCTGCGCAATCCCTACGTCGACCCGATGTCGTTCCTGCAGATCCGTCTGTTGCGGGCGTACCGCGAGGACCCCGACCCCGCGCTGCGCGATGCGATCCGTCTCAGCGTCAACGGGATCGCGGCCGGGCTACGGGTGACGGGCTGAGCTTGCCGGAGGGTGCTCGATTCTCCGCTCACGTGTAGCACCTTTCTGGGGCGCCGTTCTGTGGCTGGCGACCGTTCTCGCCGACGCGTCGTTCGCCTCGGCGACGCCGTCGCCGCCCGCCGCACGGACGTTGGGCGCGCTCGGCGACGCGGCGATGACGACGCTACGCGCCCGCCTCGTGGTGCCGCAGGGCCGCTGGCAGCTATGCGCGCGCCTCCCGTGCGGCGCGAGCGACAGCGACTGGGGCGCCGACAGCCTGACCGCGGTGCTGGCGCTGCGCTGGCACGCGACGCACGCGCCGGCACTGCGCGCGTATGCGCGCGCGCTCGAACGAGGTGCGCCGGCCTATCGCGTGTGCCGCGGCCGCGGCTGTACCGGATGGAGCGACGTCCCGCTGTGGGACGCGGTCTCGGCGATGCGACGCTACGGCGTGACCGACGAGCCGCTCGCGCTCGCCCACGCGCGCGCCGCCTACGCGAGCGTCGCGCGGACCGACCTCTACGCACGCGGCGCGTGTCCGGAGATCGACTATCAGCGGCCGTTCGGCGGCGGCGGCGGGCTCAAGACCCTCGAGACGGACGCCAACCGCGTCCTCGCCGCCGCGCTGCTGGCGCGCCGGACGGGCGACGCCGCGTACCTCGCCGACGCGCGCCGCCACTATGCGGCGATCCGCCACTGGTTCTTCGACCGGCGCGCCGGCCTCTACACGGTGTACGTGTTCGACGACGGTCACGCGTGCCGCCCGTTGCGGCATCGCTTTTTCGCTTCGGTCAACGGCATCATGATCGACGCGGGCCGCGCGCTCGCGCACCTGACCGGTGATCTCGGCTACGCGCGCGACGCTCGGGACACCGCGCGCGCGACGGCGCAGCTCGACGACGCGCGCGGGATCTTCGTCGACCTGCAGGCCGGCAACGACGTCGTCGAGCCGCTCGTGCGCGCGCTGGCCGGTCTGGCCGACGCCGGCGACGGGTGGTCGCGCCGGTGGCTGATTCGCAACGCGCTCGCCGCCGCGCACGCGCGCGGCGCCGACGGCGAGTACGATCGGTTCTTCGATGGTCCGCCGCCGGCCGGCCCGGTCACCGCGTGGCAGACCAGCGGCGGCCTCGCGCTCGCCGTCGCCGCGGGCGCGCTCGCGCCGGCCGTGCGCGTCACGCCCGACTCCGCCTGGCGACGAGCGCGGCCGCACCCGGTCGCGATCGACCACGTCCCAGCCACGTTGCGCTTTTCCGGCTCGGGGATCGCGCTGCTCGGCGCGATCGGCGAACGCTGCTGCGAAGCCGGCCGTGCACGGGTGGCGATCGACGGCCGGCCGACGTTCGACGCGACGGGCATCTGGCAGAACAAATCGAGCGCGGGCCGCACGCTGCCGCACAGCGTCTTGTTCGCATGGCGCTGGCCGCGTGCCGGGCAACACGTGCTGCGCTTCGAACCGGGGACGCCGAACGCGAAGGAGGGCGGCGCGTTCCTGCACGTCACGGAGGCGTGGATCGTGCCCTGAGCCAACTCCCGGCCGCATGGCGATTCCGCAAGCCGGTATCTTCGCGATCGGCGAACCCGCGCACATCTTCCTCGAGCTCGCCGTCGCGCCCGGCGTCGATGCCGCGGCGGTGGCGAAGGCGGTCGCCGACGTGCACGAGCCGCGCACGACGGTCGGCGGCATCAACTTCGTCGCCGGCTTCCGTCCCGAGCTGTGGCGTGCGATCGCGCCCGACGACACGCCCGCCGCGCTGACCGGATTCAACGCGCCGCTGCAGGGCACCGGGTCGTATTCGATGCCGGCAACCCAGACCGACGTGTGGCTATGGTTCGCCGGGGCCTCGTACGACGTCGTCTTCGACGCGGCGACGGACGCTTTGCACGACTTGACGGGCGTGCTCACGATCGAGCGCGAGCAGAGCGGCTGGTCGTATCGTCACAGCCGCGATCTGACCGGCTTCGAGGACGGCACCGAGAACCCGTCGTTGATGCAGGCGCCGCTGGTCGCCTGCGTTCCCGACGGTTCGCCGGGCGCGGGCGGCAGCGTGCTGCTGTTCCAGAAGTGGCGTCACGACGGACACCTCTTCGTCGACTTGCCGGTCCCCGAGCAAGAGAAGGTCATCGGCCGCACCAAGCTCGACAGCGTCGAGCTGCCCGAAGCCACGATGCCCAAGGACGCGCACGTCCCGCGCACCACGGTCGACGTCGACGGCAAAGAGCTGGACATCTTCCGCCGCAACGTCCCGTACGGCACCGTCGTCGACCACGGCACGGTGTTCATCGGCTTCTCGCAGGACCAGCTCCGGCTCGACAAGATGCTGCGCCAGATGGCCGGCAGCGACGACGGCATTCGCGACGCCCTCACCCGCTACACGACGCCGCTCACCGGCGCGTACTACTTCGTCCCCTCGCTCGACGGCCTACGCCGCTTCGCCACGCCCGAAGACGACGACTGACCGCTACTTCAGATGCTGGTCCATCCAGCTTACCCACAGCGTGTAGACGTCGGCTTGCCGGACCGGGTCGCCCGGGAAATGACCGCTGACCGGGATGCCGACGAAACGGACCGGGATGTGGTTGTCGGCCAGCGCGTGGTACATCGCGTAGCTCTGCGCGATCGGCACCCGCACGTCGCCGGTGTCGGAGATGATGAGCACCGGGCAGCGCGTCTGCGCGGCGTACGTGATCGGGCTCTGCGCGACGTAGTCGCGCATGTTGCCGCCCACGTAGGGTGAGCCTTTGAACGAGAAGCCGATCTGGTAGTTGGCGTCGCCCAGGTCGTACATCGCCACGAAGTCGTTGACGGCGGCGCCGGAGATGGCGGTCTTCCAGACGTGATAGTGCGACATCAGCCACGAGGTCATGTAGCCGCCGTAGCTCCAGCCGCTCACGCCGATGCGCGCGGTGTCGACGATCCCCATACCCTCGACCTTCGCCAGGCCCGCCATCACGTCGCGCCCGGGGCCGGCGCCGGCGTCCATGTAGATCGCCCGCTCGTAGGCGTTGCCGCCGTTGTCGCTGCCGCGGTAGTTCGGCTCGAAGACGAGGTAGCCGTGCGCCGCCAGCAGCTGGTCGAGCAGGTTGAACTGCGCAACCGACGCGGCCTGCGGGCCGCCGTGCGGCAGCACCACCAACGGATACTTCTTGCCGGCCGTATAGCCGACCGGATACGTGAGCACGCCGTCCTCGTCGTAGCCTTCGTTCGTCCAGGTCACCGTCTCCATCTTGCCGAGCTGCAGGCTCGCCGTCGCACCGTTCACGTCGCTCAGACGGCGCGGGGCGGCGGCACCCGGCGCGAGCACCCACAGCTCCGTCGGCCGTTCGATCTGCGAGCCAGGAAACGCGATCGTACCGTTCTTCGCGATCGCGGCGTCGATCCAGAACGACCACGCAGGGTTCACGTCGCCGGTCTCCAGGCGCGTGAAGCTGCCGTCGAGCGCCAACCGGTAGAGCACCGTGCGCGTGCCCTCGTGCGAGCCCACCAGCAGCGACTTGCCGTCGGGATACCACTGCACGCGATAGATCGCGCGGTCGAGCTTCCGGCTGACGTCGACGCCCGCGCCGCCCGCCGCATCGGTGACGAAGACGTCGTTCTCGTTGTTCGGGTCGCCGTCGCGCGAGTAGAGATACGCGATCTTCGCGCCGTCCGGCGAGTACTGCGCGAACCCTTCGAAGCGGTCGTGACCGGTCACCGGGACGATCTTGCCGCTCGCGACGTCCAGGCGCTCGATCTGCGAGCGGTACGCGTCGCCGTCGCGCGTGTTGGGCACGCGCGTGAACAGGATCTCCTTGCCGTCCGGCGACCACGAGAGCGGCGATGCCGGCGGCGAGGGCGGGTACGCGGTGGCGAAGCTCCAGCCGCCCGCGGTGAGCCGATGCGCGTGCGACCCGTCGCGATCGACCAGCCACAGGTGCGAGGCCGGCGTGTACGAGGTCGTCAGGTAGTCGTCGTCGGCGAGGTCGACCTCGTCGTGGTGCGCGTCGATGGCCTTCTTGCGCGGGTCGGGATCCTGCGTGACGTAGGCGATCGTCGCCCCGTTCGGACGCCACGCGAACTGCTGCACGCCCTGGGCCGTCGCCGTCACCGCCTTCGCATCGCCGCCGTCGAGCGGCAGCACGTAGACCTGGCCGTGGTGCTTCTCGTCCTGCGCGAGGAACGCCAGCGACGTACCGTCGGGCGCGAACTGCGGCGCCGCCACCCCGGCGCGGTCGACCGTCAGCGACCGCTGCGCGCCGGTGGCGAGGTCGGTGAGCACGATGGTCCCCTCGCGGCGATCCTTCGCGACCGCGACGTGCCGCCGCACCGACGCGATCGTCGTTCCGTTCGGCGAGAAGACGACGTCGCTGACGGAGACCAGCTTATAGAGGTCGTCCGGCTGCAGCGGCCGCGCCGACGCGGCGAGCGGAATCGCGACGAACGCGGCGAGCAACGAAAACGCGAAGCGCGGCATGGGCCCGCGCTTCGTGCCGGCCGCTTGCGTCCCTGCGACGCGCCGGCCCTGGCCGAGCAGGTGCCGGACGGTTCGCGGCGACAAAGGTGGCGACGCATGGACGGCCGCACGCTGGCCCGCCTCGGCCGCGAGACGTACGCGAAGTGGAGCGCCGACGACGGCTGGCTCTATGCGGCGGCGATGGCCGCGTTCGGCGCGTTGGCACTGGCGCCGCTGTTGCTGATCACGTTGCGCATCGCCGAGGCGTTGGGGACGGAACGGGTGGTCCTGCACGGCTTGGCGCTGGTGATCGATCCGATCGTCGGCCACGGCGGCGTGCGCGCGCTCGACCTCGACATCAGCAGCCACGGCATGGCGCAACGCGTCGTGCCGACGGTCGTCGCGGCGGTGATCGCGCTGTTCGGCGGAACGCGCCTGTTCTACGCGGTGCAGCGCGCGCTGCACGCGATGTGGGAAACACCCCTGCGCCGCAGCCCGTCGCTGCCGGCGACGATCGTGGCGTTCATCGCCGCCGGCGCGCTCTCGGTGGTCGTCATCGGCGGCCTGACAGTGCTGGTGTTCGGCAGCGCGGCCGCGGCCGCCGCCGTGCACGCGATCGGCGCGCACGGCGAGCTGGCCGCGCTCGGCGTGCGCGCGGCGATCGTCGTCATCGGCGCGCTGATCCTCTTCCCGATCGTCGCCGCGCTCTTCCGCTGGCTGCCGGGCACCTCACTGACCTGGGGTGACGTTGCCATCGGCGCCGCGGCGACGACGATCGGCTTCTCGCTGGCCCAGTTCGCGATCGGCGAGTACCTGCACCGCGTCAACCTGCCGTGGACCTACGGCAGCGCCGCCTCCGTGATCCTGATCCTGCTGTGGCTGTACTACTCGTCGTACCTGTTCTTGCTCGGTGCCGAGTTCACGTACGTCTACGCCCGCGAATACGGCTCGCAACGCCGCAACGGCCGCGCGCGCTAGGGGGTCGCGGACTCGAGCTGACGGCCCAACGCGTAGTGGACGAGGCGATCGACCAGCGCTTCGTACGAAACGCCGATCTGCGCGGCTTCGTCGGGGACGAGGCTGGTCGGCGTCATCCCCGGCAGCGCGTTGATCTCCAGGATCGTCGGACGGCCTTCTTTGGTGACGATGAAATCCGTGCGCGAGATGTCGCGCAAGCCCAGCAGACGGTGGACGGTGAGCGCGAGGTTCTGCAACCGCGCGGTCAAGTCGTGGTCGATCGGCGCGGGGACCAGATGGCGCGAACCGCCGGGCTTGTACTTCGCGTCGTAGCTGTAGAACTCGTCCGTCGAGACGATCTCGACGACCGGCAGCGCCTCCTCGCCCAGGACGCCGCACGAGAACTCGCGGCCGGCGACGTATTCCTCGGCGATGACCTCGGGCATCCGCTCCGCCGCATCGACCATCGCCTTCGACCACGCTTCGTGCGTGCGCACGATCGAGACGCCGGCGCTCGAGCCGCTCGATCGCGGCTTCACGACCAGCGGCAAGTTCAGCGAACCGGGCAGCAGCGGCAGCGTTCCGCCGGTGAGATCGAACACGTCCCAGGCCGGCGTCGGCAGCCCTTCGGCCGCCAACAGCTTCTTGGTCAGGTGCTTGTCCATCGCCAGCGCGCACGCACACAGGCCGCTGCCCGTGTACGGGATGCGCAGCCAATCGAGGATGCCTTGGATCTGGCCGTCCTCGCCGCCGGTGCCGTGCAGCGCGTTGAAGACGACGTCGGGCTCGATCTCGCGGATCGCGTCGACGAAGCGCGCGTCGAAGTCGAGCGAACGCGCGTCGTAGCCGAGCGACGCCAGCGCGCGCATCACGCCGGTCCCGGATTGGATCGAGACGTCGCGCTCCGCGCTGGGACCGCCCATGACGACAGCGACTCGCAGTGGCATCAGTTGGCCGTGAACTCTCCGACGAGGTGGACTTCGAGGTGGAGGGCGACGCCGAACCGTTCGTCGACGGCCCGGCGGACCCGGGCCAGCAGCGTGGCGACGTCGCATGCCGACGCGCCGCCGGTGTTGACGATGAAGTTGGCGTGCAAGGGGGACACTTCGGCCCCGCCTTCGCGCCAGCCCTTGGCCCCGACTGCTTCGATCAGCCGGCCGGCGTGATCGCCGGGCGGGTTGCGGAAGCACGAGCCCGAGTTGGGGATCGCGACCGGCTGGGTCGCCTTGCGGCGGACGAGCCGGGACTGCAGCCGCTCCCGCACCGCCGCCGGGTCGCCGCGCTCGAAGCGCAGCGTGGCTCGGGCGACGATCGCGTCGAGCGGAATCGAGGTCTCGCGGTACTTCCAGCCGACCGGAATCGCGTGCGGCTGCGGCTGCGCCGGCGTCTGCACCACGACCTCGCGGGCGAACTCGCCGATCTCGCGGTCGGTCCCGGCGTTCATCCGGATCGCGCCGCCGACGCTGGCCGGGATCCCCGCCAGGCCGTCGACGCCGACGCCGCCGAGGCCGGCGACCTGGGCGCACAGCGCCGGGAGCGAGGCGCTTCCGCCGGCGGCGACCGTGACGCCGTCGCCGTCGGCGCGAACGTCGAGCGCGGCGAAGGCGCCACCGAGCCGCAGCACGACCCCGCGAATCCCGCCGTCACCGATCAGCAGATTCGACCCTGCGCCGAGCACGAACATCGGCAGCCGGCGCCGCCGCACGTGCGCGAGCACGACCGCCAGCTCGTCGCTGGTCTCGACGTCGAGCAGCGCGTCGGCGGGACCCCCGATCTTCCACCACGTGTAGTCGGCCAGCGACGCGTCGAACCGCGCGCGCTCACCGAACGTCGCGCGCAACGCGTCGCGATCGGCCTCGTCGAGCAGCGGGACCGTCTTCACCGCGCGAACGCGGCGTCGACCCGCTCGCCCAACCGGTGCGCGACCGCGGAGATCGAACCGGCGCCGAGCATCAGCACGAGCGCACCGTCGGGCGCCTCGCGGGGAATCGCGTCCAGCAGCGCGTCGACCTCGTCGACGTACGCGACCGGCGTGCCGCCCGCCGCCAGCGGTTCGCCGATCGAGCGCGCGCTCACGCCGGCGATCGGCGCTTCGGAGGCGGCGTAGATGGGCGCCAGCACGACGCGGTCGGCGGTCGCGAGCGCCGCCGCGAAATCGTCCTTGAGGTAGGTCGTGCGGCTGTAGCGATGCGGTTGAAAGGCGACGATGATCGGTTTGTTGTGCGCGAAGCGGCGCGCCGCCGCGATCGTCTCGCGAATCGCCGTCGGATGGTGCGCGTAGTCGTCGACGACGGTCAGCGCGCCGCGGCCGACGATCTCGAAGCGCCGCTGCACGCCGTGGAAACCGGCCAGCGCGCGCGCGACCGCGTCGAACGGGATCCCGGCCGCACGCGCCGCGCCCATCGCCGCCAGCGCGTTCTGGACGTTGATCTCGCCGGGCACGAGCAGCTCCAGCTCGCCCAGCGGCGCGCCCAGCTCGCAGACGGTGAAGCGCGAGCCCAGGTCGACGTACCGCACGTCGGTGACCGTCAAATCGGCCTCGGCGCGCGTGGCGAACGTCGTCACCGGCGCGCGCGCCTGTTTGCCGACCACGACGCTGCCGCGGTTGTCGTTGCCGACCAGCACGCGGCCGTGCGCGGGCACTTTGTTGGCGAACAGCACGAATTGCTCGAGCAGCTTGGGCAGCTCGGCGTCCGAGGCGATGTGATCGTTCTCGACGTTGGTGACGATCGCGATGGTCGGGCTCAGGTGCAGGAACGAGCCGTCGGACTCGTCGCTCTCGGTGACGAACCATTGTCCGGCGCCGGCGCGCGCGTTGTCGCCGGTGTCGACGCGAATCCCGCCGACCACGACGGTCGGGTCGTAGCCGGCCTGCTCGAAGATCGACGCCAGCATCGCGGTCGTCGTCGTCTTGCCGTGCGTGCCGCCGACGGCGACGAGCTTCTGTCCTTGCGCCAGCTCGGCCAGCATCGCACCGCGGGTCACGATCCGCAGCCGGCGGTCGACGGCGGCGACGAACTCGGGATTGTCGCGCGCGATCGCCGACGAGACGACGACCGTCGGCGCGTCGCCGAGGTTCTCTTCGCGATGGCCGATGGCGATCTGCACGCCTTCGCTTTCGAGCGCTTCGATCAGCGGCGTGCGACGAACGTCGGAACCGCTCACGTGCGCGCCGCGCGCGCGCAACAGCCGCGCGATCGCGCTCATTCCGATCCCGCCGACGCCGACGAGATGGTACGCGGCTTCCTTCACGACTCGGCCTCGTTCGCGGCGGCCGTGCCGGCCACCCGCGCGGGAATCGCTCGCTCGATGCGGGCCACGATCGCATCGGCCGCGTTGCGCGGTGCCAGCGAGCGCGCGGCCGTCCGCATGGTGCGCAGCCGGTCGGTCTCGAGGATGTCCCGCAGCGCCCACCACAGCCGGTCGCCGTCGAGCTCGGCGTCGGGGATGACGATCGCCGCGCCCTGTTCGGCGAACAGCGCGGCGTTGTGCGCCTGGTGCCCGTCGGCGGCGTGCGGATACGGGATCAAGATCGCCGGCGTCCCGGTCACGGCCAGCTCCGCCAGCGTCGAGGCGCCCGAACGGGTGATCGCGACGTCGGCGGCGGCATACGCATCGGCGGGATCGGCCAGATAGGGCACGAGCACGACCCGGTTGCCCGGCGCCGGTTCACGCTCTTCGGCCTGCATGTATTCGTAGTCGCGTTCGCCGCTGACGTGCAGCACCTGCCAGCGATCGCCCAGGGTGCGCCTCGTCACCAGCGCCGCGACCGCCTCGTTGATCGAGCGCGCGCCTAGGCTGCCGCCCATCACGACGATCGTCGTGCCGTCGGGATCGAGTCCGAGCCGGTCGCGCGCGCTGGGCGCGTCCTTGACCTGCTGCAGCGACGCGCGCACCGGCGCGCCGGTCTGGATCGCCTTGCGTCCGAACCACGCCTCCGAGGCGGCGTAGGTGGTCCACACCTCGTCGACCAGCGGCGCCAACAGCCGGTTGGTCAAGCCGGGCGTGACGTTGATCTCGAGCAGCGCGATCCCGCAGCGCAGCACGCGCAGCGTGCGCAGGATGCGCGCCGCGACGACGACCGGAAAGCAGACGAAGCCGCCGGTGGCGACCACCATCAGCGGCCGGAAGCGCGCCAGCGCACCGAGCGCGACGACGATCCCGGCGACGTTGAGCGCGAGCGTGCGCAGCATCCCCAGCGAGAAGCGGCGCTGCAGCGGCGCGCTCGGGACGAAGGTGATCGGCATCGCCGTCACCAGCTGCGCCTCGATGCGGTCGCGGTTGCCGAAGAAGTGCGCCTGGTACGCGTCGGGCCGGTACTGCGCGCGCAGCACGTCGTCGATCGCCAGCGCCGGATAGACATGCCCGCCCGTGCCGCCGCCGGCGAATGCGACCCGCAGCGCCGGCCCGACGCGTCCCATCGTCAGCGGGTGCGGTACCGGCCGACGTTCGCGATCAAGCCGACGGCGATCAGCGAGACGATCAGCGAGGTGCCGCCGAAGGAGATGAACGGGAGCGGGACGCCGGTGACCGGCCACGACGACGTCACCACGCCGATGTTGATGAAGGCCTGGAGGACGATCAGGAACGTGCAGCCCATCGCCAGCAGCATCCCGAAACGATCGGGCGCGCGCAGCGCGAGAACGGTCGCGCGGACCGCGAAGACGACGAACAGGGCCAGCACGACGATCGCGCCGAGCATTCCCAGCTCCTCGCCGAGCACGGCGAAGATGAAGTCGGTGTGCGCTTCGGGGAGATAGAAGTACTTTTGGCGCGAGTGCCCGAGCCCCAAGCCGAAGATCCCGCCGCTGCCCAGCGCCAGCAGCGACTGCACGATGTGGAAGCCGGTGTTCTGCGCGTCCTTCCACGGGTCGAGAAACGCGAACACGCGCGCGCGCTTGTAGGCCGACGAGCCGACGGCGAGAATCGCCGGCGGAATCATCACGAACGCCGCCAACAGCAGGTGCTCGATCCGCGCACCGGCCGTGAACAGCATCGCGAAGGCGGTGAAGATCAGCAGCGAGGCCGTCCCCATGTCGGGCTCGGCGAGGATCGGGACGCCCAGCAGCAGCACCGCGACCAGCAGCGCCGGGACGACGCCCTTCGAGAGCGAGCGCACGTTCTCGCCCAACGACGAGAGCTTGGCGGCCAGGAACAGCACCAGCGCCAGCTTCGCCAGCTCCGAGGGCTGGAAGGAAAGCGCGCGCAAGCCGAGCCAGCGGCGCGCGCCGCCCGAGGCGAAGCCGACGTGCGGGATCAGCGTGAGCACCAGCAGCACGCAGGTCGCCATGACCAGGCCCGGCGCGATCCCCTTGAGCTTCCGGTAGTCGACGCGGTACGCCGCGTACGCCAGCGCGAGCCCGACGATCAGATAGACGAACTGGCGCTTGAGGTAATAGGCGGTGTCGTGATAGATCGCGTACGCCGTCGCGCTCGAGGCGCTGAACACCATGACCAAACCCAGCGCGACCAGGAACGCGACCGAGCCGAGCAGCAGCGCGTCGGCCGGGTGCGTCGCACGCGGCAGCACCTGCTCGCGCGGCGCCCGCGCGCGGCGCGCGGGCGCGCCGGCCGCGATGCTCCTAACGTGCACGGGCGACCGGGTCGGTGCCGCGCACGGCGTCGGCGAACGCGTCGCCGCGGTGCTCGGCCGAACGGAACATGTCGAACGAGGCGCAGCCCGGCGAGAGCAGCACGACGTCGCCCGAGTCGGCCAGCGCGCGCGCACGTTCGACCGCTTCGTCCATCGAGTCGGCACGCTCGATCTGCGCGCGCTTGACGACCGCGGCGATCGTGTCCGCGGCCTCGCCGATCAGCACGACGGCCTTGGCGCGCGAGCTGATGACCTTGCCCATCTCGGCGAAGTCGGTGCCCTTCGCCTTGCCGCCGGCGATCAGCACGATCGGCTTCTCGAACGAGCGCAGCGCCGCGATGACCGCGCCGGGATTGGTCGCCTTCGAGTCGTCGACGAACTGCACGCCGTTGATCTCGGCGACCGGCTCGAGCCGATGGCCGAGCGGACGGAACGCGCGCACGCCCTCGCGGATCGCCGCGACGTCGATCCCGGCCGCCAGCGCCACCAGGATCGCGCCCATCACGTTCTCGACGTTGTGGCGGCCGAACAGCGGGATCTCGCTGACCGGCATGATGTCGACCGGCCGCGGGTCGCCGGTCGGCGGGGCGTAGACGATCGTCTTGCCGCCGCGCAGGTAGAGCGCGGTGTTGCGGTGCGGCTCGCCGGCGAACCACAGTTGGCGCGCTTTGATGCGGTTGTTGTCCTCGCCGGGCGCCTGCGTGACGAGCGGGTCGTCGAGGTTGCCGACGAACCAGTCCTGCGGTCCTTGGTTGGCGAAGATGCGGAACTTCGCTTCGGCGTACTCGTCCATCGAGTGGTAGCGGTCGAGATGATCCGGCGTGATGTTGGTGATCAGCGAGATGCGCGGTTTGAACGAGCGGATCGACTCGAGCTGGAACGAGCTGACCTCGGCGACGACCCAATCTCCGGGCGCGGCGAAGGCCGTTTCGCGGATCAGCGCGTTGCCGATGTTGCCGCCGACGTGCGCGGTCTTGCCGCCCGCCGTCAGCAGCGCGCCGATCAGCGCGGTCGTGGTCGTCTTGCCTTTGGTCCCGGTGACGGCGATCAGCGGCGCCTTGCCGATGCGGTACGCCACCTCGACCTCGCTGAACACCGGCACGCCGGCGGCCTGCACCCGGCGCACCAGCGCGCCGTTGAGCGGGATGCCCGGCGAGAGGACGGCGACGGTCGTCTTCGGCAGCACCTCGGCCAGCTGCTCGGGCGCGACGAACGGGACGTGCGCCGCGTCGAGCTCCGCCAGCGCTTCGCCCAACCGCTCGGGCGGCGCTTCGTCGGTGGCGACGATCGAGCCGACGCGGCCGCGCAGCACCTCGACGCTCGCCCGCCCGCTGCGACCGAGGCCGATGACCAGGACGTGATCGGTGCGGTCGAAGTGACCGCTGGTTCCCATAGCGTTCATGCGGTGCGCGCGATCAGGGCGAAGCCCAGCAGCGAGAGGACGAGCGAAGCCAGCCAGAACGAGGTCGTCACGCGCGTCTCCGGCCAGCCGCCCTCTTCGAAGTGGTGGTGCAGCGGGCTCTTGCGGAAGACGCGGCGGCGCGTCGTCTTGTACGATGCGACTTGCACGATGACGCTCAAGGTTTCGGCTGCGAAGACGCCGCCGATGACGAGCAGCAACAAGTGTGCGCCGCACAGAATCGCACCGCCGGCGAGCGCGCCGCCGAGGGCCAGCGAACCGGTGTCGCCCATGAAAACGCGCGCCGGGTGACGGTTGTAGAGCAAGAAGCCGAGCACCGCGCCGAGCGTGGCCAGATCGAACGCGGCGACGTCGCCGATCTGCAGGCGCCAGGCCAAGACCGCCAGCACGATCAGCGGCGGCACGATCGTGCCGCTGGCCAGCCCGTCGAGCCCGTCGGTCAGGTTGACGGCGTGGGTGGTCGCCAGCACGACGCACACCGAGAGCACGTACCACAGCCAGACCGGCACGACGCCGATACCCAACAGTACCGGCGGCTGCGGTCCGGCGACGGCGAGGAAGACGACCGCGGCCAGCGCGGTTAGCGCGAACTTCGGCAGCGCGCGCAAGCCGCGGTTTTTCTGCTTGCGGATCGACGCGACGTCGTCGACGGCGCCGATCGCCATGCAGGCGACGACCAGCACGGTGAGCGCCAACACGCGCCGGTCGGGCGCGAACAGCAGCGCCGCCAGCGGCGCGGCCAGGAACAGGACGCCGCCCATCGTCGGCGTGCCGGCCTTCGCGCGGTGCGTTTGCGGCGCCAGCTCGTAGACCGTCTGTCCGAACGCAAGCCCGCGCAGCCGGGCGATCAGCGTCGGCGCGACCAGCGCGACGACGATCAGCGCGACCAGGAACGCTTCGAGCAGCCGGATCATGCGCGCACCAGCGGATGCGGGCCCGCGCCGCGCCAGGTCAGCACGACCAGCGGCGTCTGCTCGTCGCCGTTGCCGTGCGGGTTGCCGAGCAGCGCGCGCTCGACGCGCTCGCGCTCGAGGGCGGGCGAAGCGCCCAGCGTCTTGGCGCGACGCAGGTCGTTGGCGTCGACGATCGCGATGTGGACGCCCAGCGCCTCGGCCACGGCGCAGGCCACGCGGTCGGGCTCGGCCGGCCCGAGCACGATCGCGCGCTCGTAGGGCGGCAGCGTGCCGGTGTAGCCGTCGATGGTGGCGATCTCCTCGCCGAGGATCTCGTAGAACGCGCCGCGTTTGCCGCGCAGCACGCCCAGCACGTGCGCGATCCCGGCCCAGATGACTTTGGCGACGCCGGCCTGATCGATGACCAGCTGCAGCGACTCGGGCTGGTTGACGGTCGCGAGCGCGCCGGCGTGGCGGCAGAGCGTGCGCGCCAGCCACGAAGGCCGGATGTACTCGGCCGGGATGAAGCGCGACTGCGCGATCGCGACGGCGGTCTCGGCGACGGCGACGACGTCGCCGGGACGCGCGATCCCCTGGATCGCCTCGCCGATCAGCGCGACGAGATCGTCGCCCGGAACGATCAGCCGCGTGCGCACCGGAATCGCGACCAGCCCGTCGGGGACGCCGGCCTCGCGAATCGCAACCGGAATCACGCAAACACCTCGGCACCCAGGCCGCGGGCGATCTCCTCCATCTTGTACATGCGCGAGCCCTTGAGCAGGACCGCGTCGCCGGCGCGCACGTTGGCGCGCAGCCAGCGCGTCGCCTCGTCGTTGTCGGCGTAGCGCACGACGGTCCCGCCTTCGGCTTCGACGCCGCGCGCGACGTCGTCGCGGAATCGCCCGCCGGCCAACACGAGATCGAGCCGCGCCGCCAGCGCGCCGATGCGTTCGTGCATCGCCGGCGCGTCGTCGCCCAGCTCGGCCATCGAGCCGAGCACCGCGATGCGGCGCCGTGCCGGCTGCCGGCCGAAGGTCGCCAGCGTGGCCAGCGTCCCCGACAGCGAGGCGTTGTACGCGTCGAACACCAAGGTGATCGCGCCCGGCAGCTCGACCACCTCGTAGCGCCCGTGCGGCAGGGCCAACTGCGCGACGGCCGTCGCCAGCGCGGCCGGCTGCGCGCCGCACAGCACCGCGGCGGCGAACGCGCCGGCCAGGTTGCGGCGGTTGTGGTCGCCGGGGAAGCCGATCCGGATGCGGTGCGTCTCGGTCGTGCCGTCCGCGGCGACGCACCACACGGCCTCGGTCTCGACGACGATCGCGCGTTGGCCTCGCGGCGGCCGTTCGCCGTCGATGCCGTACCACAGCGGCGGCGCCGCCAGCGTGTCGGCGCGGGCGCGCGACGCCTCGTCGCCCAGGTTGAGGACCGCGTGCCGCGCGCCGGCCGGCAGCGCCCACTTCGTCTCGGCGATCCGTTCGCGCGTCCCCATGATCTCCAGGTGCGCTTCGCCGACGTTGGTGAGCACGCCGACGTCGGGGCGCGCCGCCGCGACCAAGACGTCGAGGTCGCGATACTTGCGCGCGCCCATCTCGACGACCGCGACGCGGAGATCTCCGGCCTCCAGGCCGCACAGGAACTTGGCGACGCCGACCTCGTTGTTCTCGTTCTCGGGCGTCGCCGCCGCGTCGACGCCCGCGCCGCGCAACAGGCCGAGCAAGAACTGCTTGGTGGTCGTCTTGCCGGTGCTGCCGGTGATCGCGACGACCGGCCCGCGCAGTGCCGTGCGCGCCAAGCCGGCGAGATCGAGATAGGCTTGCAGCGTGTCGGCGACGACCAGCGCCGGCCGGCCGACGGGCACCACGGCGGCGTCGTCGACGATCGCGCAGACCGCGCCGCCTCGGAACGCCTGCGCGACGTACTGATGACCGTCGAAGCGCTCGCCGCGCAAGGCGAGGAACGTGCTGCCCAACGAGAGCGCGCGCGTATCGGTTTCCACCAGCAGCGTGGGTGGCAACGCATCGGGCACGAGCGCCTGCGCGTTGGTCGCCTCGATGGCCGCCGCCGTATCGAGCAGCATCAGGCTCGCAGGCCCTGCGCGCGTGCGTCGAAGGCCATGCGCACTTCGTCGCGGTCGTCGAACGGGCGCGACTTCGTGCCGACGATCTGGTACGTCTCGTGGCCCTTGCCGGCGATGACGACGGTGTCGCCGGGGCGCGCGTCGCCGATCGCGCGGCGAATCGCCGCGCGGCGGTCGAGCTCGATCTCGGCCTCGATCCCGCGCGCGATCGCCTGCGCGATTGCCAGCGGGTCTTCGGTGCGCGGGTTGTCCGACGTCACGATGACGCGGTCGGCCAGCTGGGCCGCGATCTCGCCCATCTCGGCGCGTTTGCCCGGGTCGCGGTCACCGCCGCAGCCGAACACGACGATCAGCTGCCGCCGAGTCGTCTCGCGCGCGGCGCGCAGCACGTTCTCGAGCGCGTCGGGCGTGTGCGCGTAGTCGACGATCGCGTCGATGCCGAAGGCGCCGATCCGCTCCATCCGCCCCGGGACGGCGCGTGTCGCGGCCAGGCCGCGCGCGATGGTCGCCCGGTCGATCCCCAGCGCGACGCCGATCCCGAACGCCGCCAGCGCGTTGCGCACGTTGAAGCGGCCGGGCAGCGCGATCGAGACGGCGGCGCCGTCGATCAAGAAGCTCGAGCCGTCGCCTTCGAGCTGCAGCTCGGTCGCGTGCAGCGTGGCGTTGCGGTCGTCGACCGCGTAGGTGAGCGCGTCGGGCAGCGCGGCCGCGAACGTGCGGCCGGTCTCGTCGTCGAGGTTGAGCACCGCTTTGGGGGCGAGATCGAACAGGTGACGCTTGGCGGCGATGTAGCGTTCCATGGTGCCGTGGAAGTCGAGGTGGTCGCGGGTGATGTTGGTCAGCGCCGCGACCACGAAGCGCACGTCGTCGACGCGGTCGAGCGCCAGCGCGTGCGAGGAGACCTCCATCGCGACCGCGCGCGCGCCCGCGTCGCGCTGCGCGGCGAGGAGCGCGTGCAGCTCGATCGCCAGCGGCGTCGTGTTCGTCAGCGGCCAGCTGCGCTCGCCGAACGAGCCGCCCAGCGTCCCGACCAAACCGCACGGGATGCCGGCCGCCTCGAGCACGTCGCGCACGAGGTGCGTGGTCGTCGTCTTGCCGTTGGTGCCGGTGACGCCGACGATCGTGAGCGCTCGCGAGGGATGATCGTAGAACGCGTCGGCCAGCTGCGAGGCCGCGCGCCGCGTGTCCGGTACGACAATGGTCGGCACGTCGGTTTCGACCTCGCGCTCGACGACCAGCGCGGCCGCGCCGCGCCGCACCGCATCGCCGACGTACGCATGGCCGTCGCTGCGTTGACCGCGCAGTGCCACGAACAACGTTCCGGGCCGAACGGCGCGCGAATCGCTCGCGAGCGCGTCCACCGCCGACGGGAGCGTCCCGACGACGCGTGCCTCCTCGAGGGAAGCGACGAGTCCGGCCATCTCTCGCATCAGCGCTTCGCTTTCGACGCCGCCGCGTGGCGGACCAAGCGAGGAGGCGCGGCCGGCATGATCCCGGCATGGAACATCGCGTCGCGCGCCAGTTGCGCGAACACCGGCGCGGCGACGGTGCCGCCGTAGTACGCGCCGCGCGGCCGGTCGATTTTGACCAGGATGACGTAGCGCGGCGACTCGGCCGGGATCATGCCGATGAACGACGCGACGTAGGCGCCCGGCTCGTACACGCCGTGTTCCTCGATCTGCGCGGTTCCGGTCTTGCCGGCCGTCGTCCAGCCAGGCACGCGAGCGGTCGGATTGCCGGTGCCGCGCACGACGACCGCGCGCAGAAAACCGCGCAGGATCGCCGCGGTGTGTTCGCTGATGACGCGCCGCTCGATCTCCGGACCGTACGTATAGATGGTATCGCCCTTCGCGTTCTCGAACGCGTGCACGATGCGCGGCCGCAGCAGCAGCCCGCCGTTCGCGATCGCGCAGTACGCGCGGATCAGCGCCAGCGGCTCGACCGAGATCCCCTGGCCGAACGCGATCGTCGCCAGCGACGAACCGCTCCAATCGGCCAGCGGCGGCACGATGCCGGGGTTCTCGCCGGGCAGCTCGACCTGCGTCGGGTCGCCGAAGCCGAAGCGCGCGATCTCGTCGGCCATTGCGTGCGCGCCGATCTTGAGCGCGATCTCGGCCGCGCCGACGTTGTGCGAGTACGCGATGACGTCTTCCATCGACTCGTTCGACGACGTACCCGCCAAGAAGCCGTCCTCGGCGTTGTGAATGGTATGGCCGCCGACCGTGATCTGGTCGTGCGTGGGGAAGCGCGACGCGGTGGTGACCTTCCCGCTCTCGAGCGCCGCGGCGGCCGTGATCAGCTTGAACGTCGAGCCCGGCTCGTAGGCGTCGCTGATCGCCCGGTCGCGCCACGTGTCCGACGAGGACCGGGCGAAGTGGGAGGGGTCGAAGTCGGGGACGTTCGCCATCGCCAGGAGCTCGCCGGTCCACGGGTCCATGACGACGACGGAGCCGCTGGCGGCGTGCCACTGCTTGACGTCGGCGGCCAGCAGCCGTTCCGCTTCGTATTGAAGGTAGGGATCGAGCGTGGTGACGACCGTCGTCCCCGGGACGGCGCGCTCGATGACCTGCGTCTCGCCGAACGGGATGGCGTGGCCGAACTCGTCGGCTTCGATCCGCTCGCGTCCGGGCGTCCCGCGCAAGACTTTGTCGAGCGAGTACTCCAGGCCGTCCAAGCCGTTCTCGTCGGTGCCGGTGAACCCGATGACGGTCGAGGCGAGGCGGCCGGCGGCGACGAACCGGATCCCCGTCTCTTCGGGCTCCGTCGCGATGCCGGTCAGCCCCAGCGCGCGCACCTGCTCGGCGACCTCGTGCGGCACCTTGCGCGCCAGCCAGCGAAATTGCCCGTCACCCTGCAGGTCCGCTTCGACCGCGGCGACCGGACGATGCAGCAACGGCGCCAGCGCGACCGCGCTCTCGTGCTTGTTCGTGACGGCGTCGGGGACGGCGTAGATCGATTCGGACGGCAGCGAGCGCACCAGCACGCCGCCGTCGCGGTCGAGGATCGCACCGCGCCGGGCGAACGTCTCGTGCGTCTCGTCGTGCTGCGCGAGCGCCTTGCGCGCCAGCGCCGGCCCTTCGCGGATCTGCACGTCGGCGAGCCGCGCGACCAGGCCGAGCGCGAGCAGCAGCACGATCGCCAGCGACACCTTCGCGCGCACGGGGGCGACGCGCGCAAACGCACGCGCCGCCATCAGTGACCGCTAATCCACCCGAAGAACGCGAGCCCCGACGGGGAGGGCTGCACCTTCGGCTCGGGGAGGCGCACGACCGCGTAGACGTGCGGATCGTGCAGGTGCAGTTTGGCGGCCATTGCCGCCAGCCGGTCGGGCGACTCGAGCCGCGCGATGCGGTCGTCGAGCCGCTGCGTCTCGTCGGCCAGCGCGCTGCGGTCGTGCTCGACGCGCGCCAGCGAAAAGCTCAGCGAGGTGACGTTCGCGCACAGCGCGACGTAGCCCATCAACGGAAGCAGGACGGCGACGGCCAGCCCGACGACGGCGAGGGCCGGCGCGTGGAAACGGCGCCGTTTGCGCCGCGTGCGCCGCTGAGTCGCCTCGCGAATGCGCTCGGAACGCCGCGGGCCTTCCTCGAGGATGCGTTGCGGGGCGATCATGCCGCCACCTCGACGCGCTCGGCGACGCGCAGCTTGGCGCTGCGCGCGCGCGGGTTGATCGCCAGCTCCTCGTCGCCGGCGACGATCGGCTTGCGCGCGACGGGCCGCACGCGCGGGTCCTCGCGGAAGGTGTGCTTCACGATGCGGTCCTCGAGCGAGTGAAAGCTGATCGCCGCGATGCGCCCGCCGATCGCGACCAGGTCGAAGGCGGCGTCGAGCCCGGCGCGCAGCGCGCCCAGCTCGTCGTTGACGGCGATGCGCAGCGCCTGGAAGGTGCGCGTCGCGGGATGGATGCGGCCCGAGCGCGGCACGACCCGCGCCACCACGGTCGCCAAGTCGACGGTGTCGCGCACGGGCGTGCCGGCGTCGCGCAACGCGACGATCGAGCGCGCGATGCGGCGCGAGGCGCGCTCCTCGCCGTACTGATAGATCGCGTCGGCGATCTCGCGCTCGTCGTGCGCGTCGAGCCACTCGGCGGCGCTGAGCCCGGTCGTCGGATCGAGCCGCATGTCGAGCGGTGCCGCGGTGCGGAACGAGAAGCCGCGCTCGCCCTCATCGAGCTGCATCGAGCTCACTCCCAAATCGAACAGCACCCCGTCGAGCGTGCTGATCCCGAGCGCCGACAGCCGTTCGCGCAGCTCGCGAAAGTTCGCGTGCAGCAGGGTGAAGCGGGGGTCGTCCGGGACGCGCTCCGCGGCACTCGGATCGAGGTCGAACGCCACCAGCCGGCCCGACGGCCCGAGCGCAGCCAGGATCAACGCCGAATGGCCGCCGGCGCCGAAAGTCGCATCGACGTACGTCCCATCGGGCCGAATCGCCAGCGCGTCGATCGTCTCGCGCGGCATGACGGGCAGATGCGCGGGCTGCATGTCTAACGGCGCTCCGCCCACGGCTGCGCGCCCCCCACGCGCTTCGCGCGCGGGTCCCCCCGACGAGGCGCGGCAGAACGAAAGGGAACGGGGCGCGGTCCCCCGTGGGCCGCGCCGCGAACACAACCTCGCCTGGCACGATGGCGATCGCTCCGCGATCGATCAAACGGAACGTCAAAATAGCCCCAGCTCGGTGGCGAAGTCGGGGAGGTCGCCGCGGTCGCGCACGTGCTTGGCGTGCTGATCCTTGGCCCAGACCTCGACCCGGGTCAGCGACCCGATCGAGACGACGTCCTTCTCGATGCCGGCGTAGCTCCGCAGCGCGGCCGGGATGACCAGGCGGCCCTGCGCGTCGCAGCTCAACTCTTCGGTGTGCGCGAACAGGTGGCGCACGTAGCTGCGGTAGCGCGCATCCTTCACCGGCGCCGCTTCCAGCCGGGCGCAGACCTCGGCCCAGGCGCCGGCGGGATAGAGCGCCAGGCACGGATCGGGCTCGGCGATGGTCAGGAAGAACCCGGCGCCCAACCGTTCGCGGAAGCGGGCGGGCACGACGAGGCGACCCTTGTCGTCAAGGCTGTGGTCGACCGAACCGGTGAACAGCGGACGATCCCCCACAGGGAATCCCACTAGACCCCACACTCATCCACTGTCACCCACTATATCCCACCACATGCCATGCGGCAACCGTCATGGGATACGAACATCTGTTCGGTCACGTGCGAAGCTGGTGAGGGAGCGCTGCGCTAGGAAGTCGGCCGCCGGCTGACGCTCATCGCGAGCCAAACTCCTGGCGGACGCCCATCGCTTGCATGAAGCGGTCGCGGATCTGCGGCGGGTCGCGGTCGGGTTGACCGACCGCGGCGCTGCCGTCGATTTTGGCGGCGATCAGCGCGGGTCCGTCGGCGTCGAGCGCCTCGCGGACCAGGCGCGCGAAGGCGTCCTCGTCGTCGGCCCAGCTGCTGCGCGCGATGCCGGCACCGCGCGCCAGCGCGACGAAGTCGGCGCCGCTCGCGCTCGCGCTGGGCTGGCCGCCAGTGATCTGGTAGGAGCTGTTGTCCATCACCAGCAGCGTGAGGTTCGCGGGCGCCACCATCCCGATCGTCGCCAGGCAGCCGAGGTTCATCAGCAGCGAGCCGTCGCCGTCGATCCCGATGACGCGGCGCTGCGGCTGCGCCAGGGCGACGCCGAGCGCGATCGGGAACGCCAGCCCCATGCTGCCCAACATGTAGAAGTTCTGCTTGCGGTGGCCGGCCGCGAACAGGTCGAAGTTCGTGTTGCCGATCCCGCCGATCACCGCCTCGTCGCCGAGCGTCGCGACGAGCCGGCGCATCAGGTCGATGCGGCGCAGCCGCGCGCTCACGCCGCGAACACCTTGCCGCCGGTCAGCAGCGGCGAGAGCACCAGCGCCGCCGGCTGCTGCGTCGCCCAGGCCTGTTTGATGGTGCGGTCGAGGATGAAGCCGACGTCCGCGGCGCGCTCGATCACGTGGTGCGGCACGCCCAGCGCGTAGCAGACCGGCTCGACGACGCGGCTCGACCAGACCTGGCCGACGTTGAACTCGCCCAGCGAACCGCGCTCGGAGATCAGCAGCACGACCGGGATCTGATACGCGACCGCCAGCGACGCGAGGGCGTTGGGCACGTTGCCGAAGCCGCTGGTCTGCATCATCAGCACGCTGCGCATCCCGCCCAGCCACGCGCCCGCGCAGATCCCGAGCGCTTCTTCCTCGCGCGTGGCGGAGAAGGCGGTGAAGAACGGGTCGGCGTGCGCGCCCTCGATCAGCGGAATGAGGATCTTGTCGGGCACGTAGGTGACCAGCCGCACGTCGTTGGCCTTGAGCGTCGCCAGGACGACGTCGGACCAGCGCTCAGTGCTTGCGGAGGGCATCTTCGATCACGCTCTTGGCGACCAGGCTGTCGTAGGGGTACTCTTGCGTGATGAGGCCCTCGGCCAGGTGGAACTTGATCGCCTTCTCGTAGCCTTGGCGGTCGGGAATCGGCGAGCTCGGCACGGCGCGCAAGCGGAAGACCTGGAACGTCAGCTCGAGCGCGCGCGGCTCCATCCCCGGGTAGAAGCTCGTGAGCACCTCGCGCGCCTTGACCGGCTCGTTGATGATCGTCGAGCACGCGCGCGCGTAGCCGCGGATGAAGCCTTCGATCGCCTCGCGCTTGTGGTCGATGACGTCTTGCGTCGCGTAGATGACGCCGTGCATCTGGTGGTCCATCGCCGGCACGTCGCCGCGCGCCGGGCTGATCAGCGTCTCACCGATGCCTTCGACTTGCGCCTGTTGGCCCAGCGGCCAGGCGAACGAGACGGCGTCGATGCGGTTGGTGCGCAGCGCCGCCAGCACCGAGGCGATGTTGGCGCCGACGTTGATCAGCTGGACGTCGCGGGTCGGGTCGATCTTCTGCGTCTCGAGCAAGTACTTCACCAGCGCCTCGGTCCCGCTGCCGGGCCCGGTGATGCCGATGTTCTTGCCGCGCAGCGCGCGCACTTTGTCCTCGAGCGGGCTGTCGGTGCGCAGGTTCGCGCTCTGCATGAGCTTGGTCGACGCGATCAGGTCGACGTAGAAAGCCGCCATCGAGACCGCGATGATCTTCGCCGAACGGCCCGCCTTCGCGAGCGAGAACACGTCGGTGATCGGTGAGGACCCGACGTCGATACTGCCCGAGGTGACCGCGGTGCCGACCAGTGCGCCGGTCGAAAGCTCCGTCGGCTTGCCGATGTCGACGCCGTTCTGGCCGAAATAGCCCTCCTGCTGGGCCAGATAGAGCGCGAAGTGCGCCATCGAGTGGCCGATGGTGCCGACGTTCAAGCGCGTGGTGGCCGCCAAGGCAGGCACGCCGCCGGCACCGGCGAGCAGCGACGCCGCGGTCGCGGAGCGAACGAAATCCCGGCGCGAAACGAATGGCATCGTGATGAACCTCAGTTCGGGCGCAGCGTAAGGTTGGCTTCGGTCTTCCAGCGGGACGTGTAGCGGTCGATGACGTCGACCAGCGCGTTGAGCAGCGTCGCCAGGATCGTCAGCGTGATCAGCGCGGCGAAGACGCCGGCGGTGTCGAATCCGCTGGCGGCCGAGGAGATCAGGTAGCCGATGCCGCGGTTGCTGGCGATCAGCTCCCCGATCACCGCGCCGATCAGCGCGTAGGGGATCGCGATGCGCGCGCCGGTCAGCGCCGAGCTCATCGCGTGCGGGACGATGACCTTGAACAAGATCGTGCGCGACGACCCGCCCATCAGCCAGACCGCGTTGACCAGGTCCGCGTCGACGTTGCGCACGCCGGCGACCGTGTTGAAGAACACGATGAAGAAGACGGTCACCGTCGCCAAGATGATCTTCATGCTCAGGCCGACGCCGAACCAGACGATGAAGAGCGGCGCCAGCGCGACCTTGGGGATCGAGTAGACGGCGATGATGAACGGGTCGAGCACCGCACCCAGCTCGCGGCGCGGTCCGATCAAGAAGCCGAGCACGATCCCGCTGATCGCGCCGCACAGAAAGCCGGCGACGGTCTCCTCGACGGTGATCGAGGTGTGGAACCAGAGCGAGCCGTCGACCGCCCACTGCCACTCGCGCGCGCCGATCGCGCTCGGGCTGCTGACGTAAAAGCTGACCGCCTTCGAGGTGCCGACGAGCTGCCAGACCGCGAGCGTCACGACCAGCAGCACCAGGCGCCAGAGCGTGATCCGTGTCAAGCGACGGACTCCGGCGCGCGCGCCGTCATCAGCGCCTCCCAGAGGTGCTCTTCGATGGCGCGGTACTCCGGGGTGCGCCGGACCGCGACCGCGTCGCGCGGACGCGCGAGCGCGATCGTCTCGTCGCGCCGCACGCTGCCGCCCGGCCCCAGCACGACGACCCGGTCGCCGAGCACGATCGCTTCGTCGAGGTCGTGCGTGACGAAGACGACGGTGCGGCCCGTTCCGTACCACAGGCGCCCCAGCTCGTTCTGCATCTCCAGCCGCAGCTGCGCGTCGAGCGCGGAGAACGGTTCGTCGAGCAGCAGCAAGTCCGGCTGCGCGATCAGCATGCGCGCCAGCGAGGCGCGGCGCGCCATCCCGCCCGAGAGCTCGCGCGGATACGCGCGCTCGCGCCCGCCCAACCCGACGCGCTCGATCAGCTCCGCGGCCCGGCGCTCGCGCTCCGCGCGCTCGACCCCGCGAATCTCCAGCGGCAGCGCGATGTTCTGCAGCACGTCGCGCCACGGCAAGAGCGTGTCCTTCTGGGTCAGATAGCCGACGTTCATCCGCGGGCCCGCCACGACCGCGCCGGCGTGCACGACGCGCCCGCTGTTCGGCGCGATCAGCCCGGCGATCAGGTTGAGCAAGGTCGACTTGCCGCAGCCGCTCGGCCCGACCAGCGAGACGAAGCTGCCGCCCTCGATCGTCAGCGAGACACCGTCGAGCGCGCGCTGGGTGCCACCTCCGCGCGTGAACGTACGCGTCACGTCCTCGACCGCGACCAGCGTGCTCATCGGCGCCCGGAGCTCAACGCACCAGCTTGCGCGTGTTGACGACCGTCATCGTGTGGATCTCTTGCGGCGTGAACCCGGCCGCCAGCATCTTGTCGGCCATCAGCGCCATCCCGTCCTCACACGGCGGGTTTCCGAGCTGGCCCAGATCGGTCGAGACGTAGGAGTGCTCGACGCCGACGCCGCGGATGTTCTCGAACATCGTCTCCCACGAGACCTTGCCGGTGTGGGCGGTCGTGAAGCAGCGTTCGAGCAGCACGCCGTCGGCCGCTAGGGCGCGCTGGTCGGCAAGCCCGATGTTCTGCGAGGGAAACTCGGGGTGCGTGATCGCGATGCGCTTGACGCCGGCTTCCTTGGCGCCGCGCACGAGGGTGAAGATCTCGTCGCGCGAGAGGTGGCCGGTCGCCAGCACCAGATCGTGGCGCGCGATGACGCGCAGCACGTCATGGACCTCCGGCAGCAGCGCGCCGTGCTCGTCGACGACGCGCACCGGCTCGGGGCGGAAGCCTTGATCGCGCAGCTCGTGCTGCATCTTCGCCCATACCGGGACCGGAACGCCCGGCTTCGCCGCCGTGCGCCCGAGCGGCTCGTTCTCGGCGTCGAAGGTCGGGAACCACACGATGCGGGCGTGCTCGCGCGCCGCGATCTCGACCGCCAGCGCGTTCATCCCGCCGACCGGCGCGTTGAGCGTGATCGCGCCGATGACGTCCAGACCCGTGAGCTGGCTGACCAGCGTCGCCCGCTCGGCGGTCGGCGTGTAGTGCGACTTGAGCGCGAAGCCGCTCAGCGCGCGCTCGCGGTGTCCTTGCGCCAGCGCCATGTCGTCGATGCGGCGTTCGATGACGTCGGGGTTGATGTGCACGTGCAGGTCGTAGGCGCCGCGCACGATCTCGGCCGCCTGCGCCGAGGGTCGCGGCTCCGGCCCGGCCAGGCCGCTGGGCGCCGCAGGCGCGCACATCAGGCGTTCACCCCGTCACGTGCCAACTGCTCGAGCGTCTGCGCGGCAGCCTGTGAGACCGGCCCCGGCAAGCCGTACTCGTGCAAGAGCGCGACGACCTCGTGCATCTCGTGCGCGCGGCGCACCGCATGGGTGCGACTCCCTTCGACGAGGCGGTCGACCAGCGCGGCATTGGCCGCTTCGAACGTTTTGGCGATGTCGGCGTACATCCAGTCGTAGATTCCTCCGGCGCGTGCCGCCTCCAGGCTCTCGCACACCGCCGCGGCCATTCCTTTGAAGAAGACGCTGCGCACCAGCTTCCGTGCGGCGGCCGCCCCGGGCTGCTCGCCGACGATCTCGATCGGCATCCCGTACGGACGAAAGACGTCGGCGAAGCGCCGCGCGCCGCTGCCGGCGACGAAGACCGGGACCCGCACGCCCAGCGGCGGGACCGGCGACATCATCGCGACGTCGGCGAACGCGCAGCCGGCCGGCTCGACGATGGCGGCCAAGCGCGCCTTGAGCGTCGGACCGGAGGTGTTGTGGTCCGCGTACAGGGCGCCGCGTTTGATCCGGGGCAGGGCCTCCCGCGCGACGTCTTCCGCGACGCTGGCCCAGTTGACGCTCACGATCACGTCGGCGCCGTCGATCGCGGCGGCGAAGCCGGCGGCCAACGGGATCTCGTCGATCGCGCCGTGCGGGTTCGGATCCCAGCCGACGACGTCCGCACCGGCGCGCACGAGGTCCGTCGCGATCAAGGAACCGGCTTCACCCAAACCAAGTACGGCGATTCTCATGTTTGACACGGTCACGAAAATTGTACGACAATAATGTCGGACAAAATGGAGATTTCCTTCCCGCACCTGTTCGTGGGCGGCGCGTGGGTCGAGCCCCACTCCGGCCGCGCGATCGACTCGATCGATCCCGCGACGGAAGAGGTTTGGGCGCAGGTCGCCGAGGCCGACGAGGTCGACGTCGATCGCGCGGTCGCGGCCGCGCGTGCGGCGCTCAAGGGACCCTGGGCGAAGCTCACGCCGAGCGCGCGCGGGGCGCTCATCCACCAGCTCGGCACGCTGATCCGCCGTGACGCGCAGCGGCTGGCGACCGTCGAGAGCCGCGACAACGGCAAGCCGTTGCGCGACACGCTCGGCGAGATGCAGCGCGCCGCCGACTGGCTGATCTTCTTCGCCGGCGCCGCCGACAAGGTCTACGGCGACGTGATTCCCTATCGGCCCGACGCGCACGCGTTCACGCGGCGCGAGCCGGTCGGCGTCGTCGGCGCGATCCTGCCGTGGAACTCGCCGATCAGCCTCTACGCGTGGAAGCTCGGGCCCGCGCTGGCGGCCGGCTGCACCGTCGTGCTCAAGCCGGCGGAGCTGACGCCCGTCAGCGCGATCGAGCTCGCGAAGCTGGTCGCCGAAGCGGGCTTCCCGGCCGGCGTCGTCAACGTCGTCCCCGGCTACGGCCACCTCGCCGGCGCGGCACTCGCCGCGCACCCGGACGTCGACAAGATCACGTTCACGGGCGAGCACCGCACCGCGCAGGAGATCATGCGCGCCGCCGCCGTCAACCTCAAGCGCATCGCGTTCGAATGCGGCGGCAAGTCGCCGCACATCATCTTCGCCGACGCCGACGTCGAGCGGGCCGCGACGGTCGCGACCCACAGCGCGTTTCGTTCCACCGGACAATCGTGCTCGCTCGGCTCGCGGCTGCTCGTGCAGCGCTCGATCTACGCGCGGGTCGTCGAGATATTGCTCGAGCGCACGGCGCGCATCCGCGTCGGCCTGCCGCTCGACGACCGCACGCACATCGGACCGCACACCTCGGCCGAGCAACTCGCGAAGACGAATCGTTATATCCAGCTCGGCCGCGACGAAGGCTACCGGCTGCTCTACGGCGGCTCGCGACCGGCCGGCTTCGAGCGCGGCTACTTCGTCGAGCCGACGATCTTCGGCGAGGTCGACAACCGCTCGCGGCTGGCGCAGGAAGAGATCTTCGGTCCGGTGCTGGCGCTGATCCCGTTCGACGACGAAGCCGAAGCGATCGCGATCGCCAACGACGTGCAGTACGGCCTGGTCGCCGGGCTGTGGACGCGCGACGTCGCGCGCGCGCACCGCGTCGCCGCGCAGCTCGAAGCGGGGCTGGTGTCGGTCAACACCTATCGTCCCGTGCACTGGATGCTGCCGTACGGCGGCTTCAAGATGAGCGGCATCGGCCGCGAGAACGGCCTGGAAGCGATCGACGCGTACCTCGAGACGAAGACGGTCGTCGTCGACCTCTCGGAGGCGCCGCCGCCCGATCCGTTCGCGGACTGACCGCCCGGTTGGGTCGGTTCGGGACTGCACGCTGCCGTCCAGGTAGGACCCGGACCCGGGCATGGCCCCCCGGGTACCGCGGCGAACCGTGAGGAGACGTGTCTCCCCGCGCCGCTTGGTTGACGTTGTGTTTCGTCGTCGCTGGCCTCTCCGGCTGCAGCGGCAACAGCTTTGTGCCCGGCGGCGCGCACCAGATGGCGTCCGACCAGCTGCAGGCGTTGATTCGCAACGCCTCCTCGGCGAACTCGGTCGACCCGAAACTCGTTGCCGCGGTAATCGATGCGGAGTCTGGGGGCGATCCCAGCGCCGTCTCCCGCGTTGGAGCGCAAGGGTTGATGCAGCTGATGCCGGACACGTGGACGCAATACGGCGTAGGAAACCCCTTCGATCCCGTCGCCAACATCGACGGCGGGACACGGTACCTGCACGACCTCCTGCATCGGTACCGGGGGAACGTCAAGCTCGCGGTCGCGGCGTACAATGCCGGTCCGGGAGCGGTCGACGCGGCGCACGGCATCCCGCGCTTCGCCGAGACCCGCGCCTACGTCGAGCGCGTCGTCGCCGCTCTTCGGTAGCCACGTGGCGACGTACCCCGGCGCGCGTCCCGCGGTGATCGCGCGCTCGCCGTGGCCGAAGATCGGCCTGCCGATCCTCGACGCCTATCTCATGCGCGAAGTCGCCGGACCGTTCACGTTCGGACTGGCGGCGTTCTTCCTGTTCTGGTTCGCGAACATCTTCGTGCTCGCGGCCGACTACCTCGTCAACAAGGGCGCGCCGGTCTTTCTCGTGCTGCGCTTCCTGGTGTTCCGCGTGCCACAGGCCACGCCGTTCGCGTTCCCCTTCGCCTGCCTGTTCGGCACGCTGCTCGGCTTCGGCCGACTGGCCGCCGACAACGAGATCTCCGCGCTGCGCACGTCGGGCATCTCGTTCTGGCGGATCGTGCGGCTGCCGCTGATCGCCGGCATCCTGGTCGCCATCGCGTCGTTCGAGATCAACGAGAACATCGCGCCGGTCACCACCGATCTCTCGACCCGCAGCTTCTACCAGATCCTCTACAAGTCGCAGACGCTGCCGATCGAGCCCAACATCTTCCGCTCCGATCCCACCACCGGCGACACGTTCTACATCAGCTCGGTCTCTCCGGACGGCAAGACGATGCAGAACATCGAGATCTGGCAGCCGCAACACAACAGCCCCTTCCAAACGTTGCTCACGGCAAAGACCGCGCGCATCGAGGGGACCGACATCGTCTTGGAGCACGCCGTCCGCACACAGGTCAACGCCGACGGGACCGTCGGCAGCGTGGTGGTCCTGGCACAGGAGCTCAAGCTCTCGCTGCCGATGGGCGACAATGGTCAGAACTTCCTGAGCAGCTCCTTCAACGACACCTACACGATGAATACGAAGCGGCTGGCGCAAGACATCAAGTTCCGCAAGGAGACCGGACAAGGCGGTGCCGATCTGGCCTCGCGTGAGCTCACGCTGGGCAGCAAGTACGCCTACCCGTTCGCCTCGTTCATCGCGGTCATCATCGCGTTGCCGATGGCCGTGCGTTTCGGCAAGCGCGGCCGCACGCTGGGCATCGTGCTCTCGGTGATGCTGCTGTTCGTCTACTACGCGATCAGCGCGCTGGCCGGTGCCCTCGGCCGCGCCGGCACGCTGGACCCGTACCTCGCCGCCTGGCTGGCCAACATCTTGGCCGCCGTCGCCGGCAGCTGGATGATCTGGCGCGTCGATCGGTGAGGGAGCTCTGCCGCCGGATCGGCGTGACGTGCATCGCGCTCGCGCTGGTTTTGGTCGAGTTGCCCGGTGCCGCCCAGGCCGCCCCCCCGCAGGCCGACGGCGCGCACGCGCTCGCGCTGCTGAACAACGGCTGTGGCGCCAGCCCCGACGTCGCCGTCTCGCGGACCGGCGCCGCACGCGCCGCCTCGGCCGCCGCGCAGGCCGCGACCGCCGAGTACGCCGCCGATCCCGGTCCGGCCGTCGTCGCGCAGGACGAGAGCCCCAGCCCCGAGCCGACCGAGTCCGCCGCGGCCGGTCCGACCGCGACCCCGACCGCGACGCCGACGCCGCTGGTCGGACGCCCGTTCGCGCCGTCGGGTCCGCAGCAGCTGCTGCCGCCGCCGCTGCCGACCCCGGCCGTGCCGACCGTCCCGCCGGTTCCGACCCCGACGCCCTCGCCGGGCTCGCCGCCGCCGGCCGCGGTCCAGCAGTACACCGCGCCGCCGTCGATGTCGCCGATCCCGTTCGCGAACCCCAGCAGCGGGCCGGTCAGGCCGACCCCGACCGCCTCGCCCACGCCGGTCCCCGAGGAGACACTGGGTCCCAGCGACTACGCGATCCTGGGCGACAAGCTGACCGGCACCGACAAGCCCGGCAAACCGTACGACCTCGACGGCCACGTCACCCTGGTCTACCAGGACGGCGTCGTCGGCGGCGATCACGCGCACTACGACGGCGTGCGCTACATCGACATCACCGGCAACACGTTCGTGCGCAACCGCGAGAGCGACACGGTCCTGTATGCCGACGCGATCCGCTTCGACACCCTGACCGAGCGCACGACGCTGATCCACGGCCGCGGCGAGTCCACGCAAGGCGTGCAGAGCGGCAAGCTCCACTTCACCGGCTCGAACATGGTGACGACCAGCGACGGCGTCACCCACGTCGAGCGCGCCAACTTCACCACGTGTGAGAACCCGCGCGGCGGGTATCACATGGAGTCGAAGACGCTCGACATCTATCCCGGCAACAAGGCCGTCGCGAAGTCCGACGTCCTGTATCTGGGTGCGCTGGCGGTGCTGTGGCTGCCGATCGTCGTCATCTCGCTAGCGCCCGACCGCGGCGACCGCCGCCACCAAGCGCGCTTCATTCCGCTGATCGGCTACGACGCGACCGAAGGCTTCTGGATCAAGGCGCAGATCGGCTTCGCGCCCAGCCAGAACTACTTCGGCTACTACCGCGTCGAATACTATACGAAAGTCGGGCTGGGCCTCGGGTACGTCGCCACCATCCGCAAGAAAGACGGCCGGCGACAGACCGACATCAACTTCTTCAACCAGCAGAACCGGTTGCAGGGCGGGAACCAAACCAACTTCCAGCTGCAGGACCAGGAAGCGTTCTCGCGCACGACGCGTGCGCAAGTCCAGCTCAACTATCAAGGCAACTACGGTCCGCTGGTGACGCTGCCGGCCGAAGAGCAGATCACCGCGGCCGTCGATCACGGCGACGCCAAGGGCGACCGCGAGGACTACAGCTTCAACCGCACCTCGAACGGGTCGGTCGACGTCAACGACGACTACGGGTTCACCGACCATCGCCAGTTCTCGCAGAACTTCACCAACGACCTGACGCTCTCGTACACGACCAGCTCCTCGAGCGGCCTGTTCGGCGGCACGACCAGCGACACGCTGCACTTCGAAGACCTGCTCGACGACCGCACCCCGTACGCCGACTACAGCCTGACCTTCGACAAGTACGACGGCGCCGGCGCGGGCAGCATCGACAAGGAGCCGGAGCTGCTGGTGCGGCCGATCGCCGACCTCTTCCCGCACATCAACTGGCTTCCCGTGACCGGCCAGTACACGGCCGGGTACTACTACGACACCGAAGCGGATCTGGCCACCGGGCGCATGGACGGCAAGTTCCAGGCCGGTCCGGTACTGGCCCACTTCTTCGACAGCGACTTCTCCGGCGAGGTCACCGTCGAGCAAGACCTCTACGCGACCGGCGACGAAAAGGCGAACATCCAGCAGCAGTTCTCGCTGACGACGCCGATTTGGGGTCACATCGTCAACGAGATCCAGTACACCGAGTCGCACGTCAACGGCCCGTTGGCCGAGCCGTTCCAAGAGCTGGACGTCTTCGCGCAGGGCCTCAAGCAGGCCAGCGACGTGCTGCGCATCTTCAACGACAGCGTCTACACCGTCTCGCTGACCGGTTCGACCTACTTCAACCGGCAAGCGCAGTCGGTCGGGTATCAGGTCACCATGCAGCCCTCACCGCGTTCGGTGCTGCTGCTGGGCGGCGATTTCGAACCCGGGCCGGGCGAGGGCTTCGACCGCACCAGCGTGCAGATGGCGACGCCGTTCGGGCGCGACAGCGAGCTGCAGATCTCGACCTTCATCGACTGGCGCAACCACATGCGGCTCGAGGACAAGGACATCTACTATCGCCACATCGTCGGGAACTGCTACGAGATCCAGATCGACTACAATCAGGACCTCAAACAAGTCAGCCTGAGCATCTCGCTGTTGGCCTTCCCGACCGAGGGAGCGAACTTCGGGATCGGTCAGGCACCTTCGCTCAACGGCATCATCCCGCAGAGCTTCAGCTCCTCCACCGGCTTCACCGGCGGCGCCGCCGGCGCCGGCATCTAACCGCAAATCAGGAGCGGCACGATGGAAGAAAGGTACACCCAGCCCTGCGAGTACGAACTGTGCAAGTGCCAGGTCACCGGTGGCCTGGAAGGCGCGGCGTACTGCAGCGACGTCTGCGAGTCACGCGACTCGAGCGACGAAGAGTACGAGGATGCCTGCGAGTGCGGGCATCCTCCGTGCGATTCGCCCTGAGCCGATCAGGGCGTGCTGTAGACCTGGATGCCGGCGATCTCGCCCGCGGCGCCTTGCTGCACCGGCGTGATGTTCGCTTTCTCTTGATACGACCCGCTGGTGATCAGCTGCCCGGTATTGATCGTGAACGTCACCGAGGTATCGCTGGGCCCGTTGTTGCCCAGCGAGTCGACGACCGTGCCGGTGTTGTCGACGGTGAAGATGTTGATCGCCCACGCCTGGTTGATGAACACGAAGGGCGGGCAGATCGAGGCGGGGTTCGGCGAAGGCTGCGGGCTCGTCGTCGGATTCGGGAGATCGAGCAGGCAGCGGTTGAACTCCACCGCGAAGCCGTTCTGGAACAAGCCGCCGCTGAGCGAGCGCAGGACCAGCGAGTTGGTCGGGTACACCACCGCCCGCGTCGCGTAACCGACCGATACCGACGGATCCGTATAGAACTGATAGAGCAGCGGCGAGCTGACGAACGCGGAACCGCCGGTGAAGCCGGGGTTCGATCCGCCGACCTGGATCACGTACGACCAGTTCGTGTAGTTGGAGTTCGAGCCGAGCGCGTAGGGCTCGTTCTGATTGCCCTGCGTGTTGAGGACGATCAAGTAACTGAAAAGCTGCGGGTTGATCTGCGCCTCGGTCCCGAAGATGATCTCGGTCTCCCCGCTGGGGACCAGCCCGCCGCTCTTGCCGAGCCCGGTGACCTGGCGGCCGCACGCCGCTAGAGAGATCGTCGTGATCGCCAAGGCCGCGCCGACGACCGTCAGCGCGCGCAGCAGGTTGGTCGCCTTCGTCATCGCAAAGTTCTTCTCGCTAGGATACATGCTCCACCTGGACGCCGGCACTACGCTGTCCGGCGTTCGCTAGGGTTACCATCATCATCGCCGCAACGACGGCGGCCAGCACGCGCCGCACCCCGCTCTCGTCCGTCACCGCCCGGGCCACGGCGCTTTCGATCCTCGCCGTGCTGGCGTTGCATTTGGCGTTCCCGTTGACGGATTGGTGGTGGATCGCGCCGTTCGCGCTCGCGGGGCTGTTCGCGTCGTGGTGCATCGTCGAACCATGGCCGGCCGTCCTCGTCGGGTTCGTGAGCGGGCTCGTGTTCTTCACCTGGGGTTTCTCATGGTTCGGTCAAACTGCTGGGACGCTGCTGGGACCGTTCGCGTGGGTGCTCAGCGTGGGCCCAGCAATTTTGGTAGGTTTCGCGTTCCCGCTCGCGGCGGTGCTGACGTCGTTGGCCGCGCGGCGCTGCGATGCGCGCGCGGTCCCGCTGGTCGCGGCGGCGGCGTTCGCGCTGGCCGAAGAGCTGCGCTCGGTCGGCGTGATGGGGAACCCGTTCTCGCAGCTCGGTGTTGCCGAAATCGACTCACCGCTGCGCGCGCTGGCCGCGTACGGCGGCGGCTACGCGATCACGTTCGCGACCGCGCTGCTGGGCGCGTCGCTGGGCTGGTGGCTGCTCGCGACGCGCGATCGTACGCGTGCCCTGACCGCGCTGACGGCGTGGGCCGCGGTCGCGTTGCTCGCGCTGGGCGCTTGGGCGGCGTGGCCGGCGCGCCACCATGCGCCGCCGACGCGACGCGTCGCGGCGGTGCAAGGCGGCATCTCGCAATCGCTCAAGATGAGCGCGAACGGCGTCGCGCTCGCCGTCGACCGCTACACGGCGCTGACGCGCACGCTGCGCGGCGCGCACGTAACGCTGGTGCTCTGGCCCGAGACGGTGATCCCGACCGACCTCCTCGACGCGCCCGGACTGCGCTCGCAGTTCGCGCAGCTGGCGAACCAGGTCGGCGCGCCGCTGTGGGTCGGCGCGTGGGGCGACGACCGCGAGCAGTGGCCCGACGACCAGCCGCGCTCGTGGACGAACGCGTTGTACCTGTTCCGCCCCGGCGTGCCGGGCGGTGTGCCGAGCGCGATGTACGCCAAGGCGCACTTGGTGCCGTTCGCCGAGTACCTGCCCGGACCGCGCTGGCTGCGCGCGCTGCCCTTCGCGGACCAGATCGGACACTTCGCGCCGGGCGTGAACGCGCGTACGACGTTCGACGGCGCGACGCCGTTGATCTGTTGGGAGTCGCTGTTCGGCGACATCGCGCACGCGCGGCTCGCCGACGATCCGAGCTTGCTGATGATCGCGACCGACGATGCGTGGTTCGGCGACACGCAAGGCCCGTACGAGCACGCGCAAGCGGCGACGCTGCGCGCGGTCGAGACGGGGCGCTGGGTGCTGCGCGCGGGCGCGACGGGGATCAGCGGCATCATCGCGCCGGACGGGACGTGGACGCGGCGCACGACGCTCGGCACGAGCGCGGTCGTCGTCGGCGAGGTCGGCGCGCCCGCGCCCGGCCCGTACGCGCGCATCGGACCGGCGCCGGTCGGCATCGCGCTCGCCGCGTTGATCGCGCTCCCGTTCTGGCGGCGGCGCCGGTGACGTTCCCGTGGCGCACCCTGCTCGCGCTCGCGGGCCTGGGCGTGCTGGCCTGGATCGGTTTCGAGATCGGCATCGCCGGCACCGACGTCACGCCGCCGCGCTTCACCGGACCGGCGACGCTCGACAAAGGCGTCATCTCGGGGCGGCGCATCGACGGCAAGGACTGGTCGCTCGACTACGACACGGTGACGATGAGTCCGGACGGCAGCTTCGTCTCGATCGCGCACGTGCGCGACGGCCGGCTGCACCAGCGCGGGAAGCCCGACGTGACGATGCAGGCCGACGGCGTCACGTACAACCTCTCGACCAACGATCTGTCGGTGACCGGGCCCGTGCGTTTCCGCCAAGACGACGGACACGGGCACGTGCGAACCTTCCGCAGCACCGGCGCGGAGTACCTGGGCGCGTCGAAGACGCTGGTGCTGGCCAAGCCCTCGACGATCACCGACGGCGGCGCGGTGATCCACGTCTCGCGGATCGAGATCAACTTCTCGACCGGGCAGACCAACTTCGGACGGATCACCGGGATCAAACCGGGAACGTCCTAGCGATGCTCGCTCCGTTGCTGCTGACCGCCGTCGTCGTCCTGGCGGACGCCAGCCCGCCGCCGACCACGCTGGCGCGCCGCGGCTTCCAGACGACCTTCCCGGTCGCCGTGCGCGCGATCCGCTTCCGCCCGTTCATGCCGGACCGCCCGCTGACGGACGTGGCGCTGCTGACCCCGTTCCACGGCGAGTCCATCTCGCAGAACGAGGGCGTCGGGCTCGAGTACGAGCGCGACGGGCGGGCCTGGATCCTCTCGGAGTGGCCGCGCAACGGCGGGACCCTGGCGGCCTTTCAGCCCTGGCCGGGCATGGCGTCCTGTGCGGACGTTCACGCCGTGGGCGGACGGAACCAACCGCGGGGCGTCGTCTGGTCGACGCCGCACGGGCTGGTCCTCTCACTCACTCCGGACGGCAGCGCGTCGCCGGGCACCATCGCGGCGGAGTTTCGCCGCCTGGTGAACCTCGGCGCGTGCCGTTAGGTCTCCGGCTTCGTCTCTTCTTGGGCGTTGCGTTTCGCGTCAGCGATCAGCTTTTTGACTTTTTGTCCGCCCTTGTGACCGATCTGTTCGTAGAACTCCGGGCCGTACTTGTCTTTGACGACCTTGCCGCCTTTTTGCCCGATGGACTCGTAGAACTCGGCCCCGTGACGTTCACGCGTGGCCTGTCCACCTTTGCGGCCGATCTCTTCGTAGAACCCGGAGCCGTACCGATCTCGGACGGTGTCGCCGCCCTTTTTCCCGGCCTCACGAACCGACATTTCGCCGTCGACCTTCTCCACCCGCGGCTTCGCCGCGGGCTTTTTCGGGTCGGCCATGCTCTAGCCGGCCGTCTTGGTCGAGCGTTTCAGCTTCTGGCCGCCTTTGGCTCCGATTTCCTCGTAGAACGAAGGGCCGTACTTGCTCTTCGTGGCCTCGCCGCCTTTGCGGCCGATCGCCTCGTAGAACTCCGACCCGTACTTCGCCTTCACACGGTCTCCGCCGCGCTTCCCGGCCTCGCGGACGCTCATGCCCCCGCCGTTCGTCGTCGTCACGTTGTCGTTGGTCGCCATGTTGGAAATAGTCCCCCTGAGCTGTCAGCCCACCGTTCGCCCTGTACCCAGCGAAAGCTAGGTTAAACGCTGTTCTGGTCGATCTTCGAGAGCCCGCTGGTCCACGACGGACGCGGTGGAGCACCATTTACCACGGACGTCGCGGTCGCCGAGGGCCGGGTCGCTGCCGTTGGAGATCTCTCCGACCGCGACGCCTTCGAGCGTATTCCGTGCGCCGGTCATGTACTTGCGCCGGGCTTCATCGATGTCCATTCCCATTCCGATGAACTCTGGCTCATCGACGGACGTTGCGAAGGAAAGATTCGTCAAGGTGTGACGACCGAGATCGGCGGGAATTGCGGTACATCTGTATCACCGCTGCTGGGGGAAGCCCTGGCGGCGAAGCGCGCCGACGCGCGCGCGTACCGCTTCGACGTCCAATGGACGACCTTCGACGCGTTCTTCACGCTGGTCGAGCGCGAAGGCGTGGCGCTCAACGTCGCCTCGCTGGTCGGCTTGGGGACGACGCGCCGTTGCGTCGCCGGCGACGATGTGCGTCCGCTCACGCGCGAGCAGCTGACGGCGCAAGAGCGCCTGATCCGCGGCGCGATCGAAGAAGGCGCGCTCGGCGTCTCGAGCGGGCTGATCTACGAGCCGGGCCGCCACGCGGGCCTGGACGAGCTGGTCGCGTGCGCGAGCGCCGCCGCCGCCGCCGGCGCGCCGCGCTACGCGACGCACCTGCGCAGCGAAGGCGATGCGCTCGAAGACGCGGTGATCGAGGCGCTGACCGTCGGCGAGCGCGCCGGCGCGGCGGTGCAGTTCTCGCACCACAAGGCCGCCGGACGGCGCAACTGGGGCAAGGTGCACCGCACGCTCGAGATGATCGATCGCGCGCGCGGCCGTGGGATCGACGCCGCGTGCGACGCGTATCCGTACGTCGCGTCGTGGACGCAGCTCGACACGCTGCTGCCCGACGCGCTGCGCGACGGCGGCGCCGCCGCGACGCTCGAGCGGCTGCGCGAGCCCGCGCAGGCGACCGCGACCGCGCTGGCGCTCGAGCTGGCGCGCGATCCCGCCTACGGCGGCGACGGCTGGGACACGATCCTCATCACCGGCGTCGGCAGCGAACGCAACGCCGAGCTGGCCGGCGTGCGCATGGACGCGCTGGCACGCCGTTGGGGGATGAATCCCGCGCACGCCGCGATCCGCTTGCTGGTCGACGAAGCGCTGCGCGTCGAGTGCGCGTTCTTCTCGATGCGCGAGGACGACGTCGCCACCGTCTTCGGCGCCGGCTTCTGCTGCGTTGGCAGCGACGCGTCGGCGCGCGCATACGAGGGGATCACCGTGCAAGGCGTCCCGCATCCGCGCACTTACGGCACCTTTCCGCGCGTCTTCGGCCGCTATGCGCGCGGGCTGCGCGTCTTCGATCTGGGCGAGGCGATCCGGCGCATGACCGCGCTGCCGGCCGAGCGTTTCGGCCTGCGCGAGCGTGGCGTCGTCGCGCCGGGGATGCACGCCGACCTGGTCGTGTTCGATCCGGAGCGCGTCGTCGATCGCGCCACCTACGAGCATCCGTGCGTCCCGCCGGAGGGAATCCGCGACGTGTTCGTCAACGGGCGCGCCGTGGTACGAAACGGCGAGCGCACGGGCGCGCGACCCGGGCGCGTCCTGCGGGGCGGCCGATGACGCGGGCGGGCTTCCTGGCCGGGGGCGCGTTGGCGTTCGTCGCCCCGCGGCCCTCCGCCACGCGCGGCGTCACCGCCGAGGTCACCCTCACCCGCGAGGGGACGGCGCTGCTGACGCCCTTCACGGTCACGATCGTGCTGCACAATCCGACCGGCCACGTCGTGCAGCTGGTCTTCCCGACCGCCGATCTGTTCCGCGTCGACGTGCTGCGCGACGATTTGCCGGTCTGGTCGTCGGTCAACGGCCACAAACCGATCCCGATCACGCGCCAGATCGACGTCGCGCCGGGCACGCTGCGGCTCGCGGCGATGATCGTCGACTCGACGACGATCGACCGCCGCGCGTTCGAGCCCGGCCGCTACGTCGTGCGCGTCTCGATGCTCGGCACCGACTTCGGGACCGTCGTCGACAAACCGATCGTGTTCGATCCGCCGGCGACCGTCGCGCAAGCACTGGCCGCCAAAGCGGGCTCGGTGATCACGATCGCCGGCGTGCCGTACGAGGACGGCAGCATTCCGCGGCTGCGCGACGACACCGGCTCGATCCGGCTCTCACACCCGCTGGCGTTGCGCCCGAGCGGTGTCTACGTCGTGCGCGGTTTCCTCGACGCGATCGGTGACGAGCGCGTCTTCGACGTCGGGCGCAGCGCGCCGGCCTTCGACAACCCGCCCCTAGCTCCAGCGCAATAGGAGCCCGCACTCGACCAGACCGCCGCCGAAGCCGTACAGCAGCACGCGGTCGCCCGCGCGCACGCGACCGTCGGCCAGGGCCGGCGCGAGCGCCAGCGGGATCGACGCCGACGAGGTGTTGCCGCACAGCTCGTAGCTGGTCAGCGTCCGCTCGAGCGGGATCCCGCTGCGCTTGCAGATCGACTCGATCATGCGTCCGTTGGCGCTGTGCGGCACGAACCAGTCGACGTCGTCGGCGCGCAGTCCGGCTTGGGTCAGCAGCTCGGCGATGCCGCCGCTCACGTGCGTGACCGCCCATTCGTAGACGGCGCGTCCGTTCTGGCGCAGCCTGCGGGCCGGATCGACGATCCCGCTAATCTCCGGACGCAGCCCCGTGCAGTACAGCTCTTTGCCGGCCTCGCCGTCGGCGTCGACGCGGCGCGCCAAGAGCGTCGAGCTCGCGGCGTCGCTCTGCGTCACCAGCGCCGCGGCCGCGCCGTCGCCGAACAGCACGCAGGTCGTGCGATCGGTGTAGTCCGTGATCTTGGTCAGCGTCTCACCGGCCACCACCAGCACGGTGCGCGCGCGACCCGAACCGATCAGCGCGTCGGCGAGGTCGAGCGCGTAGACGAATCCCGCGCAGGCCGCGCCGACGTCGATCGCGCCGACGCCGTGCAAGCCCAGCCGGCGCTGCACCTGCGTCGCGACGCTGGGAAAATAGTAGTCCGGCGTGATCGTGCACGCGATCACGTAGTCGACCTCGTCGAGCGAGCCGCCGCGCCGGCGGAGATCCTCCACCGCGGCCACGCACAGGTCGCTGGTGTACTCGTCTTCACGCGAGATGCGCCGCTCGCGCATCCCGGTCCGCGAGACGATCCACTCCTCGCTCGTATCGACCATCTTCGCGAAGTCGGCGTTGGTCAGGCGCCGCTCGGGCAGATACGTGCCCAGCGCCGCGATGCGCAGCGAGGACCGCACGGTCCGTAGCGCAACGGGGGACGCCAGTGCTTGCTCCATCGTTCAGCCTTCGGCGCGCCCGGGCGCAACCTCTGTCGGCAGGGCCACGCCCGGTTGCCCAGGGTCCGCATGCTCGGCGAGTCCGCGCAGCGACCGGTACATGCCGGTCAGACCGATCGCGAAGAACCCGTAATAGGCGATGTTCAGCAGGAACGCGAGCGCGATGCACGCGCCGCCGACCACGAGCAGCGTCACGGGGGGCATCTGTGGCGGCACGCCCGAGCTGGGCCCGTATCCGAAGAGGCCGAACGCGAGCGAGAACGGCGCGAACACCAGCGAGATCGCGTATTGCAGCGCGACCAGGATGAGGATCGTGAGCGCGGACTGTCCCGGCCAGCGACGAACCAGCGCGAACGACTCTCTGAACGCCTCGATGCCGTTGCGATCCGCCGTCACCGCGGGGATGACGTAGATCGAGAAGAGCAAGAGCGCCCACACCGACGCCGTCAGGGTCGGAATGGCGAGCACGAGCGCGAGGATCTCGAGCACGACGAAACAGACGCTCGCGACGATGAGGTGACCGATGCGCCGCAGCGTCGTCGAGACGCCCGCGCCGACCGACGCCGCGCCGCGCGTCCAGAGCGCGTTCGCCATCGCGAACGCCGCCGCCGTCCCCAAGCAGCACAGGAGCACCGTGACGGCTGCGCCGAGCACGCACGCCAGCACCAACCCGGCGGCGTAGTCGTCCAATTGCGCCTTCGGGTGCGCCACGGCCCAGGTCAGGAGCAACGCGAACGGCACCATCAGCGGGATGACGAGCAAGAACGGCACGGCGATCGGGACGAGGATCGTCGGGTTCGCGCGAAACAGGCGCCACGAGCCGCCCAGCAGCGCGTCGATCGAGAGCGGTTGCGGCGCGGTGGGGTTCATCGCAGAGCGTCCTCTTCTTCGTCGAGATCGTGCAGGAGCGCGCCGTAGACGCTCGCGCTGCGGGCTTGCAGCTGCGCGAGGTCGCCGTCGTTCTCGATGACGTAGTCGGCCATGACGCGCGCACGCTCCGGATCGATCTGGGCCGCCATCCGGCGCTCGACCGCCTCGCGCTCGGTCGCATCGCGCGCGATGACGCGCGCGATGCGCACGTCGTGCGGCGCGACGACCAGCACGGTGCGATCGCACGCGCGCCAGAAGTCGCCTTCGAACAAGAGCGGGACGACGTGCACGACGACGCCGGGGGGCGCTTCGCGCTCGCGCAGGTCGCCGAGCGCGCGCACCAGCGGGTGGGTGATCGCGTTGAGCGCGGCGCGCGCGGACTCGTCGGCGAACACGATCGCGGCGAGGGCCGGGCGGTCGAGCGCGCCGTCGGCACGAACGACCTGCGGCCAGCGCGCCGCGATCGCCCGCAAACCGGGGCTGCCGGGCGCGACGACGTCGCGCGCCAACACGTCGGCGTCGACGATCGTCGCGCCGAGCTCGCCGAACGCGGTCGCGACGGCGCTCTTTCCGGAGCCGATTCCACCGGTCAGGCCGACGCGCAGCTTCCTCGCCCGCACGGGCCAACGTTTGACGGACGACCGTCCGTTCGCTCCTCGGCTCGTAAAAACGAAGATTTTAGGCCGGCTCGCTCGTCCCGAGAGTAGTGACACGGTGCGTGCCGAAGGGCGTCCGAACATCATGGATCAGTCGACCCCCATCGCCGCCGCCGAACCGCCCGTCCCTGAACCGGTCGGGCGGGACCCGATCGCCTCGGACGTCGCCGCGGTGACGGACGTCGAGCCCGAGCCGAGCGAGGTGCTCGCGGTGACCGACGTCGCGACGCCGCTCGCGGCGGCCGAACCGGCGCTGACCGACGTCGCGGCGGACGCTCCGCCCGAGCCCGCACTGAGCGACGTCGCGCCGGTCGCCGAGCTCGAGGTCACCGTCCCGGTCGCGCCGGCCGAGGCCGCGCCGGTCGAGGCCGCGCCGGCCGAAGCCGCCGAACCGGCGGTCGAGGGTGCCGCGCCGGCGCCGGCCGACGGTGCCGCGCCCGCGGCGCCCGCGAAGAAGCCCGGCGACGAGCAGCGGCGGTTGCGGGCCCAACAGGCGTGGGATCGCGTGGTGGCGGCCAAGGCGAACAACGACGTGCTGACCGGCACGGTGACCGTCGCCGTCAAGGGCGGCCTGCTGGTCGACGTCGGCGGCATCCGCGGCTTCTTGCCGGCCTCGCAAGTACGCGTCGTGCCGGGCGCGGCGATCGAGACGCTGGTGCGGACCAAGGTGCCGCTGCGCGTCATCGACGTCGACAACGACCGGCGCCGCATCGTCGTCTCGCACCGCCGCGCCGTGGAGGACGAGCGCCGCGCCAAGCGCGCCGAGGTGCTCAAGTCGCTGGCCGTCGGCCAGGTGCGCGAAGGCATCGTCGCCCGCATCGCCGACTTCGGCGCGTTCATCGATCTGGGCGGCATCGACGGCCTGGTGCCGGTGCGCGAGCTGGCCTTCGAGCGCGTCGACAAACCGTCGGACGTCGTGCAGATCGGCGAGACGATTCAGGTCGAGGTCCTGCGCATCGAAGAGAACGGCAAGAAGATCTCGCTCTCGCGCAAGAACGCGCTGCCCGATCCGCTGCGCGACCACGCGGCGCTGCTCAAGCCGGGCAACGTCATCGAAGGGACCGTGGTCGCGAAGGAGCCGGGCCTGCGCGTCGAGATCGCGCCCGGCGTGGTCGGCGGCGTGCGCGAGAGCGACGCCAATCCCGAGGACTACGAGCTCGGCGAGAAGATCGAGGTCGCGGTGCGCTTCGTCGACCGCCGCACGCGCCGCATCAGCCTGACGATGCCGCATCTGCAGCGCGAGAACGTCCAGCAGCAGCAGACCTACGCGACCTCGAGCGGCTTCGCGCCGCTGGGCGTCGAGCTGAGCACGCGCGGCAACCGCCGCTGAGTGGCTTCGGGCTTCGCCCGATCCGCCCGGTCGAAAAACGAGAACGGGGAGGCATCGCTGCCTCCCCGTTCTTTTCGTCCGCGCGAGCGGTCAGGCGATCAAACCTGGCCGAGCTCCACGCCGAGCGAGCCGAAGCCGTCCTCGACCGGGAACTCACCGATGTCCTCGAGCGGCACGTCGGCGACGTGCTGGATCGAGCCGGTGATGCGGCGCGTGCCGTTGTTGATCGTGAGCAGCGTGACCTCGACCTCTTGGCCGGGGCTGTACTGCACGGTGGCGTCGAACTCGCCCTTCGGCACCATCGCCAGCACGCCCGGGACGATCTCGACGAGGAGATAGTTCGGGGTGACCTTGACGATCTGCGCGATGAGCTTGTTGCCTTCCCACAGCTTGTCGGCGTGCTCGACCCACGGGTCGGGCAGCGCGTGCTTGAGGGAGAGCGAGACCTTCTTCGCCTCGGGATCGAACTTCATGACTTCGACCGAGACGGTGTCGCCGATCTTGACGACCTCGGACGGGTGCTTGATGCGCGCGTACGAGAGCTCGCTGTTGTGGATGAGGCCGTCGATGCCGCCGAGGTCGACGAACGCACCGAACTCCGCCAGACGCACGACGACGCCGTCGCGAATCTGACCGACCTGCAGCGTGCCGAGCAGCTCTTGCTTCTTCGCGTTGAGCTCTTCCTCGAGCACTTGGCGCTGCGAGAGCACCACGCGGTGGCGCTTGTGGTCGAGGTCGATGACCTTCAGGCGCAGCTTCTTGCCGACCAGCTCGTCGAGATTGCCGACGGGCTGACGACGGATCTGCGAGGCCGGAACGAACCCGCGCATGCCGAGGTCGACGAGCACGCCGCCCTTGACGACCTGCGTGACGGTCGCTTCGATCACTTCGTCGTTCTCGTGCGCTTCGATGACCTTTTCCCAGGTCTTCAGCGCGCGCGCGCGACGCTCGCTCAGATACAGCTGACCGTCCTGCTCATCGATCCGGTGGATCATGACTTCCAGGGTGTCGCCGACCTTGAGTTCCTTCGGCTCGATCGCGAGCGAGAGCTCACGAAATGGAAGGATGCCTTCGGACTTGCCGCCGATGTCGACCAGGAGCTCGTCCTGATACTTGGCGACGATGACGCCCGTGAGGACTTGGCCCTCGTCGAGGACCTTCAAGGACTCTTCGTACAAGCGCTGCTCGAGCGCGAGTTGGTCTTCTTCTTCGTTCACCGCCGGCACCGGCGGATCGATCGTGGTGGAAATGAGTGTTGACTTCCTTCGTCTATATTTTTATTTTTGGCAGCCTCGGCACCACCAGGTACCGCGCTGACCGAGGACCGTGCGTACGATGGGTTTCCCGCAGCGATGGCACGGTTCGCCGAGGCGACCGTAAACGGCGAGCTGATTTTGAAACCCGCCGCGCAGCCCCTCAGCGTCGACGTAATCGTCGACGCTGGTCCCGCGGGCCGTGATGGCACGCTGGAGAACGTCTCGGATTGCGCCATGGAGCCGGCGCCTGGCCGGCTTGCTGATCGAATGGGACGGTCGGCTCGGCCGGATCCCCGCTTCCCATAAGGCCTCGCACGCGTAGATGTTGCCAACCCCCGCAATACGCGATTGGTCGAGCAAGAACGCCTTGATCGGCGTGCGACGCCCGTCCAGCATACTCACAAAGGCCTCGCTGGTAAACCCCTCAGAAAGCGGCTCGATCCCGCCGTCGGCGTCCCAGGCGTCCCCGGCAGCAAGCAAGCGCATGCGGCCGAAGGTGCGGGCGTCGGCGAACGCCAGGCGCGTCCCGTCGGTGAACGTGACCAGGACGTGCGTGTGTGGGTATGGCTCGGTCGCCCCTTCCGGCTGAACGATCAAGCGTCCGGTCATCCGGAGGTGGACGGCCAAGCGCCGGCCCGAGGCCAGCTCCATGACCACGTACTTGCCGCGCCGGCCGACCGCGGTGATCGTCTCTGCGGCCAGGGCCTTGGCGAAGTCCTCGCCCGCCGGGGCAACGACGATCCGCGGCAGCGTCACCCGCACGGACGCCACCGTCTTGCCGGCGACCGCGCCGGCGAGGCCGCGCGCGATCGTCTCGACTTCCGGAAGCTCTGGCACCTCGTACCAGAACCACCGGCTGGCCGCGGCCGTTGCGGCGCGCTACTCGGCCGACAGGTGCGGGAGCGCCAGCTTCACGCCGGGGGTGATGCCCAGCCGGTCGGCTTCGCCGGACGCCAACTCGATCACGTAGGCGCCGCTGCCGCCGCGGCGCGGGATCTGGGCGTCGGGCGTCTGCGGCGTGGTGGACGGCACGTTGGCGGCGATCGACGAGACCGTCCCGTCCTGCTTGACGAACACCATGTCGAGCGGCGTGATCGTGTTCTTCATCCAAAACTGCAGCGGCTGATCGCCGCCGGCGAACACGAACAGCATCCCTTCCTTGGCCGGCACGTCTTTGACGAACATCAGTCCCTGCTCGCGCAGCTTGCCGCTGGTGACGACGGCGAGCTTCATGGTGTCGCGCGGCGCCTTGACCGCGAGCGGCGCGCAGCCGCTGGACGGCAGCGGGATCTGCACGCAATAGGGCACGTTCAGGTGCGCTTGCGCGGTGGCGAGCGGGAGCAGCAGCAGCGCGGAAGCGAGACGGAGCGGCGTTCGCACAGCCGGCCCTTCGCCAATTGGCCAAGAGGGCTCCCGCCCGGCTCACGAAAGTTTCAGCGATGCTGACGGATGCCGAGCGCGACAAGCTCTTGTTGAGCTACGCCGCCGAGCTGGCGTGGCGGCGACGCGGTCGCGGCTTGCGGCTGAACTACCCGGAGGCCGTCGCGGTGCTCAGCTCGTTCGTGCTCGAAGGCGCGCGCGACGGCGCGACCGTGGCCGACCTGATGGACCGCGGCCGCACGCTGCTCTCACGCGAGGACGTCATGGACGGCATCCCCGAGATACTGACCGAGGTGCAAGTGGAAGCGACCTTTCCCGACGGCACGAAGCTCGTCACCATCCACGAGCCGATCCCGTGATCCCGGGCGAGATCGTCACCGCCGAGGGCACGATCGCGCTGCGCGCCGGGCGCGCGCGGACGCGCGTGCTGGTCAACAACTCGGGTGACCGGCCGATCCAGGTCGGCTCGCACCTGCACTTCGCCGACGTGAACGACGCGCTGATCTTCGACCGCGACGCGGCACGGGGGATGGCGCTCGACGTTCCCGCCGGAACGGCGGTGCGCTTCGAGCCGGGGATCGAAAAAGAAGTCGGGCTGGTCGCGCTGGGCGGCGAGCGGCGCGTCGTCGGGATCCGGTTGCGGTGAACATCGATCGGGCGGCCTACGCGCGTTTGTACGGACCGACGGTCGGCGACCGCATGCGACTCGCCGACACCGATCTGTGGATCGAGATCGAACGCGACTACGCCGTCTACGGCGACGAGATCGTGTTCGGCGGCGGCAAGGTCATTCGCGACGGGATGGGACAGCACCCGACCGCCACGCGCGCCGGCGACGGCGTGCTCGACACCGTCATCACCAACGTCGTCGTCGTCGACGCGGTGCTCGGGATCGTCAAGTGCGACGTCGGCGTGCGCGACGGACGCATCGCCGGGATCGGCAAGGCCGGCAACCCGCTGCTGCAGGACGGCGTGACACCCGGCATGATCGTCGGCGCCTCGACCGAGGCGATCGCCGGCGAGGGGATGATCCTGACCGCCGGCGCGATCGACGCGCACATCCACCTGATCTGCCCGCAGCTGGTCGACGCCGCGATCTCGAGCGGGGTGACGACGATGCTCGGCGGCGGCACCGGGCCGGCGTCCGGCACGGCCGCGACGACCTGCACGCCCGGCGCGTGGCACCTGCAGACGATGTTCGCGGCCACCGACGCGTTACCGGTCAACGTCGCCTTTCTGGGCAAGGGCAACGCCTCGGGGGCCGACGCCTTGCGCGAGCAGGTGCGCGCCGGCGCCTGCGGCCTCAAGCTGCACGAGGACTGGGGCTCGACGCCGGCCGCGATCGACACGGCGTTGCGCGTCGCCGACGAGCTCGACGTCCAGATCGCGATCCACACCGACACGCTCAACGAGACGGGCTTCGTCGAGGAGACGCTGCGCGCGATCGCCGGGCGCACCATCCACACCTACCACACCGAAGGCGCCGGCGGCGGCCACGCGCCGGACATCATTCGCGTCGCCGGCGAGCCGAACGTGCTGCCGTCGTCGACGAATCCGACTCGGCCGTACACCGTCAACACGCTGGCCGAGCACCTCGACATGCTGATGGTCTGTCACCACCTCGATCCGGCGATCCCCGAGGACGTCGCCTTCGCCGACTCGCGCATCCGCGGCGAGACGATCGCCGCCGAGGACATCCTGCACGACCTGGGCGCGATCAGCATGATCAGCTCGGACTCGCAAGCGATGGGGCGCGTCGCCGAGGTGATCATGCGCACCTGGCAAACCGCGCACAAGATGAAACTGCAACGCGGCTCGTTGGCGGGCGACGGCGAGCGGCGCGACAACGAGCGCGTGAAGCGCTACGTCGCCAAGTACACGATCAACCCCGCCATCACGCACGGCTTCTCCGACCACCTCGGCTCGGTCGAGGTCGGCAAGCTGGCCGATCTGGTGCTGTGGAACCCGGCGTTCTTCGGCTTCCGGCCCGAGCTGGTGCTCAAGGGCGGCATGATCGCGTGGGCCGCGATGGGCGATCCGGCGGCCTCGATCCCGACGCCGCAGCCGCGCCGCATGCGGCCGATGTGGGGCGCGTACGGCCGCGCGCCGCAAGCGATCGCGCTGACCTTCGTCTCGCAGGCGGCGCTCGACGACGGCCTGCCGGAGCGCTCGGCCGGCGGGCGCCGCTTCGTCGCGGTGCAGCGCACCCGCGCCATCGGCAAGACGGCCATGATCCGCAACGACGCGCTGCCGCACATCGAGGTCGACCCGCGCACCTACGACGTGCGCGCGGACGGCGAGCTGCTGCGCTGTGAGCCGCTGGCCGTACTGCCGCTCGCGCAGCGCTACGCGCTGTTCTGATGCTGGCGCTGCTCGAAGCCCCACTGGGCAATCTGGCAACCTTCCCGCTCGGCGCGCGCGCGCTCGAACGGGTCCCGGTGCGCAGCGACGACTGCGCGAAGCGGCTGCTGCGCTTGGCGTGGAGCGGCGGGGAGATCGGCTTGCGCTTCGGCGGCGAGCGTCGCCTGCACGACGGCGACATCGTCCACGCCGACGAACGGCTGGTCGTCGCGGTCGCGGTCGAGGCCGACGACGTGCTGGTCGGACGGCCGCCGACGATCGCCGCGGCGCTGGCGCTCGCGCACGCGCTCGGCAATCGTCACCTGCCCGTGCAGGTGGTCGACGACGCGATCGTGGTGCGGTACGACCCGCTGTTGACCGCGCTGTTCGGCGAGCACGGCGTGCCGGTCGTGCGCGAAGCGCGCGTGGTGCCGCCGTTCCGCCATGCGCACGCGCCGCACGGTCACGACGACGACCATGACTGAGCTGACGGCGCTCTTGCAGCTGGCGGACGCGGCCTTTCCGGCCGGCGCGTTCGCGCACTCGTTCGGCCTGGAGACGGCGATCGCCGACGGACGCGTCGGCGACGAAGCCGCGCTGCGGGCCTGGATCGCGGACTACCTGCGTGGCATCGTCGCGCCGCTCGACGGCGCGGCGTTCGTCTTGGCGCTGCGCGACGGCGTCGCGATCGCGGCGCTCGACGAGCGATTGGCGGCCGCGCAGGCCAACGCCGAGCTGCGCCGCGGCAACGCGCACCTCGCGCGCGCGACGCTGGCCAGCTACGCGGCGATGGAGCTGCGCTCGCCGGCCCTGAGCGCCTACGCCGACGCCTTGGCCGCGCAGCGCTGCGCCGGCCAGCACGTCCTGGCGGCCGCCCTGGGCTACGCCGCCTGCGGCATCGGCTGGCAGACCGGGCTCACGGCGCACGTGACGACGACGGTGGCGACGCTGGCGTCGGTCGCGGCGCGTGCCGTTCCGCTCGGTCAGCGCGCGGTCGCGCACGCGCGCTGGGCGCTGCGCGCCCAGATCGACGACGCCGTCGCGCGGGCGGCGCGGGTCCGTTCGCTCGACGAGCTGGCGATCGGCGCGCCCGCGCTCGAAATCGACGGCTTGCGCCACCGCCGCCTCCACGGCCGGCTGTTCGCGTCGTGAGCGCCGCACGCGTCGGAATCGGCGGCCCGGTCGGTGCCGGCAAGACCGCGCTCGTCGAAGCGTTGGCACGGCGCCTCTATCCGCGCGTCGACCTGGCGGTGGTGACCAACGACATCTACACGCAAGAGGACCGCGACATCCTCGTGCGCAGCGGCTGCTTGCCGCCCGAGCGGATCGTCGGCGTCGAGACCGGCGGCTGCCCGCACACCGCGATCCGCGAGGACGCGTCGATGAACTTGCAGGCGATCGCCGACCTCGAGCGCCGCTTTCCCGCGTTGGCGCTGACGATCGTCGAGAGCGGCGGCGACAATCTGGCCGCCACCTTCAGCCCCGACCTCGCCGACGTGACGATCTACGTGATCGACGTCGCCGGCGGCGACAAGATTCCGGCCAAGGGCGGTCCGGGGATCAGCCGCGCCGACCTGCTGGTCATCAACAAGATCGACCTCGCGCCGCACGTCGGCGCCAGCCTCGAGCGGATGCGGCGCGACGCCGCCGCGGCGCGCGGCACGCGCCCGTTCGTCTTCACCGATCTGCGCCACGGCGTCGGCGTCGACGACGTCGTCGCGTTCGTCGAACGCGCGGCGTTGCTCGACGCCGCGCGGTGAGCGCGAACCGGCTGCTGCTCGAAGCGCGCGCCGCGGGCGGGCGCACGCTGGTCTCGCGCATTCGCGCCGACGGCTTGCTGCGCGCCAGCCGGCCGTTCCGTGAGGGAACGGCCAGCCGCGTCGTCGTCGCGCACTTGGGACCCGGGATGATCCGCGGCGACGCGTTCGCGATCGGCGGCGAGGTCGCGCCCGGCGCGCACCTGGTCGTCGCCGGACAGATGGCGACGCGCGTGCTCTCGGGACCGGAGCCCGCGACGCACGACGCACGCTGGCACGTTCACGCCGGCGCACGACTCGAGCTCCGACCCGAGCCGGTGCTGGTCAGCGGGGGCGCGGCCTACGTCGGAACGACGACGCTCGTGCTCGAGGACGGCGCGAGCGCGACGGTCAGCGAGATCGTGCTGCGCGAACGCGGCGCGGCGGTCCGCACGACGATCGTCGTGCGACGCGCGACGCGCCTCGCGCTCGTCGACGCGCTCGCGATCGACGCGGAGGCGCCCGCGGCGCCGGCGGTCGGCACGCTGCTCTTCCTCGCCGACGTCGACGTGGGGGCGCTCGATGCGTGCGCCGACGCGATGCCGGACGTGCGCGTCGGCATCGGCACGTTTCGCGAGGGGGACGTGCTCCTGCGGGTCACCGGGGCCGGCGTGCGTGAAATCGACGCGGCGCTCCGTGTCTTGCGCGCCATGGCTCAAAAGGGCTAGAACACGCCTGCTTTGTACGGCTACGTACGCCAGCGGTGGTATGCCACAGATGCGACCTACGTCGCATCTTCATATTCCTCCCACCAAGCCTGGGAGCGGGCGCAGGAATCCTTAACGCTAATCAAACATTGTGCGGCACGCCTCGCTGACCCGGCATAAGTTTGGTGGCAGGGGCGTTGCTGCGCGCCCTATTCGGGCGGCGGAGGCTTTGAGCAGGGTGTCTTTCATTCGAACACTGCGACGTTCTGCACGCGCTGTCGCACCAATGCTGGTGGTTTCACTAGCGCTGTCTGCTTGCGGCGGGCGGATGGGATCGTTGCCCTCGGCTGGTACGCCGAGCGGGACGAACCCCGATGCGACCATGCGCACCGCGGCGTCGATCTCGGTTCCCCACACGTTTGGGTCCCTTGCCTTCACTGACGCTGGCCGGCGCGCGGCAAGCGCTCCCACCTCCATCGCGATCACGCTCCAGTACAACCACCAGGCGGAGCTGGACGCTTTCGTCGCGGCGGTCAGCGACCCGCACTCGCCGCAATACCACCAGTTCCTCACCCAGGCGCAGTTCAACGCGATGTACGCGCCGACGCCCGAGCAGGAACAAGCGGTCCTGAGCGATCTGCAAAAGGCCGGCTTCACGATCACCAAGCGCTATCCGAACCGCACCGTCATCGACGCGACCGCGCCGAGCTCGACGGTGGAGCACTACTTCAACACCCAGATGCACACGGTGCAGCAAGGCAAATACGGCACGCGCTTCGCGAACCTGACGGCCGCCACCGTGCCGAGCACGATCGCGAGCCTGGTGAACACGGTCTCGCTGAGCAACGTCGTCATCGCGCGCACGCAAGTCGAAGCGGCGCAAGACGCGTTGGCGCAGGCCAACCGCACCGCGATCGCGCCGCAGCGCACCGTCAGCGCCGCCTCCGTGCGCAAGCCGATGGCGATCGGCAAGAACGCGACCAACGTCGTGCAGGATCCGGGCTTCGAGTCCGGCGGGTTCACGTACTGGTCGCAGTGCGGCAACGTCAACGCCAAGATCTCGACCGCCAACCCGCACACCGGCAAGTACTCGGAGCTGAGCGGGTCGACGACCTCGGAGCCGAACGGCGACGCGGGCGTCTGCCAAGCCGTGACGATTCCCTCGAGCGGCGTGCTCTCGTTCTGGGTCTGGCAAGAGACGAACGAAGTCAACACCGAGTACTCGTGGCAGGAAGCCGACCTGCTCAACTCGAGCGGCGATATCGTTCACAACTTCTACACGACCGTCAACAACACCAAGACCTGGACGCAGCTGAGCTACAACGTCTCGGCCTACGCCGGACAGACGCTGTACCTGTACTTCGGCGTCCACGGCGATCCGGACGGCACGCTCTACCAGAACTTGCAGTACGTCGACGACGTCTCGCTGACCAGCGGCTCCGCGACGCCGACGCCGACGCCGGCTCCGACCGCCACCCCGACCGCGACGCCGACGGCCACCCCGACGCCGAAGCCGACCGCGACGCCGACGCCGGGCGGTTCGCCGACGCCGACGCCCAAGCCGACGGCCACCCCGACCGCGACGCCGGTCCCGACGGCCACGCCGACCGCGACGCCGACGCCGACCAGCGGCTGCAACGGCTCCGCCGCCGACAACGGTCCGCTCACGAACTCGAGCGGCACGCTCGCGACGGGTGTCGCCAAGGCGTTCGACTTCCCGGTCCAGCACGGCTGCAACGGCGCCGGCTACACCGCGGCCGTCATCATCGACGACCCGGTGAACACCAGCTACGTCGCGAGCTACCTGAGCGCGGCGCAAGTCACGCAGACCGGCACCATCACCAACGAAGCCGTCGACGGCGGCGGCAGCGGTGACGATGCCGAGACCGACCTCGACGTGCAGACCATCTCGGGCCTGGCGCCGGGTGCGAACATCATCGTCTACGACATGGGCTCGCTCGCCGACCAGAACATCGAAGACGCCTACAACCAGGCGCTCAGCGATGGCAAGGCCAGCGTCGTGAACTCGTCGTTCGGTGGCTGCGAGTCGAGCGACACCTCGTTCGAGAGCGCGACCAACTCGATCGCCGAACAAGGCGCGTCCGAAGGCGTCACCTTCGCCGCGTCGGCCGGTGACTCGGGCAGCAACGAGTGCGGCAGCGACGACAACGCCAAGGGCGTCAGCGCCCCGGCCGGCGACCCGTACTTCGTATCGGTCGGTGGGCTGAACTTCACCGAAACCTCGGCGGGCGTCCTCGAGACGGTCACGATGGGCAGCGAGAGCGGCTACTCGGGTGGTGGCGGTGTCTCGACGGTCGTCGCGCTGCCGAGCTACCAGAGCGGCATCACCGGCATGATCACGACGGGCCGCAACCAGCCGGACATCTCGCTCCCGTTCGACCCGGTCGCGGTCTACACGGGCGGCGCGTTCGGCGACTACCTGGGCACCTCGTGGTCCTCGCCGCAGTTCGTCGCCCTGATGGTCACGGCGAACCAGGAACACGGCTCCAAGCTGGGCTGGGTGAACCCGACCCTCTACAGCCTGTTCAAGTCGACCGGCTACAGCGACTACTTCACCCCGTGCACGTCCGGCAGCAACGGAGCGTACTCGTGCAGCGCCACCGAGTACAATCAGGCCGCCGGTATCGGGGCCCCGAAGGGCTGGGCGCTCGCGCAAGCCCTCTGATCCGAATCGCCGCGGCGGGTGTCGCGGCGAGCGCGGAAACGCGGGCGGGGTCGTGCTACGGCACGGCCCCGCTTCGCTTTTCAGCCGAGCTCAGCCGACGGTCTCCTCGATCGCCTCGTCGACGTCGTAGCTCTCGACGTCGTACCAATTGGCGCCGCTCTTGAGCGTCGCCTCGATCGGAACGCTCAGCTCGAGCGCGTGCTCCATCTCGTAGCGGACGAGCCGCGCGACGGCGTCCAGATCGCGCTCGCCGACCTCGAAGATCAGCTCGTCGTGGATCTGCAGCAGCATGATCGCGTCCAAGCCTTCTTCGCGCAGTCGCCGGTCGACGCGTACCATGGCCAGCTTCATGAGGTCCGCGGCCGAGCCTTGCAGCGGCGCGTTGGTCGCCTCGCGCTCGGCGGCGGCGCGCAGCATGTAGTTCTTCGCGCGCAGGTCGGGCATGTAGCGCCGGCGGCCCAGGATCGTCTCGACGTAGCCGCGCTCGCGCGCTTCGTCGAGCGAACGCTCGATGTAGTCGCGCACGCTGGGGAAGCGCGCGAAGTACGCCGTCGTCATCTCCTTGGCTTGCGCGCGCTCGATCTCGAGCCGCTGCGCCAGACCGAAGTCCGACATCCCGTAGAGCAGGCCGAAGTTGACCGACTTGGCCATGCGGCGCTGGTTGCCGTCGACCTCGGCGAAGGGGCCGACGTCGAAGATCTGCCGCGCGGTGAAGTCGTGGATGTCCTGACCTTCGAGGAAGGCCTGTCGCATCGCCGGATCGCCGCTCAGGTGCGCCATCAGGCGCAGCTCGATCTGCGAGTAGTCGGCGGCCAGCAGCACGCGGCCGGGCGGCGCGACGAAGGCCTTGCGGATGCGCCGGCCGATCTCGCTGCGCACCGGGATGTTCTGCAGGTTGGGGTTGGTCGAGCTGAGCCGCCCGGTCGCGGTGGCCGTTTGGCGGAAGACCGTGTGCAGCCGTCCATTCGCGTCGACCAGCTCGGGGAAGACGTCGATGTAGGTGTTCTTGAGCTTGGAGACCTCGCGGAACTCTTGCAGCAGGCGCGCGATCGGGAAGCCGCGCAGCCGCTGCAGCTCGGCGTCGTCGGTCGACCAGCCGGTCTTGTTCTTCTTGCCGGCCGGCAGGTTGAGCTTATCGAACAGGATGCGGCCGAGCTGCTGCGTGCTGCCCAGGTTGAACTCTTCACCGGCCAGCTCGTAGATCTCGGCGCGCAGACGGTCGACCGCGGCGTCGACCTCGACCGCGATCTCGCGCAAGGCGGACGGGTCGAGCGCGATCCCGACTCGTTCCAGTCCGGCCAGCACGCTCGCCAGCGGCAGCTCGACGTCGGCGTACAGCGCGAGCTGATTGCGGCGCTCGAGCTCCTCGCGCGTGGTGCGCGCCAAGAGGCCCGCCGCATCGGCCGCCGCCGCCGGTTCCTCCGGCAGCACGCGGTCGAGAAACTCGCTGGACGCTTGCGCCTCGTCGACGAACGCGCGCGAGGGGTTGAGCAGATGGGCCGCCAGCATCGGATCGTCGCCGAGCGCGCGGATCGGCAGCCCGAGCGCGCCGATCATCGCCTTGGCGTCGTACGCCACCAGCTGCGGCACGTTCTCCCACAGCCGGGTGAACGCGGCCCGCACTCCGCCGACCTCGAGCGTGGAGCGCAGGAACGCGAACGCCTCATGGTCGTCGGTCGAGACCGCGATCGCATCGCCGCGCAGTGCGAGCGCGACCCGCTCGCGCCGCGCCGCCGCGTCGAGCAGGGTCGCGATCCGCGTCGCGTCGGCCGGTTCGGTGACCGCGGTGTAGCTCTCGTATCTTCCCGCCAGCAGCTCGTCGGACGCGATCGGCACCGGCTCCGCGGGCGGCTCGAGCTTGGCCAGCAGCGTCTTGAACTCCAGCTCGCGGTAGAGCTCGTAGAGGGCGTCGTTGCCGGGCTGCACGTAGCGCGCGGCGTCCCAGTCCAGCGCGATCGGCAGGTCGCGCTTGATGCGTGAGACGTCGCGGCAGACGCGCGCCGTCTCGCCGTGCTCTTCGATCGCGGCGATCAGCTTGGGCGTCCCCGCCAGCGCGGGGTTCGCCAACAGCGCGTCGAGCGAGCCGGCCGCTTTGATCAGCTTGATCGCGGTCTTCTCACCGATGCCGGGGATGCCGGGCAAGTTGTCCGACGGATCGCCCTTGAGGCCGCGGTAGTCGGGCAGCTGGCGCGGCTCGAGCTCGAAGCGCGCGCGCACCGCCTCTTCGTCGTATCGGCCCAGCTCGGTGATCCCGCGCCGCGTCGTCAGCACGGTCGTGCGCGCGTCGACGACCTGCAGCAGGTCGAGATCGCCGGTGACGACCAGCACCTGTTGGCCCTGTTCTTCCGCCTGCTGCGCGAGCGTCGCGATGACGTCGTCGGCTTCCTCGCCGTCCATCTCGACGACCGGAATGCCGTACACGGCCAGGATCTTGCGTACCAGCGCGAACTGCGAACGCAGCTCGTCCGGCGTCTCGGTCCGCTGCGCCTTGTACTGATCGTAGAGCGCCAGCCGCGCCGCCGGCAGCCCCTTGTCGAAGGCGGCGATCACGTGCGTCGGCTTCTCGTCGTTGATGATCTTGGTCACCATCATGGTGAAGCCGTAGGCGGCGTTGATCGGCACGCCGCGCGTTGTCGTAAGCGAGGGCAGCGCGAAGAACGCGCGATAGACCAAGCCGTAGGTGTCGAGCAGCATCAGCCGCGCGCCTTCCGCGGAGAGTCCCAGCTGCTCGGCCTTCGCCATCACTGCACCTCCAGCGCCAGCGTCGCCGCGCCGACGTCGCCGTCGTCGGACACCTTCAGCACCGAGACGACGTAGCGGCCGGGATCGGTCGGCAGCGTGAGGTCGAAGCCCTCGCGATCCGAGCGGTCGATGCGCCACACCAGCGCGCGTTCGGCGGCCGCGCCCAGCACCTGCGCGCTCTGCTCGCCGCGTTCGCTGGCGGCTTGGTCGAGCGCGGTCGAGCTGCGCGGCGTCACCGAGCCGTGCCAGGCCGGATCGGGTGAGGCCGGATTCTGCGTCGTCGTGCCGGTGCCGGCCAGCACCTGCGGCGCGTCCTCGAACGACGCCCCGCCCGACGCGCGCGCATCCGCCAGCCGGATCGCCAACGTCGCGCCCGCGTGCTCGCCGTTGTCTTCGATCGCGACGTGCGCGACCGCACCCGGCGCGTAGGACGTCTGCGCGGTGGTCAGCGTCGTCGCGCGTGCGTGGCCGGGGCCGTCGATCGCGATGCGGTGGGTGGCGAACTCGAGTGCGCCGTCGCGCACGAACGCGACGCCGACCGCCGCGTCGCCGACCGTTTCCGGCACGACGAACGACGCGCCGGCGTGGCCGCCGCTCGCGGAGACCGTCTGTTCGCCCATCGACCGGGCGCCTTCGAGGTCGATGAACGCGTCGCCCACCGCGCCGCTGAGCGAGGCCTGCACGGTCACCCGCTCGCCGACGGTGTAGCGCTGCTTGTCGGTGACGATCGACGTCTCGACGCTGCTCTGCGAGCCGGCGTCGCCGAGCAGCGCTTGCGGCGCGACCGTGACGGCCGCGACGTCGAGCGCCGACGCCGCGCCCACCGTCGCGCGCGCGTACACGAGGTTCGTGCCCGGCACGATGTTGCGGAAGATGGCGTGGCCCTTGCCCTCGGCGTCGAGCGTGATGTGCTGCTCCTGCTGCATCGGTCCGTGCGCGATCTCCACCGTCACCGCGAGGCCGGCGATCGGCCGGCCGTCGGCGGCGTCGAAGCCGCGCACGTCGATCGCGGCTGGCTCGTCGAGCGCGAGCTGCGCGCGCTCGGCGCTGACCGCGAGCGCGAACGGGGCCGTCGGCGTGACCACGCGCCCCGAGGCGCTCGCCGCGCCGCTGGTCGCCAGGATGCCGTAGGTCGACGCCAAGCCGTCGCTGGGCGCGGGGATCGTCGCTTGCGCCACGCCCGCGGCGTCGGTCTTCACGTGCAGGTCCGCGATCTGCGTGGTCGCCCAGCCGCCGGCGTTCTGGGGCGTGCCCGGCGCCGCGACGTGCGGTGAACGCACGACCTGGACGCGCACGTCGCGCCCGGCGATCGGCGTGCCGTCGGGATGCTTCGCGGTGATCGCGATCGGAATCGGCGAGGCGGCCGGACAGGGGCCGCCGCACGCCGGCGCGATCGCCAGCACGACGTCGGCTCCGACGCCGTCGACGTGCACGGCCGCGCCGCCGCTCGCGCCGGCGACGGTGGCGAGCACGGCGGCGTCACCGGCCGGCGCGTCACCCGGCACGACGAGATCGACCGCGAACGCGCCGGCCGCGTCGAGGTGCGCGTTCGCCGCGGCCAGCGAGCGGCCGCGCACGAGCAGCGAGACGCGCGCCTCGCCGGCGGCCGGCCGATACGCGGTGCCGACGCGGTGCCGCGCGAAGCCGACCACGCGCAACGAGTCGCCCGCGCGCACGTCGCCGCGATCGGTTCGCACGCCGACCAGCGTCGCCGGGACGGGCGCCTGCGGCAAGAACGAGACGAACGTCTTGCTGCGCCCCCATTCGGCCAGCGCGAAGCGCGGCCGCTGCGAGCCGCTCCAGCGCGCGATCCCGTGCGCGTCGGTCTTGCCGTACTGGAACGCATTGCCGACCAGATAGGTGATGCGCATGCCGCTCAGCGCGCGGCCGGTGCCCAGGTCCACGCCGTAGAGCAGAATGCCGCCCGGCGACTCCTTCGTCAGCAAGCCGACGCGGGTGACGTCGAGCCACGTCTGCTGCACCGCGGCGCCGCGACGCGCTTCGATCACGAAGAAGCCTTCGTGATTCTGCAGCGGCACGTCGACGTCGTTGGGCGTGTACCGCTGCCCGGCCGGCGGCGTGAAGCGCCAGCGCGCGACCGGCGTGCGGTGGGTGGTGTCGAGCGGCCGCGAGCGCGAGCCGCCCGCGATCAGCACTTCGGCCGGGTCGACGTCGTAGGCGGCGAAGTCGACCGGGGCGCCGCTGTAGGTGTCCAGCCGTACCGAGATGCGCTTCCACGGCACGCTGACGTCGCGCGCGTACAGCGCGAAGGTGCGATCCCACTGACCCGAGTCGGGTAACGGCCGCGCCGCGCGCACCGGAGCGATCGCCGAAGCGATCAGCAGCAGCGCCAGCAGCGCACTCAGTCGCGCGCGCATGCTACGGATCGTACTCGATCGTCCCGGACAGGCTCGGATCGGTGGTGCGGAATCCGAGCACGTACTCGCGCTTCTCGTTCACCAGCAGTCGCTGGCGCGAGTTGCTGATGCCCAGCAGGGCCGACGAGCCGGTGTCGGTCGCCTGATAGCGGTTGCCGGCGCGATCGATCAGGAAGAAGTGCGCGATCTGCGGGGTGAGGTCGTGGCCCAGATCGTTGGTCAGCTCGACGCGCGCGACGACGTAATCGAGCGTGCCCCCGCCGGTCTGTGCCGAGGCGTCGGTGCTGGGGACGACGTGGGTCTCGATCACCCGGACGTCGCCCAGGCCGCGAAACGGCGGCGCCACCGGGGGTGCGCTGGGCTTGCCGACGGCGAGCATGGCGAGGGACGCCACCAGCGCCGCCACGCGGGAAAGGGACATCGCGCTCGCGGCGTTCGGCGGCTCGCCGGAACCGTCCCGCGCCGAGGTAGTCCTCGCCGAATCCGGGAACACAGTGACGGTGGCCGATGACACCTCGGCGGGGAACCAGACCTCGACCCGCTGCCGTTCTTGCGGTACCGCCGATACGGACCGTCGCTCGCTCGACTTGGACGAGCACGGGACGACGTTCCAAGTGATCGTCGCCTGCGCGTCCTGCGGCGCCGTCTTCGCGGCCCTCTCGAGGAACTAAAAGCAACACCCGTGCGTATCGTCCTTCTCTCCCTCGCGCTGCTCGTCGCGACCGCCGCCGCGGCGCCGGCGGCCACGCCCGCTCCCGCGCCGAAGCGCATCAACGTCGAGGCGCTGCAGCCGCGTTCGCTGCTGCCGAAGAAGCCGCTCCACACCGAGTTCGTCGTCGAGGTGAACAAGTACGGTCAGGTGACGCGCGTGCGCTCGGGCAAGGCCAGCAGCGATGCCGCCTACAACTCGCACACCTACGGCAACGCGCTGCAGATGTTCATCCGCACCGACGACGGTCGCGCGATCTCGGGCCTCTACCGCGTCACCTACGACTACAACCCCAAGACCGCGCGCATCCGGCGCAACGTGACGATCGTGCGCGCCGGCGGCACCGACCCCAACGCGATCGGCGCCGCCAACGCGATGATGGCGGTCGCCCGCAAGTACGGCCAGAAGGCGAAGAACGCACCGACGGTGCAGGCGACGCCCGTGCCGCTGATGACGATCAATCCCAAGCGGCTGCCCGACTTGCCGCAGGTCATGAAAACGCCCGCGCCCTAGCAGAGCGACGATGACGGCGGCGGAGGGGACGGGCTGATGGGGCGCCGGTACCGACCGCAAAAGACGCGCGGGTCGGCCGCCGACGACCTGATGGCGTGGTACCTCAAGGACCGCGCCCGCACCGACGCGCGCATCGACGCCGATCTCGAACGCTCGTGCACCTCGAAGCAGCAGTATGCGAGCGAGGCGGACGCGCACGCCCACGCGCTGATGAACGGCATGGGCAACGTGCTGTACTCCTACGAGTGCCGCTACTGCGGCTTCTGGCACCTCACCCGGCGACCGACGTGACGCCGCTGCGCGTCGCCGCGCTGCTCGCGATCGTGGCCGCGCTGGGCTGCGTCGCCGAGCCGGCGGCGCCGCCGGAACGCCCCGCCGCCGATCCGGCCGCGAGCGCCGACGCGACCCGCGCGCTGGGCGGCAAGACCTCGCTGCGCTTCCACGTCGCGCGCGCCTGGTATCTCGACGCGCACGCCGAGGAGTTCGACGCGATGCGCGAGTTTCGCGCCGCCATCGCCGCCGGCGAGGCGATGCCGCCGGCGCGCGTCGACGGCTATGCCCGCCTGCCGCTGAGCGTACGACTCTACCGCGCCGGCGACGTCGCCGGGGCGCGCGCGCAGTGGCAGATCTCGCTCGGCGACGCGGTCGCCTACGACGAGGGCGAACCGGCGACGCAGGCGCCGTGTCCGCCGGCGCAGGTGCTCGCCGCACGCGCGGCCGGCAAGCGCAGCGACGTCGAGCGGACGCGGGACGCGTGGCTGACCGTGCTCGATCTCGACGAGCACGGCCGCGTCGCGCCGTGGCGCGCCGAAGCGCTGCGCGCGTTACTTCGGCTCACGGCGGACCGCGCCGACGCCGCTAACTCGGTGCGGTCGTCTTGACCTTGTCGGCGTTGGCGGGGTCGAACGTCCACCGGTCGTCGACCTCGAAGATCTCGAACCAATTGCGCAGCTGCGGGTACTCGTTGAGGACCGGATAGCGCGGGAGCACCTGCGCGAAGTGCTCGTCGTCGCGGATCGCGCGCACCCGCAGCCGTTCGTTGATCTCCGTGAAACGCGTCACGTCGACGCGAGCGACCAGCCAGGCCAGCACCTCCTCGTCGCTCGACGCGTCGCGCACGGCGGCGGTGAACTCGTCCTCGGTGATGCCGAGCCACTCGAACAGGTAACCCGAGATCCCGGGCGCGACCTTGTAGTAGCCCAGCGTCCCTTGCAGCTTCGCCCGCACCTTGTCGATCGTGCGCGGGAGAAACAGCAATCCGCCCAGTTCCGCGCGCGGACTGCGCGGCGGATGCGTGCGCAGGTCCGCGTCGGGATACGGCAGCGCGATCTCCGCGTTCACGGCGCCTCTTGCTCGCTGCGATAGGCGCCGATCGCGCGCAGCACCGGTGCGTCGTCGAAGCGGAACAGGTACGCGTCGGTGGCCGGCGTGTGCTGGTACCGCGTCCAGGCCGGGACGCAGAACGTGTCGCCGCGCTCCCAGCGCAGCGTCGTCTCGCCGACCTTGGTCGTGCCGTGCCCCTCGTAGACGTGATACACGACGCCGGCCGTCTCACGGCGGAGCGGAGAGCTGGTCTTGCCCGACAGACGTTCCGCGGCCGCGCCGATGACGCTCGAGATGGCGCCGCCGCGATCGCGGTGGCGGTACTCGGCGTACCCGAACGGCCCCGGCTGCTCGTCGAGCACGGCCTGCATCTCCGCCCACGGGTACTTGAGGTGCGAGTCGCCCGCCGCGGGCGTGGACGGATACTGCTCGGATGAGTACGGCTGCGCGAAGTTGGCCGGGAAGAACTGGTAGACCGGCAGGTCGAGGCCGTCGAGCCAGATCATCGGCGTCTTGCCCTCGTGACCGTGGTCGTGGAAATCCCACTGCGGCGTGAGGATGACGTCGCCGCGCGCCATGGTGACCTTCTCGCCGCCGACCGCGGTGAACGCACCGTCGCCTTCGATGATGAAGCGCAGCGCGAACGCGACGTGGCGGTGCGCGCGCGCGATCTCACCCGGCAGGATCAGCTGCAAGCCCGCGTACAGCGTGTCGGTCGTCTGCGGCGCTTTCAGCGCCGGGTTGACGAGCATGAAGACGCGGCGTTCGGCGTCCTTGGTGCCGACCAGCCGGCCCGAGCGTTCGAGCAGCGGCCGCATCTCGGCGTAGCGCCACAGGTGCGGGACCGCCTTCGGTTCGGGGAACGGCGGCACCATGGATTCCATCTGGGTCCACAGCGGCTGCGCGTCCTGACCGGCCGCATCGGTGAAGAGTTGGTCGAGCGAATCGGTGGCGATCATGGTGTGCTCCTGCGGGATGAAGCGAGCGCGAGCGGAAGCGGGCCTGGGTGTCGAGTGTTCCCGAACAGCCGCGCCGACGAGCGGGGGTGCAGTCGGTCGAGGTGGGTGCCGCGCTGCTGCGCGCGCTGGCCGACGCCGACGGACCCGTACCGCTGGGCGCGCTCGCGCGCGCGGCCGGGATGTCTTCGGCGAAGGCGCACCGGTACTTGGTGAGCTTCGTGCAAGCGGGGTTGGTCGTGCAGAGCGAGCGCAGCGCCGCCTACGATCTGGGGCCGCTGGCGGTACACCTGGGCTTGGCCGCTATCGAGCGCTTCGACGTCATTCGCGCGGCCGGCGAGCGGCTGGGCGCCCTGCGCGACGAGCTCGACCGCACCGTCTCGCTGGCCCTGTGGACCGACGCCGGACCGGCCGTGGCGCGGATCGAGCTGAGCCGCCGACCGGTGACGCTGGCCGTGCGGGTCGGGACGACCTATCCGCTGCGCACGACGGCGACCGGGCGCATCTTCCTGGCCTACTCGCGGGCGGCCGAGGCGGTCGCCCTGGCCGAGACCCCCGGCGAGGCCGGCGCGATCGCGGCGCTCCAGGAGGAGGTGCGCGCCAACGGCGTCGCAACCGCGGTCGAGTCGTTCCTGGTCGGCGTGTGCGCGATGGCGCTCCCCCTGTTCGGTCACGACGGCACCATGGCAGGCGCGGTCACGGTCGTCGGCTGGCCCGGCGAGCTCGATCTGGCCCCCGGTGGGACGACGGCGAGCACGCTGCGCCGCTTCGCCGCCGCCGCGGGGGCAGGGCCACGGTGACCGTGGTGGCGGAGGGGCTGTCCGCTTCCGCATCGCAAGACGAATTTCGCAATCCGTAGTCGGAGGTCCCTGCTGTGCGTCTCGTCTCCTTCAGCACCCCCTCGTCCGGCCCGCGGCCGGGCATCCTCGAGGGCGACTCGATCCGGCCGCTGGTCTCGGTCGAGTCGCTCGACGCCCTGGTGCGCCTGGGTCCCGAGCAGCGCGCCGCCGCGCTCGGCGTGACCGGGCCGGCGGTCCCGCTCGCCGATGCCACGCTGCACGCGCCGCTCCACCCCCACAAGAACGTCTTTTGCATCGGCCGCAACTACCTCGCGCACGCCGAGGAAGGCGCCCGCGCGCGCGGCGAGGAGCTCAAGCTCCCGCCCGTCCCCGACATCTTCACCAAGGCGCCGACGGCCATCGCCGATCCGGACCAGGTGCTGCGCCTGAGCTCGACCGTCTCGCAGAAGTACGACTGGGAGGCCGAGCTGGCGATCGTCATCGGCAAGCCGTGCAAGGACGTCGCGCAAGCCGACGCGCTGGACGTGATCTTCGGCTACACGTGCCTCAACGACGTCACCGCGCGCGACCTGCAGCGCGCGTCGACGCAGTGGTTCAAAGGCAAGACGCTCGACGACACCTGTCCGCTCGGGCCGTGGATCGTCACCCCCGACGAGATCGGCGACGCGCAGAACCTCGAGGTGACGCTGCGCCTCAACGGCGTCGTCAAACAGCACGCCAACACGTCGTCCATGATCTTCAAGATCCCGAAGATCATCGAGTACCTCTCGGCGGGGCTCACCCTCGAGCCGGGCGACATCATCGCGACCGGCACGCCGGAAGGCGTCGGCTTCGCGCGCACGCCGCCCGAGTTCATGAAGGACGGCGACGTGATGGAGGTCGAGATCGAGAAGATCGGCATCCTGCGCAACACGCTGAGCATCACCGCCCCCGTGGGAGCGGCGCACTGAGTGCCGCCGTGACGCGACGCCGCTTCGTGAGCGGCGTCGCGGCCGGCGCGCTGGCCGTGGGCGTGCCCGTCGTCGCGCGCGCCGAGGCGACGCCGTTGACGATCGGCTACGTGCCCTCCACGCTCTTCGCGCCCGTCTTCCTCGCCGCGGAGCGCGGCTATCTGCACGACGCCGGCTTCAACCCGACGCTCACCCCGATCGTCGCCGGTCAGGATGCGATGGCGCTGGTCTCACAGAGCCAGCTCGACCTCGCCGCCGGCGCGCTCTCGGCCGCGTTCTTCAACGCCGTGCAACGCGGTCTGGAGGTCAAGTACGTCGCCTCGACCGCCTATCAGCCGGCGAAGGGCCGGCCCTCGGCGCTCGAAGTGCGCCAAGACCTGTGGGACGGCGGACTGCGCTCGCTCACCGCCTTGCGCGGGAAGAAGATCGGCTGGATCGGCGGCAACGGCGCCGCGTCCGCCTATTACGTCGCACGCATCCTGCGCGGTGCGGGGATGCGGCTCTCCGAGATCGAGGCCGTCAACGTCGCGACGCCGGATCAAGAAGTCGCGCTGCAACGCAAGGCCATCGACGCCGTCTTCACCTCGGCGCCGTTCACCGAGCTGTTCGTGACGCGCAAAGAGGCCAGCATCCTGGCCTCGCCGCCGCCCGGAATCGCCGCCTCGGGGATCTTCTTCGGGCCCGCGCTGCTGCACGACAGCGGCCGTGCGCGCGCCGTGTTGGGCGCGCTGCGGCGAGCCGCCGGCGAGCTGGCCGGTGCGGGCTGGTACGCGCCCGCGAGCCTGGCGGCGTGCGCGAAGTACACGCAACAGCCGCCCGAGATGATCGCGAAATCGCCGCGCTACGAGGTGCGTTCCGACCTGCGCCCCGACCGTGAAACCGCGCTCGACATGCAGCGCGAGTTCATCGCCGACGGCTTCCTCTCGTACACGACGCCGCTCCCCGAGCCGCGCTTGATCGCGACCTTCTGACACCAGCCCGGCCGCCCGCGCGAGGGCCCCGGCCCGGGGCCCGCCAAGGACCGGCCATGGGTCTGGCGCGGGGCGGCCGCATCGCGACGATCGACGGCCTGCGTGGGATCGCGATCCTGCTGGTCGTCTGGTTTCACTACTGGCAGATCAGCTGGCAGTCGCTCGTCCTGCCCGTGGTGCACGACGCGCCGCAGTGGCTGGCCGAGACCGGCTACCTGGGCGTCGCGCTGTTCTTCTTCATCTCGGGCTTCGTGATCGCGCTGCCGTTCGTCGAGGCGCACGCGGTCGGCGCGCCGCCGCCGACCTGGCGGCACTTCTACACGCGCCGGCTGCTCAAGATCGTGCCGTCGTACGTGCTGGTCATCGCGGTGCTGATCGCGATCGGCTTCCAGACCTATCCGAACCTGCCGGCCGGAGCGAAGGACGTCGGCATCCACTTGCTGTTCGTCCACGATTGGTTCCCGGCGTACAACTCGTCGATCGACGGCGTGATGTGGTCGCTGGGCGTCGAAGTGCAGTTCTACCTGCTCTTCCCGCTGTTCTGCTTCGCGTTCTTGCGCTGGCCGCGGGCGACCGTGCTGGTCATGTTCGCGATCGCGAACGCCTGGCGGCTGTGGAGCTACCACGGCGATCACTACTACCTCGAGCAGAAGCTGGCGCAGTTGCCCGGCTACCTCGATTTCTTCGCCGCCGGGATGTTCGGCGCGTTCGCGTACGTCTCGACCGCGTTGCGCCCGCAAGCGGCGGCGCGCCGGTGGCTCTTCACCCTGATGGCGTTGGCCGGCGTCGTGCTCTACGTCGCGTTGTCGCGCGACTGCTACCTGCACCGCTTCGATCCCGAGTGGCCGCAGCTGTGGGTCGTGCGCTGGCGCTCGGCGATCGCGGTGGCCTGCTTCCTGACCGCCGTCGGCTCGCTGTTCGCGTTCCGGCGCGCGCAGTACGCGCTGGCAAACCCGCTGCTGCTGTACCTGGCGGCGATCTCGTACAACCTCTACCTGTGGCACGTGCCGATCGCGCGCGAGCTGCAGACGTGGCGCATCCCGCCGTACGCCGGCGACCCGCACACCGATCATCGCTGGATGCTGACCTTCCCGCTGATCGCGATTCCGGTCGCGCTGGCCGTGTCCACCGCCGTGACCTACGGCTTCGAGCGCCCGATCCTGCGCTGGCGCCCACGGCGGCGCCGGCTTCCCGCCACGGAGGGACCCGAGGCTCGAACTGCGATAACAGTCGGCTCATGAGGATCGCCGTCCCCACCGAACGCGCACCCGGCGAACGACGCGTCGCGCTCGTCCCGGAGATCGTCGCGAAGTTCGTCAAGGACGGCCACACGGTCGCGGTCGAGCGCGGCGCCGGCAACGACGCGTTCTACAGCGACGCGGCGTACGCGGCGGCCGGCGCGCAGGTCGTCGACGGCGACGAGCTCTACCACGGCGCCGAGATCGTCACTCGCGTCGCCAAGCCGAGCGATGCCGAGGTCGACCTGATCCCGCGCGGCGCGACGCTGATCGGCTTCCTCTCGCCGCTCGGCGATCCGCGTTCGGTCGAGCGGTACGCCGACCACGGGCTCTCGGCGATCGCGATGGAGCTGATCCCGCGCACGACGCTGGCGCAAGCGATGGACGCGCTCTCCTCGCAAGCCTCGATCGCCGGCTACAAGGCCGTGCTGCTCGCCGCCGCCGCCCTGCCGAAGTATTTCCCGATGCTCACCACCGCGGCCGGCACGGTGAAGCCGGCGCGCGCGCTGATCATCGGCGCGGGCGTCGCCGGATTGCAAGCGATCGGCACCGCGCGCCGGCTGGGCGCGCAGGTCACCGGCTACGACGCGCGCGCGGCCGTCAAGGAACAAGTGCAGTCGCTGGGCGCGAAGTTTCTCGAGATCGCGGGCGTCGAAGCGACCGGGCAAGGCGGGTACGCGCGCGAGCTCACCGCCGAGGAGATCGCGATCCAGCGCGCCGCGATGGTCAAGGCGATCGGCGCGTCGGACGTGGTCGTCACGACGGCCGCGGTCCCCGGGCGCAAGGCGCCGGTGCTGGTGACGGCCGAGGCGATCGCCGCGATGGAGGCGGGCAGCGTCATCGTCGACCTGGCCGCCGAGACGGGCGGGAACTCCGAGCTGACCGTGGCCGGCAAAACGGTCGTCAGCCCGAACGGCGTGAGCATCATCGGCGCCGTCAACCTGCCGGCGACGGTGCCGACCCACGCCAGCCAGCTCTACGCGCGCAACGTCCAGGCGCTGATCACCTATCTCGTGCGCGACGGCAAGCTCACGCTCGACCCGGACGACGAGATCGCGCGCGGCGCGACGATCGTGCGCGACGGCGAGATCGTCCACGAGCCGACCCGCGCGGCCCTCGCCGCCACCTGACCCCGCACCGCGAATCGGAGACGACGTGACCGCACATCTGCTCACCGAGCTCACGATCTTCATCTTGGCCGTGTTCCTCGGACTCGAAGTCATCTCGAAGGTCCCGACGACCTTGCACACGCCGCTGATGTCGGCGACCAACGCCATCCACGGCATCGTGCTGGTCGGCGCGATCCTGGTCGCCGGCGTGGTCGACACGCCGTACAACGCGATCCTGGGCTTCATCCTGGTCGTGCTCGCCTCGCTCAACGTCTTCGGCGGCTACACGGTGACGGAACGCATGCTGCAGATGTTCAAGCCGCGAGCGGCGGCGCCCAAGCGCGAGGACAACGCGTGAGCGCCTCCGACACCGCGCTGGCCAACCCGGTCGACATCGCCTACCTGATCACCGGGATCTGCTTCATCGTCGGCCTGCGCTACCTGAGCTCGCCGAAGACCGCGCGCTTGGGCAACCGCATCAGCGCGCTCGGGATGCTGATCGCGGTCGTCGCGGTGCTCACGCAGGGGATCGTCAACTGGATCGTCGTCGCCTCGGCGCTGATCGTCGGTGCCGCGGTCGGCATCATCTCAGCGCAGCGCGTCAAGATGACCGCGATGCCGCAGATGGTCGCGATCTTCAACGGCGCGGGCGGCGGCGCCGCCGCGCTGGTCGCCGCCGGCGAGCTGCTCAAGCTGTATCAGGCCGGCACCGTCCCGACGCCCGACGTCTCGTTCACCAGCGTGCTCTCGGCCGTGATCGGCGCGCTCTCGTTCGCCGGGTCGATCATCGCTTTCCTCAAGCTGCAAGAGGTGATGTCGGGCCGCCCGATCACCTACCCCGGCCAGCAAGTCGTCAACGCGGCGCTGCTGCTGGCGATCCTGGTCTCGTGGGGCTTCGTAGTCGCCGACAATCCGAACGCGCTCTCGTTCTTCTGGGTCGCGCTGGGGTGTGCGTTCGTCCTCGGCATCTTGTTCGTGCTGCCGATCGGCGGCGCCGACATGCCGGTGGTCATCTCGCTGCTCAACTCGTTCACCGGCCTGGCCGCGGCGGCCACCGGCTTCGTGCTCGGCAACAGCGTGCTGATCATCGCCGGCGCGCTGGTCGGCGCATCCGGCACGCTGCTGACCGTCCTGATGGGCCGCGCGATGAACCGCTCGATCACCAACGTCCTCTTCGGCGCCTTCGGCGCGGTCACGACCAGCACCGCGACGGGCGGCGCGAAGCAGCACACCGTGCGCAGCGTCAGCGCCGACGACGTCGCCGCGATGCTGGCCTACGCGAACGAAGTGATCGTCGTCCCCGGCTACGGCATGGCCGTCGCGCAGGCGCAGCACTCGATCCGCGAGCTTGAGGACCAGCTCGAGAAGCGCGGCGTCGAGGTCAAGTACGCCATCCATCCGGTCGCGGGCCGCATGCCCGGCCACATGAACGTGCTGCTGGCGGAAGCCAACGTGCCGTACACCTCGCTGTACGACATGGACGACATCAACCCCGAGTTCGAGCGCGCCGACGTCGCGCTGGTCGTCGGTGCCAACGACGTCACCAACCCCGCCGCGCGCACCGACAAGTCGAGCCCGATCTACGGGATGCCGATCCTCGACGTCGACAAGGCCGCCAACGTGGTCGTCCTCAAACGCTCGATGAACTCCGGCTTCGCCGGCATCGACAACCCGCTCTTCGACGACCCCAAGACCGTCATGCTCTTCGGCGACGCGAAGAAGTCGATCGACGGCGTCGTCGCAGGCGTCAAGGCGCTCAGCTGACGCCTGTGCGAAGGTGACGCCGTAACGGATAGGGACTCACGATCGCCGCTCGTTTTGACCGGGAGGCCGCGCCTCCCGCTCGAATTGCGGGGAATGCTAGTCTCCCACGTCGACCTGCGCGTGCGCGATCGCGTCCAGGCCACCGCGTTCTACGACGCCATCCTCAATCTGCTGGGCGCCGTCAAACACGAAGGCGCGACGTTCACCACGTGGGCGATCCCCGATGAGAGCGCGCCCGACCGCCGTCCCAACGAGTGGTTCGGCATCACCGAGGACCCCGAGATGTCACCTGGCCCGGGCCGGGTCGCGTTCCTGGCGCCCTCGCGCGGCACCGTCGACGCGATCGCGACCTATCTGCCGGCGATCGGTGCCCGCTCGATCGAGATGCCGCAGGAAGCATACGGCCCGACCTACTACGCCTGTTTCTTCGAAGACCCCGACGGCAACCGGCTCGAAGTCATCGCGCAGCGCTGACCGGCGTCAGCCGGCGCGGCGGTCCAGATACGTCGAGACGAGCGAAACGACCACCAGCGCCAGCATGATCGCGATGCCGAGCGGCTGCGCGCCGTAGTGCAGCACCGCCGCGCCGACCAGCGCGATCGCCGCGAGCAGCGTTAGCACCTTGGAGCGACGCGAAAACGCCGCCGCCGCGCGCGGCCGCGACATCGCGAGATAGAACAGAAAGTAGATCAGCCCGGCGATCTCGTAGGGAATGCCGGACGCGAGCAGCGCGTTCACGTCAGCTGCTCGTTCGGCGCCAGCGCCAGGCGTCCCACGTCGGGGTGAAGGCGTTGGGGAAGAAGCCGTGCAGCGACGTACGATACGCGTACGAGTAGGACGGATCGAACAAGAACACGATCGGCACGGCGTCGGCGACGCGGCGCTCGATCTGCCCGTAGAGCCGGGCGCGCTCGGCGCGATCGGGCGCGACTTGTGCGCGCCGCTCGAGCGCGTCGACCTGCGGGTCGCACCAGCGCGCGTAGTTGGCGAAGCCGTCGCACGCGAGCAAGAACGCGTCGTCGGGGTCGGCGCCCATGGGCCAAGGCACGTAGGCGAGATCGAAGCGGCCGGTGGCGAGGGTTCCGCCCTCGGCCTTCGGCAAGAACAGCTGCGCGTTCGAGAGCGACTTGATGGTGAGGTCGATGCCGCGCGCTTGCAGCTCGCGCTGCACGACCACGGCGACGCGGACGCCGGTCTGCGACTCGGGAAACTGCACGTACGTGAGCGCGAGCGGCTTGCCGCCCTTCGCGCGCATGCCGCCCGAACCGCGCCGCCAGCCGGCGGCGTCGAGCAGTCGGTCCGCGACGGCGGGATCGAAGCCCGGCTCGCGCACCGACGGATCGCGCGCCCACGAACCGAGCGGCTGCGCGGTGTCGACGACCGGATAGCGGCCGTCGGTGATCGTGCGCGAGATGCCGGCCCGATCGATCGACGCGGCGATCGCGCGGCGCACCCGTACGTCGTCGAGCGGCGCGTGCCGCGTCTGCAGCGCCAGCCCGACCACCATCGCCAGCGGGACGGTGCGGTATGCGATCCCCGGCGCATCGCCGAGCGAGGCGCGCTGCGCCGGCGAGAGCAGGTTCCAATCCAGGCCGCCGCTGCGCAGCAGCGTGAAGTTGGTGCCGGGATCGGGGACGACGTCGACCTCGAGCCGTGCGATCGCCGGCCGGCCGCGCCAGTAGGTCGGATTCGCGGCGTAGACGAGTCGCTCGCCGCGCGACCACGACACCAGACGATACGGCCCGTCGCCGACCGGCTGCGCGCCGAAGCCGGCGGTCGCGAGATCGCGCACGTTCGCCAACAGGTGTGCCGGCAGCACGTACTGCGGTGAGGGCCCGTCGCCGAACAACGTCGCGACCGCCGGTGCCCAGGCCGATCGCAAGCGCACGCGCACCGTCCACGGGTCGAGCGCCTGGATCGACGCGATGCGCTCGTAGCCCGCCCGCGAGGCGACCGGGTTGCGGTTGTCGAGGATCGCGTGCACCGTCCAGACGACGTCGCGCGCGGTGACCTCGACGCCGTCCTGCCAGCGCACGTTGCGCCGCAGCCGATACGTGATCGTCCGGCCGTCGCGCGAGAGGTCGCCGTTGGCGAGGCTCGGGATGCGGGTCAGCAGCACCGGTACCGGGTGCCCGCGCTCGTCGACGTCGACGAACGGCTCGAACGCGAGCCGGTTCAGCTGTTGCTCGACGTTGTTCGCGTCGGTGTGCGCGAAGAGCGGGTCGAGCGTGCGCGGGTCGGCCGCGACCGCGAAGCGCGCGCTCCCGGCGGCCGCCGCGGGGCCGCCAGCGCGCACGCAGCCCGCCAGCATCACGGCGAGCAGCAATCCGGCCAAGAGACGAGGGGCGCGCACCGCGGGCATCGCGGCTCGTTCCGCGCCCGGCGGTCAGTCGCCCTCGGCGCTCGCCGTCGTCGGCGTCAGCAAGACGGCCGGCTCATCCCGTGCGTAGGCGCGCAGGCAGCCGCAGCGGCGCGTCGACTCCGCGGTCTCCGGGAAGGCGCCCAGGTACGCGGCGCAGCCGAAGGCGTCGTGGAGATCCGCCTCGTGCCCACACGCACACGGCTGACGAGAATCCATCGTCCGGCTATCGTAGCGGTCCAGGTTTTCGCCGGTCGGTACGGAAGCGGACAGTTGGCCGGATCGTGGTACGGCCGTACCGATCCGAGGAGCGCGAGCGGCCGGCGAAGAAATCACGCCCACATGACCGCCAAGCCCGAATCGATCGACGCTCGACCGGGTCGGATGCCCGCTGGACATCCGGAGCTCGACCGTATCGACCTGCGCTTGCTCGAAGCGTTGCAGCGCAACGCCCGTTCGACGTATGCCGAGCTCGGCGCCCTGGTCGGCCTCAAGCCGCCGGCCGTGCACGACCGCGTCAAGCGGCTCGAGCAGCGCGGCTTCGTCATCGGCTACGCCGCGCAGCTCGACGCGCGCCGCGTCGGGTACGACCTGACCGCGTTCGTGAGCGCCTACTGCGCGCCCGACCTCGACTACGACGCGTTCACGTTGGCCGTCCAGACGTTCCCCGAGATCCTCGAGATCCACAGCGTCGCCGGCGACGAGACCTTCTTGCTCAAGGTGGTCACGCGCTCGACCGTCCACCTCGACGACTTCCTCACCCGGCTCAAGCGCATTCGCGGCGTCGCGCGTACGCGCACGACGATCGTCCTGACGACCCCGTTCGAACGCGGCGGGCTTCCGGTCGAAGCGCTCGGATGAGCGCGGCCGTGCTCGGCGCAGCGTGCGCGCTGGGGTCTCATCGTGTCCTCGACCCGTCCGGCGAGCTGCCGCAAGCGGCGTGGCGGTTGGACAGCTCGCCGGTCATTCACGCCAACGAGATCCTGTGCGCGGTCGAGACGCTCAACGTCGACTCGGCGTCGTTCGCGCAGATCCGCGAGGTCTGCGGTAGCGACGCCGACGCGATCGCCGCGCACATCCTGGCGACGGTGGAAGCGCGCGGCAAGCAGCACAATCCGGTGACGGGCAGCGGCGGGATGTTCGTCGGCGAGGTGCTCGAGGTCGGTCCGGCGCTCGCGCACCGCCGCGATCTCGCCGTCGGCGACCGCATCGCCTCGCTGGTCTCGCTCACCCTCACGCCACTGCGCCTGGCGGGGATCGACCACGTCGACCTCGCGACGGGCCAAGTGCGCGTGCGCGGCACCGCCGTGCTGTTCGAGAGCGGCCTGTACGCGCAGTTGCCGGCCGATCTGCCGACCACGGTCGCGCTGGCCGTGCTCGACGTCGCCGGCGCACCCGCGCAAGTCAGCCGCTTGGCGAAGCCGGGCACGAGCGTCTGCGTGATCGGCGCCGACGGCAAGTCGGGGATGCTCGCCTGCGCCGCCGCGCGCAACGCCGTCGGCACGGAGGGCCGCGTCATCGGCGTCGTGCCCAGCGCCACGACGTCGGGCGCGCGCTTGCTGCTCGAGCACGGACTGGTCGACGCGCTGGTGACGGCCGACGCCCGCAAGCCGCTCGACGTGCGTGACCTGTGCCAGGAGGCGCTGCCGCAGCTGGCCGACCTGGTCGTCAACTGCGTCAACGTGGCCGGAACCGAGCTCGCTTCGGTGCTGTGCTGCAAGGACGAGGGTACGGTCTATTTCTTCTCGATGGCGACGTCGTTCACGGCCGCCGCGCTGGGGGCCGAAGGCGCGGGCAAAGACGTGCAGATGATGATCGGCAACGGGTACGCCAAGGGCCACGCGGCGCTCGCGCTCGATACCCTGCGCAACCATCCCGCCCTGCTGGCCCATTTCGTTTCCCGGTACGCCTGTTCATGATCCCCGGAGAGTCCGTGCAGCACCACGTCAAACCACCCGTCGACCCGGCCTTGCTCGAACACCGAAACCTGCGGACGGGCGAGTTCTGGCGCACGGTGCCGGCGTACGAGCAGATCGACGAGCCGACGTTCCTCGACCACATCTGGCAAGGCCGTCACTCGGTGAAGACGGCCGAAGAGCTGTTCGAGACGATCGGCGGGATCGTCGATCCGACGTTCCTCGAGGACGCGCGCGAAGGGTTCCGGCTGGCGCCGATGGCCGTGCGGGTCTCGCCGTACATGCTGGCGTCGATCGACTGGACGCGGCCGTACGAAGATCCGATTCGCCGCCAGTTCATCCCGGTCGCCTCGCGCCTGTTGCCCGATCATCCGCGCTTGACGCTGGACTCGCTGCACGAGCAGGAAGACGCGCCGGTGCAGGGCCTCACCCACCGCTACGTCGACAAGGCGCTGTTTCTGCCGCTCCAGACGTGCCCGGTCTACTGCCGCTTCTGCACCCGCTCGTACGCGATCGGTCCCGACACCGAGCTGGTCGAGGAGAAGGCCGCGTTGGCGAAGACGCCCGCGCTGTGGGAACACGCGTTCGAGTACATCGCCGCGCGTCCCGAGATCGAGGACGTGGTGATCTCGGGGGGCGACACCTACCAGTTGGCACCCAAGAACATCACGCACATCGGCGAGGCGCTGCTGGCGATCCCGCACATCCGGCGCATGCGCTTCGCGACCAAAGGCCCGGCGGTGATGCCGATGAAGATCCTCACCGATCAGGCGTGGACCGACGCGCTGGTCGGCGTCGTCGACAAGGGCCGAGCGCTGGGCAAAGACGTCGTGCTGCACACGCACTTCAACTCGCCCAGCGAGATCTCGTGGATCACGCAGCAGGCGATGGACGTCCTGTTCCGCCGCGGCGTCACCGTGCGCAACCAGAGCGTGCTGATCCGTGGGGTCAACGACGATCCGGCCACGATGACGCTGCTGGTCAAGCGCCTCTCGTGGCTCAACGTCCACCCGTACTACGTCTACATGCACGACCTGGTCAAGGGCGTCGAGGAGATGCGCACGTCGATCGCCACCGCGGTCGCGATCGAGAAGGCGGTCCGCGGCGCGACCGCCGGGTTCAACACCCCGCTGTTCATCTGCGACGCGCCGGGCGGCGGCGGCAAGCGCGACGTGCACAGCTACGAGTACTACGATCGCGAGAACGGCATCGCCGTCTACCGCGCGCCGAGCGTCAAGCCGGGCCAGTCGTTCCTCTACTTCGACCCGATCGACACGCTCTCGCCGGCGGCGCAAGCGCGCTGGGCGGTGCCGGCGCTGCAAGAGGCGATGATCCGCGACGCGCTGGCGCGCGCGGACGGCAAGGTGACGGCCCTAGCCTAGTCCAAGCGGCGGGGATGCTGGTCCAAGCGGTCATCTACACGTTTCCGGCCGACAAGGCCGACCAGGCCGAGGAGCACCTGCGCGCGTTGGCCGCCGCCTCGATCCAAGAGGCGGGCTGCCACGGCTTTCTCGTCACGCGCGGGATCTCCGATCCCACCACCTTCGTGCTCTACGAGACCTGGGCGGACCAGGCGGCCATCGACCTGCACTACGCGACCGCGCACTTCCAGACGCACGGCGTCAACGGCATTCGCGTCCTCGCGGCCTCCCGGACAGCCATCCTCGGACGACCCGTCGCCCAGTAGATGCGCGTCTGCGTCTATTGCGGCGCGTCGCCCGGCAACGATCCGCGCTACGCCGCGACGGCGCGCGCGTTCGGCGCCGCGCTGGCGCGCGCCGGCTTCGGCGTCGTCTACGGCGGCGGCCGCGTCGGGCTGATGGGGGCGCTCGCCGACGGCGCGCTCGAGGCGGGCGGCGAGGTCATCGGCATCATCCCGCGCTTCCTCGAGGAGCGCGAGGTCGCGCACCGCGGCGTCGACCTGCACGTCGTGCAGTCGATGCACGAGCGCAAGGCGCTGATGGCCGAGTACGCCGATGCGTTCGTCGCGTTGCCCGGAGGGTTCGGCACCTTCGAAGAGTTCTTCGAGATCGTCACCTGGGTGCAGCTGGGGCTGGCCGACGCGCCGTGCGTGCTGGCCAACCTCGACGGGTACTTCGACGCGCTGCTGGCGCTGATCGACGGCGGTCGCGCCAAGGGCTTCATCAGCGCGGGCAATCGCGCGATCGTCGAGGCGTTCCCGACGATCGAGCTGGTGCTGGCACGGCTCACCGAGCTGCGCGCTCAGGACGGAGCGTCGCTCTGATGCTGCGCGTAGGTGTGCGGGTCGAAGTACCAGGCCGGTAGCGACGCCGGAAAGGCGATGTCGCGGAACTGGTAGTCCACGTCCCGCCCGTCGCCGTCGTACTGGTTGCCGTCGCTGTCCTTGCCGACGACCCCGTGCAGATCGGTCACCACCGGATAGCCCTGCACGTTGCCCATCGTGTAGGTGAAGATCACCGCGTAGACGTGGGTGGCGACGCCGCCGCCTTCGACGAACAGCTTGTCGGTCGCGACCAGCTTGCGCAGCTCGAGCGTGTGCTTGTCGCACCAGATCTCGCGCAAGCGGTTGCGCTCGACGTCGCGGATCGGCTCGATGTGTAGGTGCAGCTGCTCGCCGACCGTTTCGACCGACGTGACGGTGTAGTCGTACTCGACCAAGAAGCGCACGCCGCCGATCAGCGGCGGCGCGGTGAAGTTCGGCTCGGGCGTGTAGACTTCGCTGACCGGATGCGGGCGCAGCGGCGCCGGCTCGAACACGTCGGCGGTCGGCGGGCCCGGATCGCGATCCTCGTTGAACGCCGGACGGTCGAAGTTCAGGTCGCCGCGCGCGTCGTCGCGGAACACGTACCGCGAGAGCGCGGCGCGATCGCTGTTGCGAATCCAGAAGTGCTTCGTGTACGACTCGGCCAGATCCGGAAAGCCGTTGGTGGCGAGCTGCTTGCGGATCAGCGTGTAGGTCTCGAACGGCGGCGGCGGCCGGTGCGAGCGGAACTGCGCGCGGATCGCGCCGAGCAGGTGCGTCGGCGTGAGCGACGGGAGCGGGGTGGGATTGGGTGCCGCCGCCGGAGCCGGCGTCGTGAGCAGCACCGCCAAGAACATGACGAGAGCCAGCATTCCAGCGGGGATACGGCACGACCGGGACGGCGGCCCGCCGTCCTCGCCAGCGGGCGGAAGGAAGCCTCAGCTCTCCGCAAAGGCCACCCGCTCGCGCACGCCGAGCACGACCCAGGCCAGATTCGCCAGCGTCAGGGCGCCGAAGGTCAGGAACACGGCCGGAAAGCCGAAGCGCGCGGCCAACACGCCGCCCAGCAGCGGTCCGGCGAACATCCCCAGAAACGTCGCGCTGGCGACCACGCCGTAGACCTGGCCGCGCCGCTCGACCGGGAACATCGTGCCGATCCACGCGTTGGCGGTCGGCAGCACGCCGCCCAAGAACACGCCGACGCCGAAGCGCAGCGCCAAGAACGCCCAGATCGAGTGGACGAAGGCCTGCGGGATGGTGAAGCCGGCGACGCCGGCCAGCGAGATGGTGAGCACCCGGCGATAGCCGATGACGTCGCTGCGCTTGCCCAGGAACGGCGAGGCGATCAGGTCGGCCAAGCCCGTCACCGCGAAAGCGGCCCCGGCCGCGGTCGCGAGCCACGGCGCGTCGCCGACCAAGTCGCGCACGAACAGCGGAACGATCGGCTGCACGCCCAGCGCCGCCACCTGCGCCAGCAGCACGACCGCGAACATCGGCGCCAGCTGCGGATGGCGGACCAGCTCGCCGAACTCGCGCCAGATCGGGCCGCGCACGCCTTTGCCGGCGTCGGGCCGGGTGAAGCGCTCGCGCACCGCAAGCGTGCACAGCAGCGTCGCGCACAGCGCGACGCCCGACGTCCAGAAGAAGACCTCGCGGTAGTCGTGCAGCCAGTCGGCCAGCACGCCGCCGGCGAGCGGGCCGATCAGACCGCCGACGAGCTGTCCCGTCGCCATCCAGCCGAGCGAGAAGCCCAGCATCCCTTCGGGCACCTGCGTCCCCACCAGCGCCGTCGCCGCCGCGGAGAAGCCGCTGAAGACCCCCATGCAGGCCCGGGCGAGGAACAGGACCAGCACGTTGGGCGCCAGGCCCATCGCCGCGGTGAACAAGCAGACCGCGGTCGAGGACCGCACGACCATCGCCTTGCGCCCCACCCGGTCGGCCAAGCTGCCCCAGATCGGCGAGAAGATCGCCGCCAGCAGGAAGTTGACCGAGGCGATCGCGCCGGCCCACAGGTCGACCTTCGCGATCGGATGGACGCCCAACTCGAGCACGTACAGGGGCAGGAAGGGCGCCGAGATCGAGAACGCCAGCGACATGGTCGCCTGCACGGCGACCATCATCCACAGGGTGCGGCGCCACGCGCCGGACGGGGCCCGCACCGTCAGCGGGCGCGCATCGCCGGGCCGAGATGGAAGCCGCCGTCGACCTGGAGGATCTCGCCGGTCGTGGCCGGTGCGCGCAGCAGCAGCCAGCACACCGCGTCGGCGACGTCGTCGGGGGTCAGGATCCGGCCCAGCGGCGCGGCGGCCTCCCAGGCCGCGACGCGGCGGGCCGCCGCCTCGGGTCCCAGGGCCGCGGCGGTCCAGCGCGTCTCGACCAGGCCGGGGCAGACGGCGTTGACGCGGATTTCGGGAGCCAAAGCCCGCGCCAGCGAGAGGGTGAGCGTGTTGAGGGCACCCTTCGAGGCGGCGTACGCGATCGAGGATCCCTCGCCGGTCAGTCCCGCCATCGAGGAAACGTTGACGACCGCACCATGCCGTGCGCGCAGCGCGGGCACCACGGCCCGCGTCATCTGGTACGTGCCGACGACGTTGACGGCGTAGAGCCGCTGAAAGGCCGCCGCGTCGAGCGCGTCGAGGTCACGGTGAGACGCGAAGACGGTCGTCCCGGCGTTGTTGACCAGGCCGTCGATGCGCCCCCAACGCGCGAGGGCGGCGTCCGCCATCGACCGACAAGCGGCATCGTCGGACACGTCGGCCCGCACCAGCAACGCTTCGCCGCCGGCGTCGGCACAGGCCGTCGCGACGGCGCGCGCCTCGGCCTCGCTGGTCGTATAGTTGACGACCACCGCCGCGCCGGCGGCGGCCAGTCGCCGAACGCACGCGGCGCCGATCCCCGCCGCCGACCCGGTAACCACGTAGACGGCGCGCTCGCTGGACATCTGCCCTCCGAACAAAAACCTTATGACCGCCTTAAGCGGCGCCCGCGGAACGAAATGTCGCCGGGGGCCGTTGCGAGGCTGCGAAGGAAACTTGCGGTCGTCTCCGCAAAGCGCCTTCAGCCATGCCGTTCCAGAGGTTTTCTAGGGACGGCGTGTCTCAAAGCCGTTCTCAAGAGGAGGGCGTTCCCATTCAGAAGCTAGCCCACTTGACGCGGCGCCTTTTGCCGCGCCGCATCGACACCGTGCTCACGGTGGCCAGCGTGGTGGTTGCTCTTTCGGTCGGTGCCGTTGCTCAGGCGCAGGCGCAGACCGTTCCCGCTACCAACCCCGCACCCGCCGCCGCGAACGCGCAATCCCCCATGATCGCCCCGACGACGCCGGACCTGTCGACGCAGCAAGTCTCGCAGGCAACGGGCGCTCCGGGCATTTCCCACACCGGGTTCAACGTCTCGCACTATCCGGTGATCGACATCATCCCGATCTACACCGAAGAGACGCTCCAGAACAGCCACCCGGGCTACACCTATCAGAACTTCGACGTCGGTGGCTCGGTGCGTATTCCGATCTCGACGAAGTGGTCCGTGTCGTTCGACCGCAACGTCGGCGGCAACCTGAACACCGCGCCGGAGCGCACCCTCAGCCCGACGACCGGCGCGCCGACGTACAACGCGGTTTCGCGTGACGCCGTCCTCGTCTACCGCACCGACTGGCAGTTCAGCCCGAACTGGCTGCTCGAGGGCGGCTTGCAGTTCCGTCACCGCCTCTACGCCGGTTGCTTCGTCAACGGCTGCCCCCTCAACGCGGCGGGCAACAGCCAGAACTCCGGTATCTCGGCGGTGCCGTTCCCGTACTCGAACAACTCCACCGAAGCGCACTGGGGCTACCTCGGCCTGACGTACACGACGCCGGCCATCCACGAGCTGCACGGCACGCGCTTCTCGTTCAACATCACCGGCGACGAGCAGAACGCCGACCAGAACGTCGCCGAACTCTGCAGCTCGGCGACGGCCTTCTACGGCTGCGGCGCTCCGGGTATGCTGCACCACATCATCTACCTCCCGGAAGGCGCGCTCAACACGAACGCCGTCGGCCCGCTGTGCACCGTCACGCCCACGGGGACGACGAAGTACAACTCCGTGCCGACGTACTCCAACTGCCCGAAGTCCTACACCGAGAGCACGCAGTATGTGGCGGCGGTCGTCCCGGTCGACCGGCACATCACGGCGGTGGTGAACTTCACCTGGGGCACGCTGAACTACTACGAGAACCAAGAGTTCCCGTGGCGTTGGGCCGATGGCTGGACCTACGCGGTCACCGATCGCTTCAACCCGTTCGTCGCGTTCTCGATCCGCTGGCAGAACAAGCACGAGGACATGATCGACATCCCGTACGCGTCGCCGAACGTCAACCACGTCGGCAACTTCGACGCGTACTTCACCTTCCACGTCGATACCGGGAACTGGTTCCACTAAGAACCAACGGTTTCGGTTGAGTGAGAGGCGGTCCGGACGGACCGCCTCTTTCTTTTTGCGAAGAAGGCCGCCATGTTCGCCCTGCTGATGCTCGCCCCGTGGCTGTTCGTCAGCGACGTCCACCTGGATCCGCGCGCGCTGGGCACCCAGCCGGTGACCGCCAAGAAGGACACCAACGCCGCGCTCCTGCGCTCGGCGCTCGACGAGATGCGGCGCGTCGACCCGGACCCGCCGGTCGTCGTCATCGCCGGCGACTTCCTGGCCCATGACATCCGCCGCGAGGACGCGGTCAAGACCGAAGCGCTGGTCGCGAACGCGTTCGACGAAGCCTTTCCGCACGCGCAATTCCTGGTCACGCTCGGCAACGAGGACTCCGACTGCGGCGACTACCGGATCGGCCCGGGCGCCACGTTCCTGCGCGCCTTCGCGGGGGTCTGGGAACCGCTGGTCAACCGCGGCGGCGCGGCGCCCGGGTTTCAGGAGACGTTTTCGCGCGAGGGCTTCTACACCGCGCGGTTGCCGCTGCGGGGCGTGCGGGCCGTCGTCGCCGACGACGTCGCCGGATCGCTGCGCTTCCGCCCGTGCGGCGTGCCCGACGGCGCGGCCGACGCGCTCCGCGACCTGCGCGCAGCGCTCGCGCCGCACGGTGAGCGCTCGTGGGTGCTGTTCCACATCCCGCCCGGCATCGACGCGTACTCGACGATCCGCTTGGCGCACGGGCTGGTCGTCGTTCCGCTGCTGACCCCGCAGTGGCGCGCCGGCGTGGTGACGCTGCTCGACGATCCCGCTCGCAACGTCGGGCTGGTGATCGCGGGCCACGTGCACCGCTTCTCGTTCCGGCTGCTGCGCGCGGGCGACGCGGCGCCGGTTCCGCTGCTGACGATTCCGGCAATCTCGCCGATCTACGGCAACACGCCGAGCTTCTTGACCGTCGACGTCGCGTCCGACGGCACGATCGACGCCGCGCAAGAGCATTCGCTGCTCGACGGCCGCTGGCAGATCGTCGGCGGGACGCGCACTCTCGGCCTCGCGCGCGTCGACGGGCCGTCGCTCGCGGCGCTGCAGACGCGGCTGGCGCACGATGCGGGCCTGCGAGCAATCTGGTCGCGGCTGTACGACGGCGCGGCGCCCGCGGAGATCACTCAGCGCAGCTGGCGCGCCTACTGGTGCGTCGCGACCGCATTGACCGCGAGCGCCTACCGCGGCTGCCTGCGCGAGGGCGGCTACAGCGTGTTCACGACGCGCGGCATCCTGCTCGCCGCCGTCGCACTGCTGGTGCTGGCCGCACTCGCCCTGGGCGCCGCGCGGCTGGTGGTCCGCAGGACGCGGCTGCCGCGCAACCGCGTCCCCTGATCCGCGCTCAGCGCTCGGTCAGCGCCTCGCGCACGATGCGCTCCTGCTCGACCGCGTGGGCGCCCGGATACCCCTCCGAGGGGCTGGCACGGTACGGGCGGCCGACGTAGCCGATGTCGACCAGGCCGCCGGGCAGCTTCTCGACCAGCCGTCGCCGCACGTGCGCGCGCGCGCCCATGTTCTTCGGCTCCTCTTGCACCCAAACGGCTTCGCTTGCGTTCGGGTAGCTGGCGATCAGCTGCACGACCTCGGCGACGGGGAACGGCGAGAGCATCTCGACCCGGACGATCGCGGTCTTGGTCGTCTGCGCGTAGAGCGGGCTGGCGATCAGGTCGTAGTAGATGTGACCGCTGCAGAGCAGCACGCGCTCGACCTTCGACTTGTCGCCGCCGGCGAAGCGCGGATCGTCGATCGCTTCGCGGAACGTTCCGTTCGCGAGCTCGTCGATCGTCCCGTACGCGGCGCGGTTGCGCAGCAGCGACTTGGGGGTCATGACGACCAGCGGATAGGCCTGCTCGGCCTTCGCCTGCGCGCGCAGCAGGTGGAAGTACTGCGCGGCGGTCGAGCAGTTCGCGACCCGGATGTTGCCTTCGGCCGACAGCTGCAGGAAGCGTTCGAGCCGCGCGCTCGAGTGCTCGGGGCCCGCGCCTTCGTAGCCGTGCGGCAGCAGCAGCGTCAGGCGTGTCGTCTGACCCCATTTGGCCGCGCCGGCCGCGATGAACTGATCGATGATGATCTGCGCGCCGTTGTTGAAGTCGCCGAACTGCGCTTCCCACAGCACCAGCGCGTTGGGCGTCTCGACGCCGTAGCCGTACTCGAAGCCCAGGCACGCGTATTCCGAGAGCGGCGAGTTGTGGATCTCGAACGACGCCTTGGCGTCGGGGAGATGCTGCAGCGGGACGTACTTCTCGTTGGTGCGCGCGTCGTGCAGGACGGCGTGGCGGTGCGAGAACGTCCCGCGCTCGGTGTCCTGACCGGTCAAACGCACCGGCGTTCCGTCGCTGATCAGGGAGGCGAAGGCCAACGCCTCGGCGGTCCCCCAGTCGACTTCGCCGTTCTCCTTGAGCGCCTGCGCGCGCTTGGCGAACTGCTGCTGCAGCTTCTTGTTGGGGACGAAACCGTCCGGCACGGCGACGACCTCGTCGCTCCAGCGCAACAGCCGTCCCTTGTCGACCGCGGTCGCGGGCGCGGGCTGCGGACGATGCGCGCGGCGCGCGGTCTCGTGCTCTTCCTTGAAGGCGCCGCTCTTGACGTTCTTGTGCGCGTCGGTGATGCGCAGCGTCGCGGCGTCTTGCAGCTCTTTGACTTGGTCGCTGGTCAGAATCCCCTGCGCGACCAGCTCGGACGCGTAGAGCTCGCGCACGGTCGGGTGCGACTTGATCAGCTCGTACATCTGCGGCTGCGTGTACGCCGGCTCGTCCTGCTCGTTGTGACCGAAGCGGCGGTAGCCGATCAGGTCGACGACGACGTCGCGCCCGAACTTGCGGCGGTAGTCGATGGCCAGGTGAACGGCCGCGATGCACGCGTCGACGTCGTCGGCGTTGACGTGCACGATCGGCAGGTCGTAGCCCTTGGCCAGGTCCGAGGCGTAGCGCGTCGAGCGCGCTTCGGACGGATCGGTGGTGAAGCCGACCTGGTTGTTGGAGATGATGTGGATTGTACCGCCGGTCGAGTAGCCGGCCAGGCCCTGCAGGTTGAGGACTTCGGCGACGATCCCTTGCGCGGCGAACGCCGCGTCGCCGTGGATGAGGATCGGCGCGGCGATCTCGACGTCGCGGGTGGGCGGGTTCTCGGCGTGGTCGGTCTGCAGCGCGCGCGTCATCCCTTCGACGACGCCGTCGACCGCCTCGAGGTGCGAGGGGTTGTGCGCCAGCTCGACGGTGATCTGCGTTCCGACCGGCGTCGTGTAGATCCCGGTCGCGCCGTGGTGGTACTTGACGTCGCCGGTGACGTCGTCGGCCACCGAGTCGGGCACCGGGACTTCCTCGCGCGTCGCCGCGTTCTCGAACTCGGAGAGCAGCTCTTCGTACGGCCGATTGACCACGTGCGCGATGGTCGAGAGGCGGCCGCGGTGCGCCATGCCGATGACGGCCGTCTTCGTCCCGTCCTCGGCCAGCATCGAGATCGTCTCTTCGAGCATCGGGACCATCACGTCGAGCCCTTCGATCGAGAAGGTCTTCTGCGACATGAACTGCTTGCGGAAGTAGCGCTCCATCGTCTCGACCTTGGTCAGGCGCTGGAGAACCTGCACGCGGCGCTGCGGCGTGAGCGGACGGCGATGCATCCCCGTCTCGATGTACTCGCGCAGCCACTCGCGCTGCTGCGTGTTCGAGATGTGCTCGATCTCGTAGGCGACGGTCGAGCTGTACGTCTCCTTCAGTTTGGGCAGCACGTCGGCCAACGTGTTGCCGGGGACCTTGACCCGCAAGATCGAGGCCGGGATCGCACGCATCATCGCGGGCGTGAGGCCGTAGGACGCGGGGTCGAGCGACGGATCCTCGGGCGGCGTCGTGCGCAGCGGATCGAGCGAGGCGCCCAGATGGCCGTGCCGGCGGTAGGCCGAGACGATCGCCATCCCGGCTGCGATCGCGCGCAGCATCTCCTCGGAGGGCACGCCCGGCAGCTCCGCGATCGGCGCCGCCGCTTCGCGCGCGGGCGTCGGCGGCGTGCCGTTGGCGCTGGTCGAGGTCCCGCGCACGGCGGCGGCGACGCCGAGCTGCGCGAAGAGCGTCTCGTAGAAGCCGTCGGCGCCCGCCAACAGCTCGTCGATGCGGCGCAGGAACTCGCCGGACTGCGCGCCTTGGATGACGCGGTGGTCGTAGGTCGAGGTCATCGTCATGATCTTCTCGACGCCGAGCTGCTCGAGCGTCGCGCGCGTCGCGTGCGCGAAGCCCGGCGGATAGGTGATCGCACCGGTCGCGATGATGCAGCCCTGGCCGATCATCAGGCGCGGCACCGAAGCGACGGTGCCGATTCCGCCGGGATTGGTCAACGTGAACGTCGCGCCGGTCTGCTCTTCGACGGACAGCTTGTTGTCGCGCGCCTTGGCGACGAGATCTTCGTAGGCGGCGCGGAACTGCGCGAAGTCGAGCGCGGCGGCGTTCTTGAGCACCGGCACGACTAGGAAACGCGAGCCGTCCTTACGCTGCGCGTCGACCGCCAGACCGAGGTGGATGCCGGCTTCGACACGCTGCGGCTTGCCCTCGACGCGGCGGAACGACGCGGTCATGCCGGGCTGGTCGCTCGCGGCGCGCGCCAGCGCGAACGCGATGATGTGCGTGAACGAGATCTTCTCGTTGCGGCCGGCCTGCTTGAGCGCGGCATTCAGCTCGGCGCGGCGCTGCTCGAGCGTGCCGACGTGCAGCGTGCGGAACGAGGTCGCGACCGGGATGGTCAGCGACTGGTCCATGTACGACGCGAGCGTCGCGACGGAGCCCTTGAGGTCGACGACCTTCGACTCGGCCGGCAGCGGCGGGTATTGGATCGCGGGCGGGGCCGACGCCGCGCCCAAACCGCCGGAGAACGCGATCGTGCCCGAAGCGACCGCCGCTTCGACGTCCTCGCGCAGGATGAGGCCGTCGGGACCGCTGCCGCGCAGCTTGGCGGGATCGATGTGCAGGCGCTCGACCAGCCGGCGCGCGTGGTGGGAGAGAACGCCGCCGGCCTTGCCGTTGCCGTCGGCGCGCTCGGCCGGCGGGCTCGCCGAACCGGCGGCGCCGTAGCTGCTCGGGGTCACCAGCTCGGGCTCGCTGGGCTTCGCGACCGGCGTCGGGGTCGGGGCGCCAGGCGTCGCGGCGCCGCCCGCCGGCTTGGCCGCGGTCGTATCGATCTCGGCCAGCACCGAGCCGACCGAGACGGTCGCGCCCTCATCGCCGTGCAGCGCGGTGATCACCCCGCTCGCGGTCGAGGGAACCTCGACGTCGACCTTGTCGGTCGTCACGTCGACGATGGTGTCGCCCTCGTCGACCCAGTCACCGACTTTCTTGCGCCACTCGACGATCGAGCCTTCGCTGACCGACTCGCCCATCTCGGGCAGGGTGACGTTCACGAGCGTTTGCACTGCGGTTGGACTTCTCCGAAAAATCTCGCGCGGGACCGGCCATCCTTCGGGCTCGCCCAAAGCGTCGGCCTGCACCCCTCTTCCCTATGATACGAGCCGCACGACCGGATGGGAAATACGCCCCGCCGATAGGAGCTATCTGAACCGACCACACGCTCGCTTCGAGGCTTGGAACGAGCGCGGGGGGCCCGAGCCTCCTCCGGTGCCAGTACACGGCGGCGGATGCGGCGAACGACGCGTGATGGAGCTGCGCGATCTGCGCTCGTTCGTGGCGGTGGCGCAGCAACGCAACTTCAGCCGCGCCGCGGAAGCCCTGCACGTCTCGCAGCCGGCGCTGAGCGAGCAGATCCGCAAGCTCGAAGACGAGTTGGGCGCGGTGCTGTTCGAGCGTACCAGCCGCGGCGCGACGCTGACCGACGCCGGCGAGGCCTTCTTCCCGCAGGCGCGAGCGGTCCTCGCCCAAGCCGACGTCGCGGTCGAAGCGGTGCGCCTGGTCGCCCGGGGGCTGGCCGGGACGCTCACGCTGGGCTTCATCGACTCGGCCGCGCTGGGGCTGCTGCCGCCGCTGATCCGCCGCTTCTCGGCGCGCCATCCCGAAGTGAAGCTGCAGCTGCGCGAGTTGGGGACCCGCTCGCAGCTCGAGGCACTCGAAGCCGGCGAGATCGACGTCGGCATCGTGCGCGGTCCGGTCTGGAACGCGGGCATCACCGGCGTGCCGCTCGCCACGGAAGCGCTGCTGCTCGCGATGCCGGCGCAGCACCGTCTGGCGGAGCGCGAAACGGTCCGCGTCGCCGAGCTGCGCGACGAAGGGCTGATCACGTTTCCGGCCGACCGCGGCGCCGGGCTCTACGACGAGACGCTGCGCCTGTGTCACGCGGCCGGCTTCGACCCCCGCATCGTCCAGGAGGCCAGCGAGATCGCGACGATCGTCGCGCTGGCGGCGGCCGGCCTGGGCGTCGCGGTCGTCCCCGCCTCGGCCGCGGCGATCGTGCTCGAAGGCCTGGTTCACCGCCCGATCGCGGACCCGGACGCGCACCTGGAACGCTGGGCGGTGTGGCGCGACGGTCCCGCGGCGCTAGTGCGCGCCTTCGCCGAGACCCTCGAAGCCCCGGTCTAGGGCGAGGGCTCCGGGCTCGGCGCCGGTGCGGGCAACTCCGGGTTCGGGGTCGGGGCGAAGGTCGGTTCCTGCGTCCAATCGCCGCTCGGGCTCGGCGCCGGCTCGGGCGCCTCGACGGCCGGCGCGGGCGATGGTTCGGCGGTCGGCTCGGGCGGGATCGGCAACGCCGGCCCGTCGGGCGGCGGCGGCGTCATCCGGCACGATCCGTTGGCGTCGCCGTCGCCGAGCACGACCAGCATGCGGGTGGCGCGCGGAACGGTCACGTCGGTGCCATGGTGCAGGTAGCCGTACGGGCTGGTCAGGTAGCCCGAGAACGGGATCAGGTTCACCAGGCCCGGGAGGTTGCGCGAGAGCCCGCTGGCGGTGGCATGGCCGGCGGCGTCCCAATCGATCGTGGCCGGGATGTGCTCGCCGTGCGGCCCCTCGACGTAGCGCACGTCGAGGACGAGATAGCCGCCCTTCCCGCCGCGGTCCGCGTGTTGGGCGATCGCCACCACGCCGCCGCCGCGCGAGGCCTCGGGGATGATGACGCCGCCGGGCCCGTACGCGCGCTCGACGGTCTCGACCTCGAACGGATCGCCCGCGCGGGCCGTCGCGGTCGAGACGTCGCGCAGCAGGGTGACGGTGACTTGGGGACAGGGGGGAGCCATGCCGATGGCGCGCGCGGGCGGCGACCCGGACAGGGCCGCGCACGCGACGACGCCGCCGGCGAGCAAGGCGGCAAGCCGCCCGGACGCAGACGAGGACATCGTTCACAGGAAACGCGCGCGGGGCGCTGGGCATTCCGCCGCGTGCGCCGAATGGCGACAAGGTGACGGAGACGCCCGCCGACGTCGGCCGCCAAGGTGACGAGCGCCATCCGGGCTGGTCGCTTCGGCACGCACTGCGCGTCGAATCGCGCCGTCTGACGCTGATCGCGGTCGCGACGATCGTCATCGCCGTTGGCCTGGTGGTCGCGTTCTCGTGGGTGCTGCCGACGCTCGAAGTGCGGCGTCCGGTCGTGTCGGTGAAAGACTACGTCCTCACCCACGGCAAGGACTACCTGCGCTTCAAGCTGATCGTCCAGCATCCGCGCTCGCTGCGCGTCAACGATTCCGCGCTGCTCACCATCGCGCTGGCCGCGAAAGACGGCGACATCCGCAACGCGATCTCGCACCTGCACGCGCCCGACACCGCGAACCCGCGCGACGTCCGTGCGCTCGTCGCGCAAGTCGTGCACGCGGAAGAAGACGCGCACGCGACGGTCCTGTGGCAAAACGTTTCGGTGCTGCCCATTCCGCCCAGCGGACCACCGCCGGGCGTGACCATCGAGAAGTTGGCGGTCACCAACGCGCACGCGCTCGGCATCGTGAACATTCCCCCCGATTATCACGCGATTCGCGTGTGGCAATACCTCATCACCTCGGACCGCGCCGGCGTGCGTTCGCTGGTCGAGGATTGGCATTTCTTGGGCCAAGAGACGACCTCGGTGCAGCACATCACGTTCACGCAGCCGTGGATCTCGCCGGAGAACGTCCCGACGGTGCTCGCCGTCATCACCGGCATCGTCGGTTTGGCGACCACCGTGTACGCGGCGCGTCGCCCGCTGTAGCTCCGACGCACCGCTCGCCTGGAAACACGCCGGGATGAGAAATTGTGCCTGGTCAGGTGTGCGCAATTGCCCGAATTGGGTAGCATTTGCGTCACCATGAGCACTCTCCACACTGTACTCAAGACCGCCCGGCCGGTTGCTCTCGGTGTTGCACTCTTCGCGGCCGGCGGCACGCTTGCCGCTGCGCAAGACACGACCACCTACACGACCTTCGACCCGCAGTACAACACGATCACGACTTGGCAAACGACGTGGGACGCCGGGAACTACGATCGTCATCACGTGCTGATCGGCACCGTCGCCGACAGCAAACCCTATCGCCTCCTGCTCTCGCCCGCCGATCCCACCGACCACGAAACGATGGTAGACCTCAAGGACGGCACCGTCATCCGCCCCGACGGCACGACGCTGGTTCCCGGTATGCGCGTCGCCGTGATGGGCTACTGGAGCAAAGGCACGTTCATCGCCAACCGCGTCATCCTGCGCGGCACCGGCATGTAAGTTCGTCCCCGGCATCTTCGGAAGAACAACAGGGACGCGACCCACGAACGTCCTCGCTCCGGCGGGGACGTTCTTCGTGTCCCGCGCATAGAGTCGCCATGCTCGCCGATGCGCTCGTTCTGACCGGCCGCCACGTGCGGCTCGAGCCGCTCGGCCTGCAGCACGTCGACGGGCTCTTGGCCGCGCGAGCGGAAGACCCGTCGATCTATCGCTGGAGCCCGACACCGCACACGCGCGCGGACGCCGAGCGCTACGTCCAAACCGCCGCGGCCTGGCGCGCAGCCGGGACCGCCGCGCCGTTCGCGACGGTCCGGCTCGCCGACGGCATCGTGATCGGCTCGACCCGCTTCTTCGACCTCGAGCGCTGGGCGTGGCCGGCCGATCATCCGCGCGCCGCGCGCGCGACACCCGACGTCGGCGAGATCGGCTACACCTGGCTCGCGCGCAGCGCGACCCGCACCGCCGCCAACACCGAAGCGAAGCTGCTGATGCTCACGCTCGCCTTCGAGGAATGGGACATGCTGCGCGTCTGCCTGCATACCGACGCGCGCAACACGACCTCACGGACGGCGATCGAACGCATCGGCGGTCGCTTCGAGGGGATCCTGCGCGCGCATCGCCTCGCCGTCGACCTCACCCCGCGCGACTCCGCCCGCTACGCGATCACCGCCGACGAGTGGCCCGCGCTCAAAGCTCGTCTCGAGCGCCGCGCAAATGGCTCGTCGTCATGAGCCACTTCGGCGGATCGTAGGCCACTAGGAGAGCTCGGCGAGAAACTGCGCGGCCAGTTTCGGCTCGCCGGGGACATTGCTGCCGCGCATGGCCCGATACGCGAGGTAGCGTCCGACGAGCGGGTCCGGGTCTGCAAAACCGAGCTCTTCGCGGAGCTGCGTTATCTCATCAGCCAAGGCGAGGAGCTCGCGCGCGTCGGCTGACGTCAACCGGCGGGCGACGTTGCCGAGCCGTTTGTCCGCGAGGTCGTTCTGCCCGAACATGCCGTACGAGCCGCCGGCACATGCCTTGAGCGCACGGAGCAAAACACTCCGAAATTCCGCGACCCGAGCTTCAAGGCGCGCCTCGAGCGAGGCGCGACGGCTCGCTCGACTCATGCTCGTTCCGTTGCGTCGGCAGCGAGGCGGCGTTCGGCCATCGCGCAGTAGTCGGCGTTGAGCTCGACGCCGAGGTAGCGGCGGCCGAGGCGTTTGGCGACCAGCGCCGTCGTCCCCGAGCCCAGGAACGGGTCGAGCACGAGGTCGCCGGGCCGGCTCGTCGCCAGGATGCACGGTGTGATCAGACCTTCGGGGAAGACCGCGAAATGCGCGCCGCGGAATTTGCTCAGCGGCACGCTCCACACGGTGCGCTTGTTGCGCCCCTTGGGATGAAAGGCGGTGTCCCAGGCGCCGCTGTGCAGTCCTTGCCGGCCGGCGAACTTGCCGTTCGCCGGCGTACGCCCGCCGGGCTCTAAGTGCGCGCGGCCGCCGCGCATCTTCGACTCCGGCGAGAACGTCTTGTGCGGCTCGCGGATCGCGTCGGCGTCGTAGTAGTATTGCGCGCTCGCGCCGAGCAGAAACACGTACTCGTGGTCGACCGTCGGACGGCGCGTGCTCGACGAAGGCATCGCGTTGGGCTTGTGCCAGATGACGTCGGAGATCAGCCGCCAGCCATCGGCGACGAGCGCGAGCGCGACGCGCCACGGCAGCCCGAGCAGCCCCGCGTCCGTCGAGACGTCGCCGAGGTTCAACCACAACGTCCCATCGTCTCGCAGCGCCGGACGCAACCGCCGGAACACCTCGACGAGGTGCTCGACGTACCGGTCCGGGCTGGTCTCGGAACCGAGCTGCCCGTTCGTACCGTAGTCGCGCAGGCGAAAGTAGGGCGGGCTGGTGACGACGGTCTGGACGTGCCCGCGCGGGAGCGTCGCCGCCAGCGCGAGGATGTCGGCGCAGTGGATCTCGTCGCTGAACGTCGCCGGCGTCGTCCGCGCGGTCCGCATCGTCGCGCTGTTCCACCGCTCCGCGGCCGACTCTTCCGGAAAAGAAAAACGCCGGCGTTGCCGGCGTCATCGTCTTGGTGCCCAGGAAGGGACTCGAACCCCCACGACCTCGCGATCACTAATACCTGAAACTAGCGCGTCTACCAATTCCGCCACCTGGGCGCGGACCGACTCCGGTTCCGTACCCGCGGGCCGGAGCCCTGCGGCCGGCGGTCAGCCGTAGGCGCCCAGCTCGACCAGGTTGCCGTCGGGATCGCGCACGTAGTGCGAGGTGATCGGCCCGCGGGCGCCCGTCTTCGGGACCGGGCCGAGCTCGATCGGCACCCCGGCGGCTTCGAGCCGCGCCCGCACCTCGTCGGGCCCGACCGCGGCGACCAGGCAATAGTCGGCCGAGCCGGCGGTCGGCACGGCGGCCAACGGCGACCATCGGTTGCCCAGCTGATGCAGGTTGATCTTCTGCGGGCCGAAGCGCAGTGCGCGGCGGCCTTCGCCGAAATGCACCAGCTCCGCGCCCAGCGCGTCGACGTAGAACGCGATCGTGCGCTCGACGTCGGTGCAGTTGAGCACGAGATGGTCGAGGCCGCCGGCGAGCGTCGCGCTCGGATCCGGCTCGCCGTAGGTCGCGACGGCGCGCACGATGTGGCCGTGCACGTCGTACACGTTGGCGTCGGCGACCAGCGCGCCCGTTTCGCGCCGGTAGAGGACCGTCGTCTCGGCCACGCCGCGCAGCACGTCCTGCAGCGTGAAGCGCAGGTTCGGCGCGGTGATGCCGCGCGCGAAGTGCTCGCGCAGCGCGTCGCGGCCGCGCAACGTTCCGTCCGCGTGTCCCCAGCGCGTGACGACGGTGGGCGACGTGAAGACGACGTCGGCGGCGTAGTGGCTCATCACCGCATCGAGGTCACGGCGGTTCCAGGCCTCGCACCACGCCTGCGCCGTGCGGCGCGGGTCGCGCTCGCCCTCGGAGACGACTCCCGACATGCTCATGCCGGAGCCTACGCGTGCTTCGGCAGCAGCGCCTTCACGTAGGTGCCGAATACCGGCAAGCGGCGGATGGTGACGTCGGCCGCCAGCGCCGCGACCAGGAACAGCCCACGGCCGGATTCCGACCAGATGTCGCCCGGCAGCGAGGGGAGACCCTCGAAGCCGACACCGTCGTCCATCACGTGGAGCCACACGCCGCGCTCGTCGACGGAGAGGGCCAGGCTCAGCCGGCCCGGCGCGTAGCGCAACACGTTGCCGACCAGCTCGCTGAAGATCAGCTCGCAGGCTTCGAGATTCGCCGACGGCCCGTACTCCTCGCGAATGGCGGCGACGAAGTCACGCTTGATCGCGTAGGCGGCGGCCGAATCGCTGACGTCGAACGCCCAGCGGCGCGTCCGCCCCACCGCCATCGAGAGGATCGCGACGTCGTCGCGCGCTTGCCGCAAGGTGACCAGACGATTGACGAACCGGGCCGGGTTCGCGGCGTGCAGTGCCTCGTCGCCGGCGAGCAGCGCCTCGACGGCGTCCTGGCCGGCGATCGGATCGCGGTCGACCTCGGTCAGCCCGTCCGTATAGCCGACCAGCAGCGCGACCTCGTCGAGCGGAGTCTCGAGGGAAACGTATTCGCTGTCGGACGCGATGCCCAGCGGCACGCAGCTCGCGGCCGGCAGTGGGAACGGCGCGCCGACGTGCGGCTTGACGATCGGCGGCGGGTGTCCCGCGGACGCGTAGCGGATCGTGCGCCCTGCCTCGTCGACGACGGCCACGAACGCGGTCGCCAGCTCGTCACGGCCCTCGCCGATCATCGCGCGGTTGAGCAGTCGTAACATTCCGGCCGGATCCATCGTGACGACCGCGGCGAGACGAATCCACTGCCGCAGCTGCACCATCAGGCGCGCCGCCTCGATGCCCTTGCCGGTGACGTCGCCGATCGTGAGCACGATGCGTCCATCGCTCACGAACGCGTCGTACCAGTCGCCGCCGAGCGCGCTGTCGACGTGCGCGGGCTGATAGATCGCATTGAATTGCAAGCGTGCCGTCTGCGGCAGCTCGTCGTTGAGGAACGTGCGCTGCAACGTTTCGGCGACGTGCTGCTCGCGGCGATAGCGCTTCGCGTTGGCGACGGCCAGCCCCGCACGGCGCCCCAACTCCTGCGCCGCTTCCAGGTCGCCCACTTCGAACGGATCGGTGCAGTCGGTGCGTACGAACGTGAGCGCACCGAAGATCGCTTCTTCGGCGACGACCGGCACGACGATCTTCGAACGATAGCCCATCAGCCGCATGAAGGCTTCGTGCGGATCGGACGAGGCGTGCTCGAGCAACGTGCGCTCGTCGAAGACGGGGACGAAGAACGAGTCGCCGGTGCTCGCGACGTAGCGCGCCGGATGAACGCCGCGCGTCTCCGACTGCAAGAGAGGCGTCACCATCGCCTTGAGCGAGGACTCGATCTCGGGGTCGCGGTGGGCGCCGACGCTGACGTAGAGGCGGCCCGTCTTCTCGTCGATCAGATCGAACAGGCACAGTTCCGCGAACGACTCGACCGCGGTATGCGCCACGTTGGAGAGCGTCTCGTCGAGATCGAGGGAGCGATGAAAGAGCTCCCCGGCGCGCACCAGCATCGCCAGGCGGCGCTGGATGGCATCAGTGGCGAGCCCGGAGGCCACGGTCACGTTGTTCGAAATCGTACCCAGATTCGGCGCCTCTTACGACCGGGTCGCCCCGGGAACCGAGCGCTGCACCAGGGTGATGCCGGCAGCCACGGCCAGCAGGCCGATCAGGTCGCGCCAGTAGACCGGTTCGTGCAGCAGCAGCGCCGAGAGCGCCAGGCCGAAGACCGGGGTCAAGAAGTAGTAGGCGCTTACACGCGACGCCTCGCCGTGGGTGAGCAGCCAGAACCACAGCAGCGAGGCGCCGATCGACATCACCAGCACGACGTAGACGAACGAGACGATCAGCTGCCAGGACCAGTGCGCATGCGGCGCGCCCTCGGTCAGCACCGCCAGCGGTAGGACGACGACGCCGGCCGCCAGCAGCTGTAGACCGGTGACGGCGCGCAGGTCGAGCGCGGTCGTCCAGCGCTTGTAGACGATCGTCGCCGCGACGCTGGCCAGCACGCCGACGAACGCCAGCGCGACGTCGCGCGGCTCGGCCGTCCCGCTGCCGGCCCGCACCAGCACGATGGCCAGCACGCCGCCGAATCCGAGCACCAGTCCCGCGACTTTCCCGACCGAGAGCGGCTCGCGCAGCGCCCACGGCGCGACCAGCGCCAGTACGAGCGGGTTCGTCGAAGCGACGATCGCGCCGAGGCCTGAAGCCAGGTGGCGCAGCGCTTCGTACGTGCAGCCCAGGTAGATCGCGTTGCCGAGCACCCCCAAGACGACCACCGTCAGCCAGGCGCGTCGGGTCCGCGGGAACGGCGCGCGCAGCGCCAGCGCCAGCAGGACCGCGAGCGAACCGGCCGTCGCGAAGCGCACGACCAAGAACCACAGCGGCGAGGAGCCCAGGACGCCGACCTTGCTCGGCACGTACGCCGACGCCCAGAGGAAGATGTAGAACAGCGCCGCGAGGGTGCCGAGCGGTCGGCTCACCCGCGTATGGTACGCCGCCGGCACCGGACTGGCGCCGACTCCGGTCTCAGCGGCGTCGGACGATCAGCCGCAGACTAGACGTCCGTTGCTGTTGACGATGTTCGCGCCGCGGCAGCGCCGCGGGTCGATCTGCGAGCGCCGTAGGCCCCCGCCGGCGCGGTTGCACATCGCGACCAGCAAGCCGTTCTCCATGTGCGCGTTCTGGCAGCTCTGCTGATACGAGCCCGGCGGGACGTAGCCCACCGCGCCGCCGCCGCAGACCAGCCGGCCGTTGTTGTTGGCGACGGGTCCGCCGCCGCAGCGTCCGAGCGGGATGGTGCTGCGCACGACGGCGCCGTTGGCGGCCGTACAGTGCGCCACCAGCAGGCCGTTGCGGACGTGGATCCCCGTGCACGAGGCTTGGTACGAGCCGGGCGGATACGGCTGCGCGACGGCGGGACCGAACGACGCCGCGATGAGCGTCAACGCCGCAAGGGCGCCGGTAAGAATGCTTTTCATGTCCACCACCTTTCCGAGAGCTCTCTTGCCCAGCCCGCGGTTCCGTCATACCTGGCCTGAAACCGGCCTGGCGCCGCCTCCGGTCTTAGGCACGCACCATGCCCCAGGTTCTCCCGCTCAACGCCGTCGACGAGCCGGTCGACGGCTACTCCACGACCGTGACCGCGGTCGTCGACAAGGTCGCACCCGCGGTCGTCTCGATCGAGGTCCGCACCAACGGCCGCCGCTCCGGCAGCGGTTCCGGCTTCGTCGTCACCACCGACGGCTTCGTGTTCACCAACTCGCACGTCGTCCACGGCGCGCGCGAGATCGAGGTCGCGTTGCTCGACGGCCGGCGCTACCGCGCGATGCTGATCGGCGACGACCCCGATAGCGACCTAGCGGTCGTCCGCATCGCCGCGCCCGATCTGGTCCCGGTCGAGATCGCCGACTCCGCGCAGCTGCGGGTCGGCCAGCTGGCGATCGCGCTCGGCAACCCGTTCGGTTTGCAATGCGCGGTGACGGCCGGCGTCGTCTCCGCCCTCGGCCGCTCGCTGCGCTCGCAGTCGGGCCGTTTGATCGACAACGTCATCCAGACCGATGCCGCGCTCAACCCCGGCAACAGCGGTGGCCCGCTGGTCGACGCGCGCGGCCGCGTCATCGGCATCAACACCGCGATCGTCTCCGGCGGCCAAGGCATCTGCTTCGCGATCGCCTCGAACACCGCGACGCGACTGGCCGGTCTGCTGATCCGCGACGGGAAGATCACGCGCGCCTACGTCGGCGTCGCGGGTGCCGACGTCGAGGTTCCGCGCCACCTGCAGCGCTTGCACGAGCTCACCCAGACGCACGGCGTGCTCGTGCACGGCGTGGAGGACCACAGCCCGGCCGCGCGGGCTGGCGTCGAGGAGGGCGACGTGCTGATCGCGCTCGGCGACGAGGAGATCACCAGCGTCGACGGGCTCCACAAACTGCTGACCGACCGGCACGTCGACGCGCCGACGAAGGTCACGCTGCTGCGCCGTAACGAGCGCGTGACGCGCACGATCATCCCCGCCGAGGCGCGCCCCCGCACGTAGTCGCGGGACTCAGCGGGGCTGCGCCGCGTACCGGAACTGTCCCGGCATCCAGGCGCACACGCTGCCGTCCTTCATCACGAACGACTCGCTGCCGTCGACCTCGGGGTTGAAGTCGGCGTTGCGCGCCTTGGTGGCGCTCCAGTCCACGGCCGGCTCGTTGCGCGCCGCCGCGCGCGCCTTGGTATACGAGAACTGCGGGTTCTTGGCCAGGGCGTTGAGCGCGTTGGCCAGCCGTCGGGCATCGTCCATGCGAGGGGGTTCTCCTGCTCCAAGCGTGGCGGTTCCTCGACGCGAACCGCGCTGGCATACCAGGCCGCCTGCGAACGCGAAAAATTCCTCGCGCCGGGTGTCACCATCGGACGTTCGACACGGTCTGTGGAAGGAGCCGTGGGGAGAGAAGGCAGGCGGACGAGCGTGACCGACGAGGTGCTCTTTTACGAACGATTCCTGGCCGACGTGCGTCGCTGCGCCCCCGGCCGGCGGGCGGCCGTCCTCGAGGTCGCGCGGCGCCTGCGCGCGGCACTGCGCGCGCCGGCCCCGGAACGTGATCGCCGCTGGTCGTTCGTCGTGCTCGCGATCCGCGATCTGCTCGTCGTCGTCGCGGACCGCAACAGCGGCGCAGCGCGGCGCCTGTGCGATTTCGTCCGCGAGAACGCGGACCTGAACCTGCCGCGCGACGTCGCGCTGACCGATTTCACTCCCCGGCTCGTCCCCGCCGGCGTCCTGGTCGGCACGCGCGGGCGCTATCTGCTGTTGGCGCCGCGCGTGCGCACGAGCCGGCCGCCGCGTCCCCGACCCGCGCGGGCGCGCGCGGCCGCCGTCTGCGGCACCGGCCTGCTGAGCACCGTCGTCTTCTGGCTCGCCGTCGCGCTGCCGCGATGACGCGCGCGCCGGTTCTCGTCACCGGCGCATCCACCGGGATCGGCGCGGCGACGGTACGCACCCTGCTGGCGCAGGGCTTTCGGGTCTGGGCGGGCGTCCGCGACGAGGCGTCCGCCGACGCCCTGGCCGCGCTCGGCGAACGCTGCACGCCGCTCACGCTCGAGGTCACCAACGCGGAGCACATCGCCGCGGCGGCCGAACGGATCGCCGCCGACGGCGGCCTCTACGGCCTGGTGAACAACGCCGGCATCGCGGTCGGCGGCCCGCTCGAGGCACTGCCCGTCGACGACCTGCGTCGTCAGCTCGAGGTCAACGCCGTCGCGCCGATCGCGCTCGCGCAAGCGATGTTGCCGATGCTGCGGCGCACGCTGGGACGCATCGTGATGATCTCGTCGGTCGGCGGCCGCATCGCGTTGCCGTTCGTCGGCCCCTATGCGGCCTCGAAGCACGCGCTCGAAGCGCTCTCGGACGCGCTGCGCGCCGAGCTGCTGCCCAGCGGCGTCGACGTGATCCTGGTCGAGCCGGGCGCGGTGAAGACGCCGATCTGGGAACGCGGCGCGCGCGCCGGCGAGGCGATGGCGGCGGGCTTCGATCCGCTCACGCAAGCGCGTTATGCCGCCGACGTCGCCATGATGCTCAAGGTCTCGCACGCGATGGACGCACGCGGGATCCCGGCCGAACGGGTCGCGGACGTCGTCGCCCGCGCGCTGACCGCGCGCCGGCCGCGCACGCGCTACTTGGTCGGGAACGACGCGAAGCTGCGCGTGCTGCTGCGCCGGTTCGTCCCCGACCGCCCGCGCGATCGACTGCTGCGCGCGGCGATGCGACGACTCGGCTCGTGATCCTTCGGCTGCTGCCGATCCTCGGTATCACGTTCATCGACATCTTCGGGTTCAGCATGCTGCTCCCGCTGCTGCCGTTCTTCGTCAAGCACTTCGGCGCCGCCGACGTCGTGGTCGGCATCGTCGCCGCGACGTACTTGCTGGCGCAGCTGATCGCCGGCCCCCTGTGGGGAAACCTCAGCGATCGCGTCGGCCGCAAAGCGGTGCTGATCGTCTCGCAGATCGGCGCCACCATCGGGTGGACGATGCTCGGGTTCGCGCCGACGATCGGCTGGGTGATCGCCGCGCGCGCGGTCGAAGGACTCAGCGGCGGCAACTTGGGCGTCACGCAAGCGTACGTGAGCGACCTCGTCCCGCCCGAGCAGCGCGGACGCGCGTTCGCATGGCTGGGCGCCTCGTTCAGCATGGGCTTCGTGTTCGGCCCCGCGCTGGCGGGCTGGCTCAACGCCGCGTACGGCTTCTCGACGCCGTTCTTCGTCGCCGCCGGCTTGCAGGCGCTGACCCTCCTGCTGACGATCGTGCTGCTGCCGGAGTCGCGCAGCGGTGCGACCGATGAAGCGAAGAACGCGGCGACGCCGCATGCGATCGCGGAGTCGTTCGGCGACCGGCGTGTCGCGCCGGTGCTCTGGTTGCGACTGGTCTTCGTCTTGGGGCTGTACGGCTGGTTCGGGATGATGGCGCTGATCCTCAACCGTCAGCTCGGCTGGGGTGCCAGCGATCTGGCGTGGGTGTTCACCTGCTTCGCGCTGTTCCAGGTCGTGCTGCAAGTCTTCGCGGTCGGGCGCAGCGTCGAGCGCAGCGGCAATCGCGCCGCGACGAATCGTGGTTTCGCGCTCTTGATCGCGGCCTTCGCGCTGGTGCCCTTGGCGAGCCACGTCGGCGTCGCGATCGTCGTGCTGGTGCTGTTCGGCATCGGGATGAGCTTGGTGAACGCGGCCTTCCCGGCACTCGCGTCCGAGGTCGCACCCGACGATCGGCGCGGTACCGTGCTGGGCGTCGTCTCCGGCCTCGACAGCCTGGCGGGCTTCCTCATGCCGCCGCTCACCACCGGCGTGCTGGGTGCGTTCGGCGTCGTCCCGGCCGACGTGATCGTCGTCGCGCTCGTCGCGACCGCGCTGGTCATCGGCATCGCCCAAGCACGGGGCCTGCACGTACCCGCGCCGGCGCCAGCGGAATGAGTCCTCGCGCGGGCGAACCGCGCGGTGATGGTGCTGTTCGGACGAGCGATCCGACGCTGGCGCGCCGGCGCGGAGTTTCGCGTCGCCGAGGACCCGCGTTTCAGCGAGGTCGCGCGCACGATCGCCTTGCGCAGCGACGCGTTCGCCGACGGTGGGCCGATGCCGCGCTCGCATGCGTCGCCGCACTTGGCGTGGAGCGGCGCCCCGCCCGAGACGCAGACGCTCGCGCTGGTGGTCGAGGACGTCGACGTTCCGTTCCCGCGTCCGTTCGTGCACGCGGTTGCGTATGACATCGAACCGAGCACGTGCGAGCTCGCGAGCGGCGCGCTGGAGTCGACGCGCACGACGATGGGCTTCAACGGCGTGCAGCGCCGCGCGTACATCTGGCCCTCGCCGATCCCCGGCCACGGCGCACACCGCTACGTCTTCACGCTGCTGGCCGTCGACTTCGTCCCCCGGTTCGACCAGCCGCCGACGCGCGGCCGGCTGCTCGACGCGATCGCTGGGCACGTCGTCGCGCTCGGCGAGCTGACCGGGACGGACGAGCGATAGCGCTCCGAGCGAGCGCGGCCTAGCAAAACCCGTACCCACTGTCAGTCGTGGGAGGGGTTGGGTCAGGAGGCGAAAAAGCCGGTCGGCCGCACCCGAGATCGGCCCGCCGATCGCGGTGCGGTTCTTCTCGATCCCGGGGACGCGCGATGCTGTTTTCTCTCACGCGCACGTCGCCGCTGCTGCGTCAGTCGGCGATCTGTGTTTTGCTCGTGCTCCTCGCGGGCTGCGGAGGCGGCGGGGGCGCCACTCCGCCGGCGGGACGTGCGCCGAGCGGCGGTCATCGCAGCACGACGGTGATCGTGAAGCTCGACACGCCGGCTCCCGCGGCGTCGTCGGCCCGACGCAGGCCGCGCTTCATCTCGCCGTCGACCGCGTCCATCGTCTATACGGTCACCGATGCCGGCGGCAACGTGGTGAGCGGCGGCCAGGGGTACGCCAACATCACCTCTCCCTCGACGTACTGCTCGCAAGCCGGCGTCGGCGCGCCGCTGGTTTGCACCGACACCCTGACGCTGGAAATCTCCGCCGGCGGGACCTACACGTTCGACGTCGCGGCGTACGACCAAGCGCAGACGCAGAACTGCACGCCCAGCGGGACGCCGGCCTGCGCCGGCGACGTGCTCGCAGACGCTCGTACCGGAAACGATCACGCTCGGTGCGACGAACACGATCTCGCTCACGATGAGCGCGCTGCCGGCGTCGATACTCATCACGACCTATCCGGGCCAGACCTCCCTCTACACCAATGGGAGCGGCGCGCAGTTCATCTCCGGTGCGACGGCGTTCCTGGTCGACGCGCTCGACGCCGACCAGAATCCGATCGTCGGTCCCGGCGCACCGACCTTCACCATCGCGGCGACGAACGGCACGATCGCGGCACAACCGACCAATGCGCAGCCGAACAAGGTCACGATCACTCCGTCGGCGGCCGGCACGCTGACCGTCAACGCGACGGCTTCGCTCCCGAGCGGGAGCGGCGCGACCTGCGGCAGCGGCGGCGTCGTCTGCACGGCCTCGGCGAGCTTCAACGCGTTCACCGTGCCGCTGGTCGCGATCGGCTTCGAGACGAGCAATACCGTCCAACTCGTCGAGGACAACGGCGATGGTTTTGGGTCTGTGATCGCAACCGTTCCGACCGCGCAACCGCCGTACTTCATCGCACTGTGCCCCAACGGACAGCTGCTGGCCGCGGGCACCGGCGAGCTCACCGTCTCGTCGCCCCCCTACACGTCGACCGCGACGATGACCTTTCCGAGCAGCGGCGGGCTGGGCGGCAGCGGCGACATCGCCGGGGTTGCCTGCGACGCGAAGAGCACCGTCTACGTCGCGGACGCGAGCACGATCTACACGTACGCGGGCCCGCTCGTGCCCGCCTCGAACCCGACGGCGACGACGATTTCGCTGGGCAGCGGGATCGACGCGATCCCCTACGGCGGGGGATTCGACACGAACGGCTTCGTGAACGGTGCGCTCGCCGTCGCACCGAACAGCACGATCTTCGTCACGACCTTCAACACGTCGACAGCCCATCAGGCGGTGCTCTCGCTGGCGACGCACGCGGCGGTTTTCGTGCCGGGAGGCACGTACTACAGCTCCACCGCGCTGAGCGTGGACGCGGCTTCCGATCTCTTCATCACCGACGGCGAGGACGGCGAGGTGGCCGAAGTCCAGCCGCCGGCGTCCAACGCGTCTCCGATCGTCGAAGCGAATCTCGGGTCGCCGTTCGACCCGGCCGGCGGGCTGGCGATCAACGGTGAGTTCTACCTGGCGAACTCGACCGGCGTGCTCTACCAGTGGACGACGCCGCTGGCGAGCGACACGCTCGCCGGCGGCGCCGTACCGAACTACCCGGAAGGCCAGACGGCGCAGGCAGGGGGACCGATGGCCGCCGACATCTACGGCGACCTATTCGTCCCGTACTACGTCGGTCCCGGGAGCTACATCGACGGCACGTATCAAGTGTATCCGGTGCGGCCGTCACCGTTCGCGTTCGACAACTCGTACTATCCGATCGGCGGCAGCACGAACGTCATCACCTCGGTGGCAACGTTCCCGTGATCGGCGCGCGCAGGCAAAGGATTGTGATGACGATGTTCGGCTCCCGCCGGCGCTGGGCGGCTCGGGCGGCGTGCGCGCTGGTGGCGCTGCTGAGTGCTTGCGACGGCGGCGGATCGACGAACGTTCTCCCGACGCCAACCGCGCCGCTGCAAGCGACACGCGTCGTGGTCACGCTGGACGCGCCGGCGCCGGCCACGGCGGCGGCAAACCGTCGCGCGCCGAAGTACATCTCGGCCGAGACCGCCTCGATCGTCTACACGGTGACGAATAGCAGCGGCACCGTCGTCTCCGGCGGTCAAGGCTACGTCAACCTCGGGACCTCGCCCTACGGCTACTGCACGCAGTCCGGCGTCGCCGCACCGTTGGTGTGCACGGACTCGCTCTCGCTCGAGCTCTCGTCGAGCGGACCCTACACCTTCGCGGTCGGGGCGTACGACCAGCCGCAAACGGCGAACTGCGTGCCGGGGAGCGCGACGGCGTGCGCCGGGCACGCGCTCTCGCAGACGATCGTCCAGCAGACGCTCACCGTCGGTTCGGCCAACACGGTGTCCCTCACGCTGATCGGCTTGCCCGCGACGATCTCCGTCGCGCTCGCGCCCGGACAGAGCAGCGTTCGGACGAGCGCGCAGGGCGAGCAATTCGTCTTCGGCGCGACGCGCTTCGTGCTCACGGCGCTCGACGCGGACGGCAACGTAATCGTCGGGCCGGGCGCCCCGTCGTTTTCCGTTTCCACCACCAACGGCACCGTCTCACAACCGACCACGGCGCAGCCGAACCTCGCCACGGTCACGGCCTCCACGACCGGAGCGATGACGGTGAGCGCGAGCACGCAACTCGCGACCGCCGCGGGTACCTCGTGTGGTCCCTCCGGCGCGACCTGCAGCGGGAGCCTCACCGTGAACGCCGTCGCCGCGACACTGATCGCGGTCGGGTACGAGACGGGCAACGTCGTCGACGTGTTCCAAGACGGCGGCTCGGCACCGGTCCGTCTTGCCGCGATGCAACTCTCGCAGCAGCCGGACTTCGTCACGTTCTGCGCCGACGGGACCTTGGTCGCGGCCGGCCCTTCGCAGCAGCTGACGTTTGCGGCGCCGCCCTACACCAGCACCTCGTCTTTGACTGTTCCCGGAACGGGAAACATCGCCGGCCTCGCGTGCCGGCAGGGAACGCTGTACGTCGCCGCCGGCAGCAGCATCTACGAGTTCGCGAGCCCGCTGACCGGTGCGTCGACGCCCACCACGACCCTCGCGCTCGGAAGCTACACCGCCTCGCCGACCTTCTCGCCGCTCGACCCGAGCAGCTTCATGAACGGTGCCCTCGCCGTCGCGCCGAACGGGACCGTCTACGCGATCGGGTCCGGCGCCGGCGGCTTGTGGCTCCTCTCGCCCGGACAACCCCCGATCGCGAGCATCGCGTCGACGACCGGCGGGAACAGCGACGCGCTGACGACCGATGCCGCCGGCGATCTCTTCATGACTAACCCCGACTACGACACGGTGACCGAGATCCCGGCCGGCGGGACGAGCTCGACGACGGTCAGCGTACCCGTGACGCCGTTCGGCGGCATCGCGTACGCCGGCGCACTCTACTTCGGCACCGGCACGAACGGCGCGCTCGACGCGCTGACGATACCGCTGACGGCCGGCGAGACCGTGACCACGGGTGCGTCACTCGTTCCGCCGGGCTCCGCTCAAAACACGGCGGTGGCTTCGACCGACGCGGTGGACTGGAACGGCAACGTCGTCGTCGCGACCGAAGCGTCGTATCCCGGCGTCTACTCCCCGAATCCGCACTACGAAGCGAGCGAAGTCGACGTCTCAAATTGGACGATCCCGTATCAGCCGTACGACGACTCGACCAACCTCGGCAACGTGGTGACGTCGGTGGCTACCTTCCCGTAGTCGACGTTCCGACGTCTGCGCCCCGGTCGAGCGCGCGCTCCACACCGTGGAGCTTGTCGGGATTGCGGGTCGTGTAGATCGCGGCGATGCGCGTGCCGTCCAGCTCGAGCGCCAGCGTCTGGGTGACGGTGCCGTCGTGCTCGACGGCCACGAAGCCGAGCAGGCCGTTGATCGTGGCTCGTCGCCCGAGCAGCGTCGGGGGAAACTTGCGTGCGACACCCTGCAAGAAACGGCCGACGCGGTCCTGACCGGTCAGCACGTTGCGGGCCGCGCTGGCCTTGCCGCCGCCGTCGGAGATCAGGCGGACGTCCTGCGTGAGCAGCGCCTGAATGCCACCGAGGTCGCCGGCGCGCAGCGCGGCGACGAAGGCGTCGCGCACGCGCACCGCTTCTTCGCGCGGGACGATCGCACGCGGCCGGCTCGAGCGCACGTGCTCGCGGCCGCGCGCCGCCAGTTGGCGCACCGCGGGCTCACTGCGCTCGAGGATGGTGGCGATCTCGGCGAACGGCACGTCGAGCGCGTCGTGCAGCAAGAACGCCGCACGCTCGAGCGGCGAGAGGCGTTCCAGCGCCAGCAGCAGGGCGAACGAGACATCGTCGGCGATCGTCGCCGCCGTCGCGGGATCGGCCGCCGGATCGTCGAGCACCGGCTCGGGCAGCCACGGTCCGACGTACACTTCGCGCCGCGCGCGTGCCGAGCGCAGGCGGTTGATGCACAAACGGGTCACCGTCGCGCGCAAGAACGCGCGGTCGTCGTGCACGGGTGCCCGCCGCAGCGCGTCGTCCCACCGCAGATAGCTCTCCTGCACGGCGTCCTCGGCTTCGGCGCGCTCGCCGAGCATGCGGTACGCGTGCCGCAGCAACGAGGTCCGGTGCGGCTCGAAGCGGGACGCGGCGTCGGCGCTCATGTGCTCCTCCCTCGGCCGCCCGGCGGCGGCCTCGTTCTCTATCGACGCCGCGGCGGGTCGAAACGTGACGCGCCGGGACTCATTCGACCCAGCGCACCAGCTCGTCGAACGCCTCCATCACCTGCGGCCAGCCGGGCCGCAGGCGTGGATAGTCGGGATCCTCCGACCACGCGTCGACGTGCTGCGCGTCGGGCAGCAGACGGCCCCGGTAGCGCTCGGCGCGGCCCGCGCCACGCACCAGCGCGGCGTACGGCGCGAAGTGCTCGGCCGGCGGGATCAGGTGGTCGAGCTCGGAGGCCAAGTCGATCAGCTTGCACCGGATCGCGCCGGTGTTGGCGAAGCCGGCGATCCGCGCGGCGATGCGCGGGTCGCGGTCGAGCCGCCAGTCGCCGATGCGCGTCGCCCACGCGTCGGCCGGTTCGGGCGTTACGACGTCGCCGTACGCGATCGACGTCTGCGGGTCGAGGTGCACCGCGTGCAGCCACGCGGTGAGGTACCAGTAGGCGACCAGGTTCTTCGCGTACAGCGAGCCGCCGCGCAGGCCGGCGACGTCGGGCGGAAAGCCGAGCCCGACCAGTCGTTCCGGTGTGCCCGCTTCCATCGCCGCGATCGCGGGCGGCAACTGCCGCAAGACGTTGTGCTCGGGCGTCCACAGGACGGCGTTCCAGGTCAGCGCGCCCGCGAAGCGATCGCTCGACTCGATCGCGCGCCGTACCTCGTAGCCGCCGTTGGAAAGTCCGACCGCATACACCCATTCGGGTGTAGTGCGATGTACCTGCGCGACGATCTCGTGCGCGACGTCGGTCACCGCCAGCAGCTCCGCGGCCCAGCGCTCCATCGTCTTGCCGGGCGCGTGCTGCCACAGGCTCAGCGCGGCGCCGCCGGGCAGCGGGAAGCGCGGCAGCGTGACGCCGTCGAGCGCGAAGGTCGCGCCGGGAGCGAGCAGCACGACGCCGTCGCCGACGCCTTTGTTGCCGGCGGCGTACGCGTAGCCGCGCGCCAGCAACGGATCGGCGAAGAGCCGGTCGCAGGCGAACTCCGAGCGCTGCGCGGGCGTCCCCGCGACCACGAGGCGGCCGTTCCAGCGACGCGGGACGCGCACGCTGAAGCGTTCGTCGGCGCCGAACGAGCCGCTCGCGCGCCAGCCGGCGATCGGCTCAGGCGGCGACGGTACCGATGCGGGCGTGATCGCACGCGCGTCGGCGGCCGCGTAGGCCGGCGATCCGATCGGGACGCCCGGTCCGAACGCGCCGCTCGTGCCGGGCGGCAGCGAACGCGCCGGCGCGTACGACGGCATCGCGGCCGATCGTAGATCGTCGACCTCGGTGAGGACGAGCGTGCGCTCCATCCCGGTGAAGATTCGTTTCGTTGCATCGCCGCTCCCGGAGGGGGATTCGTTCGGCCGCGGCGTAGCGCGCACTGCATTCGTTTTCGTGGAGGAAGTCAATGGCTAGACGCTTCGCTCTTGCGCGCATCGCTGCACTCGCGCTCGTCCTCGCGCTCGGATCGAGCGCCGGCCTCGCGCCGGCGAAGGCCGCCGGGAGCGACGTGACCGTGGGCGTGATCTACTCGAAGACCGGGTTCTTGGGCAGCTACGGCCAGCAGTACATGGACGGCTTCCAGGCCGGGCTGGATTACGCGACGCACGGCA